>OGQR01001502.1_pt1 | contig 15908 bp, 16 predicted proteins | sample 1553271 | NCBI WGS metagenome assembly OGQR01 (sample SAMEA2579970, study PRJEB22360) | human gut metagenome | biome: human gut; feature: human-associated habitat; material: faeces | place: Denmark | collected 2008/2010 | reverse complement strand
CCTCCGCGTCAAGCGGCGGAGGCGGAGGCGCGAGGGCGCGGCGCGCGGCGGCCGAGGGGATGGAGATGCGGTCGAGGAAGTCCTCGTCGAACCGTGCGCGCACCTCGGCCATGTCCTCGCCCGGCGCGGCGGCCAGGATGCGGATCTCCGCGTCGAGCAGCGGGCGGTACTCCGCCTCGCAGGCGTCCGTGATGCACATGTCCGGCTGCCAGCAGAAGGTCTGCTGCACATCGCAGCCGCAGATGACAGCGTCAAAGGCGGCACCGTCGCGGATCGCGTGGTCAATGTACGTTCGCAGGGTCATGATTCTTCTCCTCCCATGTCCATGTTGTGTTTCTGTTTTCTCCCTTTTATCACAGCATAGCACATGCAAAGTCCAATAATCAGGACAGTGAGCGTTCAGATCCCGTTAATTTTGCGCCGCGCGCAGCCAGGCGATCTCCTGCGCGTACCCGGCGTCGTCGTTCGGCGTCTCGAGGATGAACGGCAGCTCCGCCAGTGCCGGGTGCCGGGTGACGCGCACGAGCGCCTCCGGCGGGATGCAGCCGTCGAGCAGCTTTGCGTGCCGGTCCTTGTGGCTGCCGCAGGGGTTGAGGCTGTTGTTGAGGTGCACGGCGTGCAGGCGCTCGAGCCCGATCACGCGGTCAAACTCCGAGAGCACACCGTCAAGGTCGCCGGCGATGTCATACCCCGCGTCCCAGATGTGGCACGTGTCGAGGCAGACGCCGATGTGCTCCGTCAGCTCCACGCGGTCAATGATGGCGCGCAGCTCCTCGAAGCGGCCGCCGACCTCGCTGCCTTTGCCGGCCATGGTCTCGAGCAGGACGGTCGTGGTCATGTCGGGGAAGAGGACCTCATTGAGCAGCGCGGCGATCTTCTCAATGCCCGCGTCGATGCCCTGTCCGACGTGGCTGCCGGGGTGAAAATTGTAGAACTGGCCGGGCGTGTGCTCCATGCGCTGCAGGTCATCGGAAAAGGCCATGCGCGCAAACTCCGCCACGTTCGCCTTGGCTGCGCAGGGGTTGAGTGTGTAGGGCGCGTGCGCGACCAGCCGGTCGATGCCCGCGCGGGCGCATTCGGCGTGAAAGGCCGCGATGTCTGTTTCCTCAATTGGTTTGGCGCTGCCGCCGCGGGGATTGCGCGTGAAGAACGCGAACGTGTTTGCGCCCAGCGCCTCCGCGCGCTTTGCCATGGCGAGATACCCGCCTGCGGAGGAAATGTGACAGCCGATCCGGAACATACGATCACCTCAAAGAATGGATGTCCCCATCATAGCACACCGCGCGGCGGCTGCCAAGCTTGCCACCGCGCCGCGGATGGTGTATGCTGTTTCACAAAGTAAAAAATAAGGGTAGGAGATATGCAATGAGTCTGTTTCACAAAGCAAGGGCAGAGAAGCCACCCGTAGATTGGAGCCGCGCATACTTCGCTGCGCCGAAGTTTTATGGCAAACCGGATGGTGCTCCATTTGGAGCGATCGCGTTAACAGAGGGGACAGAGACGGTCTTGCCGAAAGCCCCGCAAAAGGAATATGCGGTGGATGGAAAGCCGGTGGCGGATTGGAAGATCGTTCTGGTCAGCACGACAAAAGACTGTGTGATCGGAGACAGTGACTATTTTTGCGCCTTGGCTAAGCTCAAGAATTATGTGCAGGACACCAATGACGACGCGGTTTTGATTCGGGCGCTGTCGTTGGAAGAATTAGAAGCGATCGCGGAGTGATTTTTTGCATACCACGGAAAAGGGGAGGACAGGCCATGCAGCCGTATGAACTCATTCGCTCCGGCCGCCGCACGCTGGCGCTTGAGGTGCGCGGCGGGCGCGTGATCGTGCGCGCGCCGTACCGGACACCGCGGGCAACGATTGACCGCTTTGTCGCGTCGCACGCTGACTGGATCGCGCGCGGGGTGGCCAAACAGGAGGCCCGCGCCACCGCGCACCCGGAGCCGACGGACGCCGAGCGGGCGGCGTACATCCGGCAGGCAAAAGCCTATCTGCCGCAGCGCGTGGCGTACTATTCCGAGCGGATGGGTCTCTACCCGACGCAGGTGCGCATCACGGGCGCGCGCACGCGCTTTGGCAGCTGCAGCTCGCAGGGGCACATCTGCTTTTCGTGGCGGCTGATGCAGTACCCGCCGGAGGCGATCGACTACGTCGTTGTGCACGAGCTGGCGCACCTGCGCTACATGAACCATGGTGCGGAGTTTTACGCGCTCATCGCGCGCTATCTGCCGGACTGGAAGACCCGCCGCGCCCTGCTGCGGGCGTGAAAAAGCACCGGAGGACGATCTGTCCTCCGGTGCTTTTCATTCGGAATTGACTTTTTGCACCCGCTGCGTGTAAACTATTCATTCAGGAATCAAGGAGGGATGTACCATGAAGCAGGCGATCGCGCTGGCCGGCGGCGGCACGAAGGGCGCGTATCAGGTCGGCGCGTGGAAGGCGATGCGGGAGCTGGGCATCCCGTTTGACATCGTTACGGGCACGTCCATCGGTTCGGTCACGGCGGCGCTGATGGTGCAGGGCGATTTTGACCGCGCGTGGGAGCTCTGGACGCACATCACAGAGGACCAGATCATGCTCGAGCGGGCCGACACTACGCCGCGCGAAAAGCGCGAGCTGGCGGCGTTGGCTGAGCACCCGGAGCAGCTCATCGCGCGTGTGAAGGACTGGGCGGACCTCAACCGCCGTACGGCGGACATCACGCCGTACCGCGCGCTCGTGCACCAATATCTCGACGAGGCGCGCTTTTTCGCCTCGCCGGTGGATTTCGGACTCATGACGGCGCGTTTCCCGTCGTTCCAGCCGGTCGAGGTGCGCAAGCAGGACATTGCACCCGGCTACCTGCCGCAGTGGATCCTCGCGTCGTCGGCGTGCTACCCGATGTTTCCGATGTGCGAGATCGACGGACAGAACTACCTCGACGGCGCGTACTCGGACAATCTGCCGATCGGCACGGCGTTCCGCCTCGGCGCTGACCGCGTCATCGCCATCGGCCTCAAGCCGGAGACACCGGAGAAAAAATACACCAACCACCCGCTCGTGACCTACATCGCTCCGGCGGAGCCGCTGGGCAAGCTGCTGGAGTTCGACCCCGACGCGCTGCGTCACAGCATCGCCCTCGGCTATACGGACACGCTGCGCGTGCTCGGCAGCTATATCGGTCATACCTACACGTTCGAACCCGACGGGCAGACGCTGCTCGAGGGCGTCGCGCGCGACTATCTGCTCTGGCTGCTGCGCCGGGAGCTGACGCCGCCGGACTCCATGCTGGACTTTTTCCGAAGCGACACGCCGCTGACCGACCGCATCCTCAGCGACCAGCGCAGCGACCTGACGGCCTGCGCGCTCGCGGGCGCGGAGTGCGTGCTCGAGGCGTATGCCTATCCGCGCGGGGAGATCTACGATCTCAAGCTCCTGCTGCCGGAGCTGGCCATGCGCCTTGCGGAGGATGAGGACACGCCGGAGCTCGAGCGCGCGCACGCGCTGTGCGCGTCGCTGGGCAGCGAGCATTTCTTCACGCAGCTCGCCCCGCTCACGCCGCGCTACGACGCCAGGGACATCTTCCTCGCCACACTCACGCTCTATCTGCGCGAGCAGACGGCCTGACGGGCAGGTTTTTGTTGCACTCGCGGGAAAAATCGGGTATACTATCTAGGTTTGATATTCGAAAGAACAACAGAGGAGCGGACTATGGATCTGAAACAGGAAATCGAGCGCCGCCGGACGTTTGCGATCATCTCGCACCCGGACGCCGGCAAGACGACGCTCACGGAAAAGCTGCTGCTGTACGGCGGGGCCATCCAGCTCGCCGGCTCGGTCAAGGGCAAGGCGACCGCGCGCCACGCGGTCTCGGACTGGATGGAACTCGAAAAGCAGCGCGGCATCTCCATCACGTCGTCGGTCATGCAGTTTGAATACGAGGGCTATTGCATCAACATCCTCGATACCCCGGGCCACCAGGACTTTTCGGAAGACACCTACCGCACGCTCATGGCGGCGGACAGTGCCGTCATGGTCATCGACGCGGCCAAGGGCATCGAGCCGCAGACGCGCAAGCTCTTCAAGATCTGCGCCATGCGCCACATCCCGATCTTCACGTTCATCAATAAGCTCGACCGCGAGGCCCGCGACCCGTTTGAGCTCATGGAGCAGCTGGAAAACGAGTTCGGCATCGGCACTTATCCGGTCAACTGGCCCATCGGCTGCGGGCACGACTTCAAGGGCGTGTTCGACCGCGACCGCCGCGAGATCCTCGCGTTTCAGGAGTTTCACCGCGGGCAGAACAAGATTCGCCCCATCGAGTGCGAGCTCACGGACGTTGAGCGGCTCGACGAGCTGATCGGGCCGCGCCAGCGCGAAAAGCTGACCGAGGATATCGAGCTGCTCGACGGCGCGGGCTACGCCTTCGACCTCGACGAGGTGCGCGCCGGCCGGCTCAGTCCGGTGTTCTTTGGCTCTGCGCTGACGAATTTCGGCGTCGAGCCGTTTCTGGAAAACTTCCTGCACATGACGATGCCGCCGCTGCCGCGCACGACGGCCGACGGCGTGGTCGACCCGATGCAGCCGGCGTTTTCCGCGTTCGTATTTAAAATTCAGGCGAACATGAACAAGGCCCACCGCGACCGCATTGCCTTCATGCGCATCTGTTCGGGCAAGTTCGAGCGCGACCATGAGTACCTGCACGTGCAGGGCGGCAAGACGCTCAAGCTCGCGCAGCCGCAGCAGCTCATGGCGCAGGAGCGTGCGATCATCAATGAGGCCTACGCCGGCGACATCATCGGCGTGTTCGACCCCGGCATCTTCTCCATCGGCGACACGATCTGCGACCCGAAGCTGCGCGTGCGCTTCGAGGGCATCCCGACGTTTGCGCCGGAGCACTTTTCCGTCATCTCGCAGGTGGACACCATGAAGCGCAAGCAGTTTGTCAAGGGCGTCACCCAGATCGCACAGGAGGGCGCCATCCAGATCTTCCACGAGCCGAACAGCGGCATGGAGGAGGTCATCGTCGGCGCGGTCGGTGTGCTGCAGTTCGAGGTGCTGGAGTACCGGCTCAAGAACGAGTACAACATCGACATCCGCCGCCACGACCTGTCGTATTCCTATATCCGCTGGATCACGAGCGAGGGCACCGACCCCACGGCGCTCAACCTCGCTTCCGACACGAAGTGGGTGCAGGACTTCCGCGGCCACAACCTGCTCATCTTCAATAATGAGTGGAGCATCCGCTGGGCGGAGCAGAAAAATCCCGGCCTGACGCTGGCGGAGTTCAGCACAAATCAGGACGACGAGGCATAATATCTCACAGGGCCATTCGAACGGATGGCCCTGTTTTTTCGCGGTGCATCGCGCTGCCCTGAATGCGTAAAAATCCCCCGGCGCGGGCTCACTCCGCGCCGGGGGATCCTTGCCTCCGCAAAGTTTTCTGTACGCCGTCAGGATGCGACGGCTTTTTTTGCAGCGGCTGTGTATACTGGTGTCAAACGAAAGCAGAGGAGGGGGGAGCGGTGAAGAAACTCCGCTTTGTGATCTTTGTCATGCTCATCATGCTGCTGCTGTGTTCGGCCGCGCGTGCGGTTCGGTCGGCGCCGGAGGCGCGGGTGGCCGTACAAATGCAAAAACCTCCTGCAGCGCAGGAGGTTTTTCCTTATGCAGGTATGGATGCTCAGAACAGATCCTCGACCACTTTCTCGGGCGGGACTTCCAGCAGCGCCGGGTTGTGCATGAACATCTTCATGTACTTGAACGAGGAGGCGTAATAGTACCCGTCGCACACGCGCTCGTCCATGACGGCCATGAAGTCGATGTACTTGCGCTCGACCGGCTTGCCCTCGCGGTCAAGCTCAACCGCCTTGCGCTTTGCGCCGAAGGCGATGAACATCGGCAGGTTGCCGAAGTTGTACAGGTGGTGATAGATCGGCGGGATGCCGAGCGAGCCCATATCGGTGATGATCATCGAGCCGTGGAAGGGGCTGGCGTCGAGCAGCTTCTGCGGGATGACGCCGAAGTAATCCATCACGCGCAGGCAGCCGATGGCGAAGCGCAGCAGGAAACGCGGCAGCTTCAGCAGCGCGCCGGCGACCTGCTCGGTGTTGTTGTCCTGGTCGCCGTACTTGATCTCGTCGATCTTCTCGTTCATCTTGCGGTAGACGTCAAAGATCGTGTCCGTCGGGGCGAAGACGGCCTTGATGGTCGTCTCGTTCGAGGTGGTGGACATGCTGCGGCGCACGGTCAGCACGACCTCGATATTGTTGCGCGCATAGATGCGCCGGCCGGCCACGAAACGGTTGATGCCGGGGCGCATGGAGACCATACGGATGTAGGCCGCAATGAACAGATGCAGGTAGCCGAGGCCCTTGTAGCCCTCGAGGCGCTTCTGGCGCAGCCAGCGGTCGGTGTTCGTGATCTCAATGCAGTCCTCAAACTGATTGCAGGCGTCGTTCTTCGTGGGCATGATGTAGGGCATGAACTTGTAAAACGGTGCGAGGGACTGGATCAGGCGGCCGTCCTTGCGGTCGCCGAAACGGCGTTTGCTTTCCATGAAAGTACCTCCGAATATGCGAATATAGTTCAAACTTTTTAACTTTAGCAAAAACATTATAGGCTATTTCCGGCACAATAGCAAGTGGAAAAACATTTTAAGTGTTGAAATCTTGCATTTCCCAACATTTTGTTCATTTTTTCATCAGAAATTATGAATGTTCCCATCGCGAGAAATCATGCAAATCCGATAACGTTAAATTTTCGTCAATGACGTGAAAAAGCTAGCAGGATCAATAGTTTTTTAACACATAGGTGTTTGAATTTTGACAGACAATTTTGGGCAGTTTTACTTGATTAACAGCGGTGAATAAGGTAAAATACCTACATTATGTAGAAACAGTTCGTGAAAACGGGCGTTGCGCGGCATAATAACAGTTTGATTCGTAGGGAGGTGTACGGATGTCATTTGAGGCGATAACAACGATCAGTGACGCAGAAAACCGGGCCAGACAGATCAAAGCCGACGCGCAGGCAGCCGCTGCGGCGGCAGTGGAAGCGGCCCAGGCCGAGGGAAAGGCAGTGATAGAGGCTGCCGTCGGTAAGGCGCAGCAGGAGCTGCAGACGCTGCGGGCCAAATCGGATGAAAAGGCGAAGGCGGATGCGGAAACGCTGGCGGCGGAGACCAAGAACAAGGAAGCTGCCATGCGCATCAAGGCTAAGACCAATCTGGATCGGGCTGCATCACTCATCGTGGAAAGGATTGTGAACGGCTGATGGCCATTGTACACATGAAAAAGCTGCGGCTCATGGTCGTTCGCCGGCAGAAAGATGAGCTGCTCCGGGATCTGATGCTGCTCGGCTGCGTGCAGATCTCGGAACCGGACGCCTTGCTTGCGGACGCGGAATCTGCCGCAGTCCTGCGTCAGGAGAGCGGCAATGTGACGGAGGTGCGCAGTGAACTCACGCGCCTGACCGCCGCGCTCAAGCTGCTCGACAAGTATGCGCCGGTCAAGTCCAGGCTGCTCAGCTCCAGGCCGGAGGTCACGGAGGCGGATTTCCTGGATGACGGTGCGTACCGTCAGGAGCTCGATGCAGTCGCACAGCTCGAGGAGCTGGAGGCGGCCGTGCGCCGCTACAACGGCGAGGAGGCTAAGCTCCGCAGCAATATGGAGGCCCTGCGCCCGTGGCAGACACTCGACCTGCCGCTGGATTTGGGCGAAACCGTAAGGACCCGCATTTCTCTGGGTATGCTGCCCGCGGCAGTGGATCTTGCCGAGACTGCAAAAGCGCTGGCGGACGCTGCGCCCGAGTCGCAGCTGTATGAGATCTCTTCGGACAAGGAACAGCACTATGTGCTGCTCATTTGTTTGAAAGAGGAGCTGACGGAAGCCATCACGGCGCTGCGCGCGTCCGGCTTCACGCTGGCAAACCTGAACGGCGCGCCGGGCACGGCAAAGCAGAACATTGAGGACGCGCAGCAGCAGATCGCGGACGTCACCCGCAGGCGTGAGCAGGCGGAGACGGATATTGCCGCCTTTGCCCCGCACCGGGATGCGTTCAAGCTCTGCATCGACCGCGCGAGCGTGAAGCTCGGCCGCGCGGAGGCGGAAGAGCGCCTGGTCGGTACCGAGAGCGTCGTGTGCATGCGCGGCTGGCTCACGGCGCCGGAGGAGGCCAAGCTCACCGCGGTGCTCGCAAAGTATGACTGCGCCTGGGATCTGGCCGATCCCACGGAGGACGAGTACCCAGAGGTGCCGGTCAAGCTACAAAACAACAAATTTACCGAACCGCTGAACATGGTCACGAACATGTACAGCCTGCCGGCCTACGGCACGGTCGATCCGAACCCGCTCATGGCGCCGTTTTTCATTTTGTTCTACGGCATCATGATGGCGGACATGGGCTACGGCCTTGTGATGATGATCGCGGCGCTCGTTGCGCTCGGCAAGATGAAGCCGAAACGCGGCAGCAAGTATTTCTGCGAGCTGCTGTTCGCCTGCGGCGTGTCGACGTTCCTGCTCGGCATCGTGACAGGCGGCTTCTTCGGCAACGCCGTGCCGACGATCGTGAAGATGTTCGGTCACGACGTCAAGCTCGGCATTCTGACAAGCCCGCTGCTCGACCCGCTGACCGATACGACGCAGATCCTCATCGGCGCCATGGTGCTCGGTTTCATCCAGCTCTCGACCGGCATGGTCGTGAACATGGTCATGGAGTGCCGTCAGGGCAAGGTCGGCGATGCGATCTTCAACGAGGGCACCTGGTTCGTGATCTTCGCGGGCCTGGCGCTGTTCGTGCTCAAGATCGGCAACATCGGCGGCGTGCCGGTCGTGCTGTGCATCGGCGTTCTGATGCTGATCTACGGTTCCGGCCGCGAGGCCAAGGGCTTCGGCAAAGTCACCGCCGTGTTCGGCGCGGTCTACAACGGCCTGACCGGCTGGTTCGGCGACATTCTCTCGTATTCCCGACTCATGGCTCTGATGCTGGCCGGCAGCGTCATTGCGCAGGTGTTCAACACCCTCGCCGCGATGCCGTCGAGCGGCGGCGTGACGGTCGTGTCGATGATCGTGTTCATCATCATCTTCCTGTTGGGCCATCTGCTCAACTTCGGCCTGAACCTGCTCGGCTGTTTCGTGCATGACCTGCGTCTGCAGTGCCTGGAGTTCTTCGGCAAGTTCTATGTCGACGGCGGCAAACCGTTCCGCCCGCTCGAGATCAACACGCGCTATGTCGACGTGGAAAATCATAATTTCTAATCATTCGTATTCAAGAGATATTTAAGGAGGAAAATGAAAATGGCATTTCTCGAATCCATCGGTGGTCTGGCTCTCGGCCTTCTCGGCGCTGCGCTCGCAGCGGCGCTCGCGTGCATTGGCTCTGCAAAGGGCACCGGCATCGCCGGTGAGGCCGGCGCAGGTCTCGTTTCGGAAGATCCCAGCAAGTTCGGCAAAGCGATGATCATGCAGGTCATCCCGGGCACCCAGGGCCTGTACGGCTTCGTTATCTGGTTCCTGGCTCAGAATCAGATCTTCGCTGCCAACGCTGCCGCTCCGCTGACCGTCGCTCAGGGCCTGCAGTACTTCGCAGCCTGCCTGCCGATCGCGCTCGGCGGTCTGATCTCCGCCATCGCTCAGGGCAAGGTCGCTGCCGCGTCCCTGAACATTCTGGCCAAGAAGCCCGACGACTGGTCCAAGGGCATGATCTTCTGCATCACGGTTGAGTTCTACGCCATCCTCTGCCTGCTGGCATCCTTCCTGATGCTCAACGGCTTGAAGTAATCCCCATCCTCTTCCGACAGAAGGGAACAAAGATCTATGAATGGTATTGAAAAAATCACCGGCCGCATCGAGGCGGACGCGCAGGAGCAGGCGAAGGCCATCGCGGCCGAAGCCGAGGCCAGGTGCGCCGAGATCCGTGCCGATTATGACAAACAGGCGCAGGACCAGTACTGGGCCCGCGTCCGCGACGGTGTGAAAGCGTGCGAGGACCGCGTGCAGCGCATGGGCCGTCTGGCGGAAATGGAAGCCAGAAAGAGCGTCCTTGCCCTCAAGCAGGAGATGGTCGACGCGGCGTTTGCCGCCGCGCTCGATAAGATCTGCACCATGCCGCAGGCGGACTACGTGGCGTATCTGGCCAAACTCGCCGCGCAGGCCGCGACGACCGGCACCGAGACCCTGGTGTTCAACGCCAAGGATCAGGCCGCGTGCGGTCAGGCGGTCGTGAACGCTGCCAATGCGCTGCTCGCGCAGCAGGGCAAGCCCGGCCGGCTCACCATGAGCCAGGCCACGCGCGACCTGCGCGCCGGGTTTGTGCTCCAGCAGGGAGATATCGAGGTCAACTGTGCCGTGGAGACGATCGCAGAGCTCTGCCGCAGTGATCTGGCTGCTCAGGTTGCCGAGGTCTTGTTCGGCGCGTGACCTGCCCCGCCCCGTGCGGGGGGAATGAATTATCCTATATGGGGCGCAGAGTGCTGCGCCGCATGAGGGAGGAACCGAATTGTCTAAAGTAAAAGATACGAATTACCTTGCGATTACGGCAATGCTGGCAGCCCGCGAGACCAAAATGCTTTCCGCTGAGCGCATGGAGCGCATGATCGACGCGCCCACGAACGACGAGGCGGCCAAGATCTTGGAGGAATGCGGCTACGGCGACCTGAGCGGCCTGTCCGCGAAGGAAGCCGGCGCTGCGCTCGAGGCGCACATCGCGGCGCTGTTCGATGAGGTCGAGGGCATGGTCCCGGAGGCGCAGCTCGTGCAGCTGTTCCGCCTCAAGTATGACTACCACAATGCCAAGGCGCTCATCAAGGCGCGGGCGATGGGCGTGGAGTGCGATGCGATCCTGTCGCAGCGCGGCACCGTGGCGCCGCAGAAACTGCTCACGGCGTTTCTCGAGGAGGACTACCGCGACATCCCGCCCGTTCTGGCGCAGGCCATGGTCAGCGCCGCTGCAATCCTGGCGCGCACGACCAATCCGCAGGCAGCGGACTTCGAGCTCGACCGCGCGTATTTCGCGCAGATGCTCGCACTTTCCGACGGCCTGAGCGACGGCGGCTTTGCCAGAGGCTATGTGCAGCTGCAGATCGACAGCGCGAACCTGCGCGCTGCCGTGCGCACGCGCCGCATGGCCAAGGACGCGGACTTTCTCAAGACCGCGCTCATCCCGGGCGGCACGATCGGCACGGACCGCGTGCTCGCGGCGTTCGACTCGGCCGAGGCGCTCACCGCGCTCTACGGCAACACGTGGCTGGGCAATGCGGCGGCTGCCGGCGCGGCGGCCATGAGCGGCGGCGCGCTGACGGCGTTTGAGCTGCTGTGCGACAACGCGCTCATGGACTACATCCGCGCGGCCAAGCTGCGCAGCTTCGGCGCGGCGCATGTGTCCGCTTATCTCGCCGCCATGGAAAACGAGACCACGGCCGCCAGAATGATCCTGACGGGCAGACTCGCCGGGCTTCAGCCTGCGGTCATCCGGGAAAGGCTGCGTGAGACTTATGCTTAAAATTGCAGTTGTCGGCGGTGCGGAGACCGTCATGGGCTTCAAGGCGCTCGGCCTCGAGGCCTGCCCGGTCGCCAATACCGAGGAGGCGCGCGAGACGCTGCGCCGCCTGACGAAAGACTCTGAGGACTACGCCATCATCTATGTCGAAGAGAATCTGGCGCAGGAGCTTCAGCATGAGATCAACAAATTCAAAGATGTTCCCAAGCCGGCCATCATTCTGATCCCCGGCAGGGAAGGCCCCCTCGGCCTCGGCCAGACCGCGCTCAAGGCGGCCGTCGAGCGAGCGGTTGGCTCTGATATCCTTTAAGGAAAGGAAGAATGAAATTGAGCGGAACCATTACAAAAGTTTCCGGTCCGCTGGTCGTGGCCAATGGCCTTGCCGATGCCAACGTCTCCGACGTTGTGCGTGTCGGCGAGCAGCGCCTGATCGGCGAGATCCTGAATATGACCGGCGACAGCGCGTCCATCCAGGTCTATGAGGAGACCTCGGGCCTTGGCCCCGGCGCGAAGGTCGAGACCACCGGTATGCCGCTGTCCGTGGAGCTTGGCCCCGGCATGCTGGAGAATATCTATGACGGTATCCAGCGCCCGCTGCCCGAGATCCGCGACCTGACCGGCTCCAACATCACCCGCGGCATCGAGGTGCCCGCGCTCAACCGCGAGCGCGTCTGGCACTTTGACCCCGTTGTGCAGCCCGGCACCGCCGTCACCGGCGGCGACGTGATCGGCACCGTCCAGGAGACGACGGCCATCCTGCACAAGATCATGGTGCCACCGCAGATGAAGGGCACGATCAAGAGCATCACCGGCGGCGACTTCACGGTCGACCAGACCGTCGCTGTGCTCACGGACGCCAACGGCGTCGACCATGAGCTGAACATGATCCAGCGCTGGCCGGTGCGTATCGCGCGCCCCTACGCGCAGAAGTTTGCCCCGAACAAGCCCATGAACAGCGGCCAGCGTATCATCGACACGCTCTTCCCAATCGCCAAGGGCGGCACGGCCGCCGTGCCCGGCCCGTTCGGCAGCGGCAAGACCGTCGTGCAGCACCAGCTCGCCAAGTGGTCGGACGTGGACGTCGTCGTCTACATCGGCTGCGGCGAACGCGGCAACGAGATGACCGACGTTCTCATGGAGTTCCCGGAGCTGACCGACCCGCGCAACGGCGAGCCGCTGATGAAGCGCACCGTGCTCATTGCCAACACCTCCGATATGCCCGTGGCAGCGCGTGAGGCGTCCATCTATACCGGCATCACCATCGCCGAGTACTTCCGCGACATGGGCTATGACGTCGCCGTTCTGGCTGACTCCACCTCCCGCTGGGCCGAGGCCCTGCGTGAGATGTCCGGCCGTCTGGAAGAGATGCCCGGCGAAGAAGGCTACCCGGCCTACCTCGCGTCCCGCATCGCGCAGTTCTACGAGCGCGCCGGCTGCATCCGCTTTAAGCGAAGAAAAAGTCAACATCAACACCGCGTCGAAGGAAGAGTTGATTGGCCTGAACGGCATCGGAGAAGTACTCGCCGACAGAATCATCGAATACCGCGAAGCAAACGGTGGATACAAAGATGTGCGCGAGCTCACGAATGTAAAAGGCATCGGCGAAAAGCTGCTTGAGAAACTGCTGCCGTATGTGACGGTGTAAACAAAAAAGGCATACGTTCCTGAAAACGGAGCGTATGCCTTTTGCTATACTTTTTTACTTACTTCAAAACGACCTTATGGAAGACCTTTTTGCCTTTTTTGATGATGACATGGCCTTTTTCAAAGTCGGCTGCGGTGCAGGTCTTGGCGATGTCGGTGACCTTTACGTCGTCGACGGAAACACCGCCCTGCTGCACGAGGCGGCGGCCCTCGCCCTTAGATGCGATGAGTCCGGCCTTCTGCATGAGGTCGAGAATGTTGATTGCGCCGTCGGTGAGGTCGGCTGCGGTGATCTCGGTGGTCGGCATGTTCTCGGAGTTTGCGCCGCTGCCGAACAGTGCGCGTGCGGCTTCCTGTGCCTTCCGGGCTTCCTCAGCGCCATGTACCATCTGGGTGAGCTCGAACGCGAGGATCTCCTTTGCGCGGTTCAGCTGGCTGCCTTCCCAGCTTTCCATCTTTTCAATCTCGTCAAGCGGTAGGAACGTCAGCATCTTGATGCACTTCAAAACGTCGCTGTCGTCTACGTTTCTCCAGTACTGGTAGAAATCGAACGGGCTGGTCTTGTTCGGGTCAAGCCATACAGCGTTTCCTGCGGTTTTACCCATCTTCTTGCCCTGAGAGTCGGTCAGAAGGGTGATGGTCATTGCATAGGCATCTTTTCCAAGTTTACGGCGGATCAGTTCAGTTCCTCCCAGCATGTTGGACCACTGGTCATCGCCGCCGAACTGCATATTGCAGCCGTATTTCTGGAACATGTGATAGAAGTCGTAGCTCTGCATAATCATATAGTTGAACTCCAGGAAGGAAAGACCTTTTTCCATACGCTGTTTGTAGCACTCTGCACGGAGCATGTTGTTGACGCTGAAGCATGCACCTACCTCACGGAGCAGTTCTACATAGTTCAGGTTCAGCAGCCAGTCTGCGTTGTTGAGCATCATAGCTTTTTCCTCGCCAAACTCGATGAAACGCTCCATCTGACGTTTGAAGCACTCTGCGTTGTGGTCGATCTCCTCGCGGGTCAGCATTTTTCTCATATCGGTTCTTCCGGACGGGTCACCGATCATGGTGGTGCCGCCGCCGATCAGGGCGATCGGTTTGTTTCCTGCCATCTGCATCCGTTTCATCAGGGTCAGTGCCATGAAGTGACCTGCGGTCAGACTGTCTGCGGTGCAGTCGAATCCGATATAGAACGTTGCTTTTCCATTGTTTACCAGGTCTCTGATTTCATCTTCGTCGGTTACCTGTGCCAGAAGGCCTCTGGCGATCAGTTCGTCATAAATCTGCATTTTGTTTTTCTCCTTTTTTCGGTTGACTTTCGGGTATGTGTTACCGTCTGGGACCAAAGTTTTTTATACAAAAAGACTCCCGTCCTTTCCGATTCAAAGGACGAGAGCCCGTATCTCCCGTGTTACCACCTTACTTCACAGCTGTCTCACGGCAGCTGCCTTTGTCGGTATCCAAAACCTCTGAATACCCTGACGCTGTAACGTTCGTCTCTTACGTCGCAGCCTACTAAAAACGTGCATCATAGTTCTTCTGCCGCCCGTTTTATTCGGTGCGCAACTCCGGGATGTATTCGAATCGTACAGAACCTGCATGCGCCTCTCATCTGCCGGCTGCTTTCTGTCCGCGTTTTTGTACGTCTACTTGTTCCCTTCCAAGCCTTTTTCCATGTTCCATAGTATAAACGGTGATTCGAAATCTGTCAAGACTTCTGCTTTCCGTTTTTTCATCTATTTTTAATATCCGCGGTCCTGATCCATCATATACAGGAGTGCGTTGCAGATGCACGCCGCGATATTGCTGCCGCCTTTTCGTCCGCGTGCCACGATATACGGGATATTGGTCTGCATAATCAGTTCTTTGGACTGTACCACATTGACAAAGCCGACCGGAACTCCGATGATCAGCGCCGGTTTTATTTTTCCTTCCCCGATCAGTTCATAGAGGCGGACCAGTGCCGTCGGCGCATTTCCAACCGCAATAATCAGCTTTTTATCCAGCTCCGCCGCTTTTTCCATGCAGGCTGCCGCGCGGGTGCTTCCGGTTTCTTTTGCTCTTGCCGCAACATCTTCGTCTGACATAAAGCAGAGCGCTTCACCGCCGTGGCGCGCAAGCACCTTTTTGTTGATGCCGGATCTTGCCATCTGCGTATCCGTCACAATGCAGGCTCCCTCCCGGATCGCCTCGATGCCTTTTGCCACCGCATGCTCCGAAAAGCAGAGATTATCCGCATAATCAAAATCCGCACTTGTGTGGATACACCGCTTTACAACCAGTTCCTGATCCTCTGGAAACGTTCTTCCGTTTAATTCTTCCGTGATAATTTCAAAGCTTCTCTTTTCAATCTCGTGCGGGCTTACCTGCTCCAGTTCTATCTTCATCTTTATGCCCCTTCTTCCAGAATTTGATAAATCTTCTTCATGTCGAGATGCTCGCGCAGCGCATCTGCGAGAATATCGTACTGTGTCTCTTTGAATGTCTGGTAATCGACACCGTGAATCTGCTCCATGGCAATTCCCTTATTCTTTGCAAGTGCTTCCACGATCCGCTCGGCAACTTCTTCTTTGTCGAAAATGCCGTGCACATACGTACCGTACACATTTCCTTTCTGTGCACCGTCCAGCTTATCCGAATCAGCACGGTTCTGATCATCGATGAACGTGAATGCTTCTGTTCCTTCTTTCCGCACTGTTTCTCCCATATGGATTTCATAGCCCTGCATTAATGGAGAATGGAGAGTGGAAGATGGAGAATGGGGACTGCACAGACCGAACTTCACCTGG
>OGQR01001499.1_pt1 | contig 15946 bp, 11 predicted proteins | sample 1553271 | NCBI WGS metagenome assembly OGQR01 (sample SAMEA2579970, study PRJEB22360) | human gut metagenome | biome: human gut; feature: human-associated habitat; material: faeces | place: Denmark | collected 2008/2010 | reverse complement strand
CTGACGCCGCTCTCCGTGTCCAGAATGTAGGTGACGATCCTATGGTAGCCCAGGACCTTCGCCGCCCGCGCCGCCGCGCGCCCACACGTCGCTCCGCACGGCTTTGACGCCGAGCGCGGCGCATTTCTCCGCCACGAGCGCAAGCTCCGCTTCCGTGTCCGTCGGGAAGGCGTTCACCGCCACGACACACGGAAGGCCGAATACATTTTTGATATTGTCCACATGGCGCAGGAGATTCGGAAGGCCCTTTTCAAGCGCTTCGAGATTTTCCGCGCCGAGCGCGTCCTTCTCCACGCCGCCGTGGTATTTGAGCGCGCGCACCGTCGCCACGATCACGACGGCGTGGGGGCGCAGATCTGCCAGACGGCACTTGATGTCAAAGAACTTCTCCGCGCCGAGATCGGCGGCGAAGCCCGCCTCGGTGACGGTATAGTCCGCGAGTTTTTGCGCCATGCGCGTAGCGAGCACGCTGTTGCAGCCGTGCGCGATGTTCGCGAAGGGACCGCCGTGCACGAACGCGGGCGTACCCTCAAGCGTCTGCACAAGGTTTGGCTTTATTGCGTCCTTCAGCAGCGCCGTCATGGCTCCCTCCGCCTTCAGCTCGGCACAGGTAACGGGCTTATCGTCATATGTGTAGCCCACTATCATGCGCCCCAGCCTCTCCTTCAGGTCTGCTATGCCCGTTGAAAGGCACAGCACGGCCATAATCTCGCTTGCAACGGTAATGTCGAACCCGTCCTCCCTGGGCGTGCCGTTCACCTTGCCGCCAAGGCCGTCCACTATGAAGCGGAGCTGACGGTCGTTCATGTCCATGCAGCGCTTCCATGTTATCCTGCGCGGGTCTATGTTAAGGGCGTTGCCCTGCTGAATATGGTTATCGAGCATAGCCGCAAGCAGATTGTTTGCGGCGCCTATGGCATGGAAGTCGCCCGTAAAGTGCAGATTTATGTCCTCCATGGGCACGACCTGAGCGTAACCTCCGCCCGCCGCGCCGCCCTTGACGCCGAACACGGGTCCCAGCGACGGCTCGCGCAGCGCGACCGCCACGCTTTTGCCAAGCCGCTTCAACCCGTCCGCAAGACCTATTGTCGTCGTCGTCTTGCCCTCTCCCGCGGGAGTGGGGTTGATTGCGGTAACAAGAATCAGCTTGCCGTCCTTTCCCTTTGTTTCGTTCAGAAAATTGTAGTCTACCTTTGCTTTGTATCTGCCGTAAGGCTCGATAAATCTGTCGTCAATCCCCGCTTTTTCCGCGATTTCGCCGATGGGCAGCATTTTTACCGACTGCGCTATTTCTATGTCGCTTTTATACATAATCAGTCCTCCCAGTATCTTTCTATTTAAAATATTCCACTCCGGAGCGGAAAAGTCCCATATCCCAATTTCCCGCCACGTTTCTGTACAGCCCCTTGCCTATGCGCTCCGCGTGCCCCATTTTTCCAAGCACCCTGCCGTCGGGGGATATAATACCCTCCACCGCGTTTACGCTGCCGTTGGGATTGAACGGACTCTGCATTGTTGGCTTGCCGTCGAGGTCGACGTATTGGGTAAAAATCTGCCCGTTTTCCCTCAACCTTTGGAGCGTAGCCGAGTCGCACACGAATCTGCCCTCGCCGTGACTTACCGGAACGCTGAAAACGTCGCCCGTTTTGACGCGATTAAGCCATGCCGAGGCGTTGCTCGCAACTCTGACGCGGCTTATTGCGGACACGTGCCGACCGATATTGTTGAAAGTGAGCGTGGGAGCGTTTTCCTCCAACGCTTTTATTTTGCCGAAAGGCAACAGTCCCAGCTTTATCAACGCCTGAAATCCGTTGCAGATACCGATTGCAAGCCCGTCGCGCTTTTCAAGCAGTTCCTCCGCAGCGTCTCTCAAAGAGGGATTGCGGAACATATTTACGATAAATTTGCCGCTGCCGTCAGGTTCGTCGCCGCCCGAAAAGCCGCCGGGAAAAGCAAGTATCTGCGCTGCGGACAGCCTTTTGCCCATTTCCGCAACCGAAAACTCGACGTCAGAGGCGCTCACGTTTTTAACCACGAAAACGTCGCACTCCGCGCCTGCGTTTTCAAAAGCCTTCTGCATGTCGTATTCGCAGTTGGTGCCCGGAAAAACGGGAATAAACACGCGCGGTTTTGCGGTTTTGAAACGGGAAACGTAAATTTTTTTGGATACGAAATTTTCTTCCTCCGCCTGCCCGTATGCCGGAGCGGTTGTCGGAAACACCTGTTCGAGCCTCCCGCAAAAAGCGGTTTTGAGCGCGTCGAGAGCAATTTCCTCCCCGCCGCAGACAAGAACTCCGCTTTCGTCCAGCTCCGCGAAATATTCTGCGCGGCGGCTGTCGAAATCCTCCGCAACCACCGCAAGTATGTCGCCGTAGGCGGGGCGGAAATGCTCGGCTTCGAGACGGTCGAGCTTAGCCCCCAAATCGTTGGCAAAGAGAGACTTGACAAGCGCGGTGATTGCGCCGCCCTCCTCTACGACGGCGGTATGCAAAATTTTGCCGTTGAGAATTCCCTCGTAAACTTCTCCGTAAATTGCTTTCAGCGCGGCATAGTCGGGGCGTCCCCAAGAGTTTTTCGGCACTCTGAAACGAACTACTTTTCCCGCACGCTCGAATGCGTTGTGAACAAAAGCGTTTTCCTTTGCTATACCCATGCCGAAAGCTATGAGAGTGGGGGGCACGTCCAAATTTTCAAAGGTTCCGCTCATGCTGTCCTTGCCGCCTATTGCCGCAGTTTCCAGCCCGAGCTGCGCGTCAAGCGCGCCAAGCAGCGCGGACAAAGGCTCTCCCCAGCGGTCGGGCGCGTTGCCGGGTTTTTTGAAAAACTCTTGCAGAGTAAGTCTGATTGTCAAGGGATTTACGCCGCAGGAGACCAGCTTGGAAACGGCTCCCACAACGGAATAAACGGCTCCCGTAAAGGGAGATTTTTCCATCAAATCCGTGTAAAACGCGAAAGACGAACAGGTTATCGTGGAGGTGTAGCCCGAGCCTACGGGGGGCTTTGAAGCCATCACCGCCGCAGGCGTGAGCTGATTTTTTCCGCCGAAAGGCATGAGAACGCTAGCAGCGCCTATGGTGGAGTCGAAAACCTCGCCCATGCCCTTGCGCGAACAAACGTCCAAACGCGAAAGTCTCTCTTTCAAAGCCGACTCGGCGCTTTTTTCAAGCAATTTTACCGTAACCTCGTCGTCCGTCGTAAAATAATCGCGCAAGCTTTCGCAAATTTCCGCGTCGGTGCTTTGTCTGACTCCGTTTGTATCCAGAAAAGCCCTGTCGATGTCCGTTATCGTCTCCTCTCCGTAAGTCATGACGAGACGGGCTTCCTCCGTAACTTCCGCAACCTTGACGCACTTTAAGTTTTCGTCGGAAGCAAGTCTCATAAATTCTTCCGCGTCGCTTTCGCTTACCACCACAGCCATTCTCTCCTGCGATTCGCTTATGGCAAGCTCCGTGGCGCTAAGCCCTTCATACTTTTTGTTTATTCTGTCAAGATAAATGTGCAGACCGTCGGCAAGCTCGCCTATTGCCACGCACACTCCGCCCGCGCCGAAATCGTTGCATTTGAGCACAAGCCGTGACGCGCGGGGATTGCGGAACAATCTTTGCAGCTTTCTCTCCTCGGGAGGGTTCCCCTTCTGAACCTCCGCGCCGCACGTTTCGACGCTTTTTACGTCGTGCGACTTGCTGCTGCCGGTAGCTCCGCCGCAGCCGTCGCGCCCCGTGTCGCCGCCCACCATAATAACCGCGTCGCCTGCGCGCGGCTTGCGCCTGACGACGTTTTCGCGTCTGTTGCCGCCTATGACATAGCCCGTTTCGAGACGCTTGGCTTTGTATCTGTCGTTGTAAATCTCGGCGACTATACCCGTAGCAAGCCCTATCTGATTGCCGTAGCCCGAAAAACCCGCAAGAGCAGTCGTCGTGAGCACACGCTGAGGCAGCTTGCCCGGCAAAGTTTTTTCCACAGGCTCGTCGGGCGTGCCGCAGCCGCTGACGCGCATAGCCTGATAAACGTATGTTCTGCCGCTCAACGGGTCTCTGATAGCGCCGCCGAGACAGGTCGCCGCGCCGCCGAAGGGTTCTATTTCGGTGGGGTGGTTGTGAGTTTCGTTTTTGAACATGATGAGCCATTGCTCGTCCTTGCCGTCCACGTCCACGTCCACGACAACAGAACACGCGTTGATTTCGTCGCTCTCGTCAAGATTGTCAAGCAAGCCTCTCGACTTCAACTCCTTTGCTGCGATTATGGCAATGCTCATAAGACAGGGAACCTTGTCCCCGTTGACATTGTGCTTTTCAAACAGCTTTTTGTACTGCTCCCAAGCGTTGTGTATTTCCGGATTTTCGGAAAGAATTTTAACCTCCCCGAGCCTTGTTGAAAAGGTAGTGTGACGGCAATGGTCGCTCCAATAGGTGTCCACGACTTTAAGCTCGGTCAGAGTGGGCTGCCTGCCTTTTTTGACGAAATAGTCCCTGACAAACCTCAAATCGTCCACCGTCATGGCAAGCCCCGTTTCCGCATGGAAGCGTTTCAAGCCGTCCTCGTCCATTTCGGTGAAGCCGTCAAGCTCCACCCGCATTTTCCCCACGGGCTTGGCTGCGTCCTTCAAGGTTTGCGGCATCTCCGTCGTCCCTTCGCGGCTGTCCACCGGATTGACGAGAAAACGCTTGATTTTTTCAAACTGCGCATCCGTCACGCCCTTGAAAACGTAAACCTCCGCGCATTTCACGACAGGTCTGACGCCCCCCGTCAAAAACTGCACGCACTGCATTGCCGAATCGGCGCGCTGGTCGTACTGCCCGTCGAGGAACTGCACGACGAGCATTTTTTCGTCCCGCCCTACGCGCACATCGTAAAACACCCTGTCCGTATTAGGCTCGGAAAACACCGACTCTACGCTGTCTCTCATCTGACGTTCCGTCAATCCCTCGACGTCGTATCGCAAAAGTCGGCGCACACCAGAGGGGCTTATACCCAGCGTTCTTTCTATCGACGAGCGGATTTTTGCCGCGGGCACGTCGAATTGCTCCTTTTTTTCAACGAAAACTCTGTATATCATAAAAACCTTAAACCAATCCTATGTCGGCGCGGTATCTTGCGCCCTCGAATCCAACCTTGTCAATCTGTCCGTAAACCTTTTTCCGAGCCTTGTCGAGGCTTTCGTCAACGCCCACGACGTTAAATACCCGACCGCCGTTTGTTTTCAGCCGCCCGCCGTCAAGCTTGGTGCCGGCGTGTAGGAGTCTGACGCCGTCAAGGTCGCCTATACGGATTTCCTTGCCCTTGACCACGTTGTCGGGATAACCACCGTCGGCTACCACAACGGTAAGCGCCGTTTCGTCGCTCCACAAAACTTCCGTACAGTCCAGCCTGCCCTCAATCACGGCGTTGACTATTTCAAGCAAATCGCTTTTTAAAAGCGCAAGCACGACCTGCGTTTCGGGGTCGCCGAAACGCGCGTTGTACTCCACCACTTTCAGCCCACCGCTTGTTTTCATGAGTCCGAAGTAAAGCACGCCCTTGAAAACGATTCCCTCCTTTTCAAGACCTTTGAGAGTAGGCAGCGCGATATTTTGCAGAAACTCATTTTTGTCCTGCTCCGAGAAATACGGCGTGGGCGCAAACGCTCCCATACCTCCCGTGTTGGCGCCTTTGTCCCCGTCATACGCTTTTTTGTGATCCTGCGACGCGGGCATGGGCAGAAGGGTTTTTCCGTCGCAGAAAGCCAGCACAGTGACCTCTCTGCCCGTCATAAACTCCTCCATAACCACTTTTCTTCCCGCATTTTCGCCGAATTTTAGGTCAACCATAACGCTTTTCAAAGCGTCAAAAACCTCTTGACGGGTTCGACAGATGACAACTCCCTTGCCCAACGCAAGTCCGTCCGCTTTGACCACAACGGGCAAATCGCAGTTCTTTGCGTATTCCTCCGCGCCTTCAAAGTCGTCGAAAGCCCTGTATGCCGCAGTCGGTATGCCGTGCCTTGCCATAAACTCTTTGGCGAAAGCCTTGCTTGCCTCCAACATAGCGGCTTTTTTGACAGGACCGAAAGCCTTGACTCCCCTTTCCGTCAGAAAGTCCACAAGTCCGCCCGCCAGCGGGTCGTCAGGCGCGACAAATACCAAATCGACGCCGTTTTTGATACAGAAATCGAAAATTCCCTCAAAATCCATAGGAGAAACGGGTGCGCAGGTCGCGCATTCGGCAATCCCCGCGTTTCCCGGCAGGCAGAACAATTTGTCAAGCAACGGACTTTCTTTCAGTTTAAGGGCAATCGCGTGCTCCCTGCCGCCGCCTCCGATAATAGCTACGTTTATTTTTTTCATTTTGTACCCGTCAATGCTTGAAATGTCTCAAACCGGTGAACACCATGGCTATGCCGTGCTCGTCCGCCTTTAAAATACTGTCCTTGTCCCTTATGCTGCCGCCGGGCTGAACTATGGCGGAAATTCCCGCCTGCGCCGCGCGCGTCACGCAGTCGTCGAAGGGGAAGAAAGCGTCGGACGCAAGCACCGCGCCCTCCGTCGGAACATTGGAGTGCTCGATTGCCTGCTCCGCAGCCCAGATACGGTTTGTCTGCCCCACGCCTATACCTATGGTCGCGCTGCCCTTTGCAAGCACAATGGCGTTTGACTTGCAATGCTTGACAACCTTCATGGCAAAACGCATGGTTTCCGTTTGCTCCGCCGTGGGACGCTTTTTGGTGACGACCTGTACGTCGTCGAAAACCTTGTCGTCGGAATTTTGAACCAACAGTCCGCCGTACACGCGTTTGAACTCGACGGTCGGCTTGTTTTTCACCGCTACGTCGGGGAGAGCCAGCACGCGCAGATTATGCTTTTTTTCCAACGCTTCGAGCGCGGCTTCGGAAAAGGAGGGAGCTATGACTATTTCGACGAAGATTTTGGAAATTTCCTCCGCAGTTTCCAAATCGATTTCGCGGTTGGCGGCGATGATTCCGCCGAAAATAGACACGGGGTCGCAGGCGTAAGCCTTTCTGTACGCTTCCGCAATCGTCGCCCCGCTCGCAACGCCGCAGGGATTGGAGTGCTTGACGGCAACCACGGTAGGCTCGTCAAACTCCTTCAAAAGCTCTATCGCTCCGTTTGAGTCGTTGAGATTGTTGTAGGACAGCTGTTTTCCGTTTTCCTGTCTTGCGTTGACTATGGAATTTGAAACGGGAAACATATCCGTATAAAGCGCAGCCTGCTGAAAAGGATTTTCTCCGTAGCGCAGCTGCTCCTTTTTCTCGAAAGCAAGCGTTAAGCTGTCGGGGAAATCAATCCCGAGCTTTTTGGCAAGATAAGCGGAAATCATACTGTCGTAGGCTGCGGTATGCGCGTAAACCTTGTACATAAGGTAAAGCATCGTCTCACGGCTCACTTCTCCCGCTTCCAGCTCGGAAAGCGCGACGCTTCGTCCAAGCAAACCGGAAAAGGCCGGCGCGCAGATCGGAACCTCCCGAATTTCTTTTTGGCGGCGCTTCTGAGCATCGTCGGCCCGCCTATGTCTATGTTTTCCACAACCTCGTCGAAGCCCTTGCCCGACATAACCGTTTGCTTAAACGGGTAAAGGTTGACTATAACCACGTCTATAGTTTGGATTTTAAGCTCCTTCAAACGGCGCATATGTTCGGCATTGTCTCTTTTTGCAAGCAGCCCCGCGTGAACTGCGGGATGAAGCGTCTTTACCCTGCCGTCGAGACACTCGGGAAAGCCGGTAACGTCGCTTATGTTGAGAGTTTTCAAGCCGGCGTCTTCAAGACATTTTTGAGTGCCTCCCGTGCTGATAATCTCATATCCCATTGCGGCGAGCCTTTTCGCCGCGTCCACGATGCCGTTTTTGTCGCTTACGCTTATCAACGCTCTTTTTTTCATGATTTTTCCTCTCGTTGTATTTTCATTGGTTTTTGCACAACGCCGCCACCACTCTCGGCAGCAGCTCGTGCTCCTTTTCCAGCACCTTGGCGGCGACGCTCTCCGCAGTGTCGTCCGCGTCCAGCTTTACGCGCGCCTGTGCAATAATTTCTCCCGTGTCGGTGCCCTCGTCAACGTAATGCACGGTGCAGCCGCTCTCTCTTTCGCCGTTTTCCACGACGGCGCGGTGCACTCTCATGCCGTAAAATCCGTCTCCGCAGTATTTGGGAATAAGCGACGGATGAATGTTGATGATTTTTTTTGCGAATCTCTCCACAAAGCGGGGCGGCAGGATATTGAGATAGCCCGCGAGCACAATCAGCTCCGTTCCGCGTCGAACAAGCTCGTCGCCGATTGCGGAAAACATTTCCTCGTCGGACGCAAATTTCTTTTTGTCGAACACGGCGCTGTCTATCCCGTGCTTTTTCGCTCTTTCCAGCGCGCCTATGCCCTCCCTTGACGCCACCAGCAGCACGATTTTGCCGTCAATAAGCCCGCTTTCAACTCCGTCCACGACGCTTTGAAAATCGCTGCCGCCTCCCGACGCGAATACGGCTATGTTTTTCATAGAATTACGCCCCGACCTCTGACGACTTCGCCAAGACGGACAGGCTCCTCGTTGAGAGAACGCAAGGTTTCAAGCGCCTTTTCCTCCTCCGCCCCGTCCAAGCACAGCACCATGCCTATACCCATATTGAAGGTGTTGTACATTTTTTCGTCCGAGATGCCCGAGCGTCTTTGAAGCGCCTTAAACAGCGCGGGTATTTCATAAGACGACCTGTCGATTTTTGCGGCAAGCCCTTCGGGCAAAATTCTCGGTATGTTTTCGACAAAGCCGCCGCCCGTGATATGGGCAATGCCCTTAATCGGATGCTTTTCAATCAGAGAAAGTATCGTTTTGACATATATCCTCGTAGGTCTCAAAAGCGCCTGAGCGGGGGACTCTCCAAGCTCCGCGTCGAACCTTTCCAAATCCTCTTTTACGGGAGGGAAAAGCTTTCTCACAAGAGAATAGCCGTTGCTGTGCACTCCGCTGGACCTCAAACCCACAAGTCTGTCTCCCTCTTTTATTCCGCTGCCGTTGATGATTTTGTTTTTCTTGGCGACGCCCACCGCGAACCCCGCCATGTCGTAGTCGTCGTCGGCGTAAAAGCCCGGCATTTCGGCTGTCTCTCCGCCGATAAGAGCGCAGCCCGCCTGCCTGCACCCCTCGCTTACTCCCTTGACAATCATGGCCACCTTTTGCGGCACGAGCCTTGAAAGCGCAATGTAGTCGAGAAAAATCAGCGGCTTTGCCCCCTGACACACAATGTCGTTCACGCACATGGCAACGCAGTCTATGCCCACCGTATCGTGCCTGTCCAGCACAAAGGCGTATTTGAGCTTTGTTCCCACGCCGTCGGTGCCCGCCACCAGAACGTCTCCGTCCGGCTTGTCGTCAAGAGCGTAAAAACCGCCGAAGGAGCCCAAATCGCCCAGCACGCCGTCGGTGTAGGTTTCCTTGACGTATTTCTTCATGAGTCTGACCGCTTCGTAGCCTCTTTCCACGTCTACGCCCGCGCTTTTGTAATCAATCGCCATAATCAACTCCTGTCTTTTTTCCGTTTATTCAAAAATAAATTTTCCCGTCTCGTCGTCCGTCACGCTGTCGGGATAATTCCCGTCGAAGCACGCCGCGCAGAAACCGCCGCCTCCGCAGGCTGTTTTAAGACATTCGAGCGGAATATAGTTGAGACTGTCCGCGCCGATTTTTTTGCAGATGTCGTCCTTTGTGATTTTGCCGCCTACAAGCTCCTCTCTTGTCTGCATATCCACTCCGAAATAGCACGGATGACCGACAATGGGAGAACCGACAAGCATATGAATTTCCTTTGCGCCGTTTTTGCGCAGCAGGCTGATTATTTTTTTGCTTGTTGTTCCGCGCACTATCGAGTCGTCGATGAGTATAATTCTTTTGCCCTCTATGTTGCTGCGGAACGCGTTGAGCTTCAAGCTGACGGAGTTTTCCCTTACGCTCTGCGAGGGCTGAATAAAGGTTCTGCCTACATAGCGGTTTTTGCTTATTGCGTCCACCATGGGTATGCCGCTCACGTCCGAATAACCCTTTGCGCACACCAGCGCGCTGTCCGGCACTCCCGCCACAAGGTCCGCGTCGATTTTGAAAAGCTCCGCAAGCATTCTGCCGCACTTGTAGCGCGCTTCGTATACGGACACGCCGTTTAAAACCGAGTCGCTCCTGCTGATGTACACGTATTCGAAAATACAAAACTTCGGCTCGATGTTTTTTAAAAACCTGCTCTGCATTTCAAGGTTTTCGTCGATTACCAAAACCTCTCCGGGCTTGACGTCCCGCACAATCTCCGCGCCGATTGCGTCCAGAGCGCAGGACTCGCTCGCCGCCACAATCTCTCCCTCGGGCGTTTTGCCTATAATCAGCGGTTTGAGACCGTGCCTGTCGCGCACGGCTACAAGCTTGCCCTCCGCCATGACAAGCAGCGAAAACGCGCCGAGAAACTCCTCGCAGGCGGCGACTATTCCGCCCACAAGGTCGTCCTTGATGTGGTAGTTTATTCTCGCGGCAATCACCTCGCTGTCTATCGAGCTTTGAAAAATATGCCCCTTGTCCAGCATCTGCGCCTTGATTTGATTGGCGTTTACCACGTTTCCGTTGTGGGCTACCGCCATTCTGCCCTTTTTTCCGTAAAAAACCACCGGCTGAGCGTTGACTACGTTGCTCGAGCCTGTGGTGGAATATCTCACGTGACCGACAGCTACGGTAGTGGGCGGCAAAAGCTCAAGCTCCGCCTCCTTGAATACGTCGTTGACAAGCCCCATATTTTTGTAATAAACCGCCTTGTCTTTTTGGTAGGAAACGGCGATTCCCGCGCTTTCCTGCCCTCTGTGCTGCAACGCGAAAAGTCCGAAATACACCTTTCGCGCAAGCTCCGAGCTGTCGCGGGAGATTATTCCGAAAATGCCGCAAGCTTCCTTTATGTTTCTTTCAAGCAGAATTTTTTCCGCCATTACGCCTTTTCTCCCATAAGCCTTGCGAGCACCTCTCTGTACGCCTCCTCCACGTTTCCCAAATCGCGTCTGAAACGGTCCTTGTCAAGCTTTTCGTGCGTAACGGTGTCCCAGAAACGGCAGGTGTCGGGTGAAATTTCGTCGGCAAGCAGAATTTTGCCGTGAAAACGACCGAATTCGATTTTAAAATCGACGAGGTCGATGTTTATGTCTTTGAAATAAGCGCGCATAAAATCGTTGATTTTAAAGGCTTTTTCCTTGATTTCGTCCAGCTCCCGTTTTTCGGCAAGCCCCAGCGCGAATATGTGATAATCGTTTACCAAAGGGTCTCCCAGCGCGTCGTCCTTGTAGCAAAATTCCAAAACGGCGCTTTTCAACGGCGTGCCCTCCTTCAGTCCGAGCCTTTTGCTCAGACTGCCCGCCGCTATGTTTCTCACTATGACCTCCAACGGCACGATTTCAACCTTTTTTACCAGCGCGTCCGTGTCGGAAAGTTCCCTAATCAAATGAGTTTCGATGCCGTGCTTTTCAAGCTGCGCGAACATGAAATTGGAGCATTTGTTGTTTACCGTGCCCTTGCCGGCTATTTGCCCCTTTTTCTGCCCGTTGAACGCGGTCGCGTCGTCCTTGTAGCTGACTATAACCGCGTCCGCATCATCCGTTTTGAATACCTTTTTGGCTTTGCCCTCGTACATCAATTCTCTTTTTTCCATATTTTTAAGACTCCTTTTAGTTCGTCGATAATTCTTTCAGTCCTTGCCCTGCGGCAAAACCGTTTCAAGCACGTCCAAGCGCATTCTTTCCCTGTGGGCGACAAGCCGTTTTGCAAGAGCCGCGTCGGACAACGCAAGCATCTGCGCCGCCAGAATACCCGCATTCTGCGCGCCGTTTATCGCCACGGTTGCCACGGGCACGCCGTTCGGCATCTGAACGACGGACAGCAGGCTGTCCAATCCGTCCAACGTGGAGCTTTTGACAGGCAGACCGATGACGGGCAGCACGGTGTGCGCGGCAATAAATCCCGCAAGATGAGCCGCCTTTCCCGCGGCAGCGACAATCACCTTGACTCCGCTCTCTGCCGCGTTTTTGGCAAACTCCGCCACCTCGTCGGGAGTGCGGTGGGCGCTCATGACCTTCATCTCCGCGTCCACGCCCAGCTTCCTTAAAATTTCATAAGCGGGAAGCACCGTTTCGTAATCGCTTTTGCTTCCCATGACAATAGTGACAACCGCCATAGATTCCTTTGTTACCTCCTGAAATAAATCAAAAAAGGCAATTTCGCATGACAAAGCAAGCAGAAATTGCCCAGACGGACGGCTTGAACCGTTTGCGTACTCCCCCGCAGTAACCTGCCGAATTTCCGTCAGTCATACGCAACGTAAAATACCTGTTTATTGTAGCATATCCCCGTTTCAAAGTCAACGAAAAGTAAAGCAACGACGGCGGTAAAAGTTGTTTTGACGCTTGTTTTTGCCGCAGAAAATACAACGGACCGGTTAAACCGGTCCGTTTGACAGTCGACAATGTTTCAGGCTTGCTCTGCGCCCGTTTCTTGCGCTATGTCTATATTCACGTTGAATTTAAGCTCGACAAGTCCCTTGCCGAAAACGTAAACGCTGTAAGCAAGCTCGTAGTCGCCGCTCTCGTTGTCCTCCGCGGTCGCGCCCCACTTGGGATAATATCCGAGAGCCAAATCGCTTTCGGGCGTGGTCAGACCGTATGTGACGGAGGTTTCGTCTCCCTTGACGATAACCTTTTTCGTAATAATCAAATCCGTTGCAGCAGCGCCGTCATAGGCGATTTTGAGCATATCGCTGCCGTTTTTGAGCACAACGTCATACTCGCCTTCGTTCTGCGCCACCGTGCTTTCGCCGCTCATGGCAACATTGGAAACGGTAAGGCTGCCGCTCAAAGCGCTCACGTTGATTTGGTAATCGGTGTCGTTGATTTTGACGGCGCCGTCGCCCGCTTCAAAAAGCACGATAATCGCCGAGGCGTAAAGCGCTTTGGCGTTGCTGTCCCAGTACCAGACCAAATCTCTCACGAAAACGTTGTTGCCCACAGACAAAGTCACAAGCTCCTGATTGTCGTATTCCGTACCGCCCACGGTAAAGGTCTGCGGCGCAAAATCCATATCAGCAACCTTTACGTAAAAAACGAAATTCGCGTATTCGGCTTTTACCTGGTCGAAGGTCTTGTAGGTTTTTTCGTCCCCGCCGGTAAACTTGTTGTAAATCTCTTTCGCGCTTTCCACGGCGGCGACAGCCTGCGTGTCGATTTGTCCGTTTATCGTAAGAGCCGAGTTGACCTGAACGGGAACATTTGCCGTTACGTCGGCATAATCCTTGTAGGTCACGACGACAAAGGTATCCTCCAAAGTCAGCGCTCTGTCTTCAAAAGAAAACTGCGACGTCGCGTCAAAGCTCGTGCCGTCGTTGTACTCGGCAGTGAGCACAAGTCCCGTCGCGTCGAATTTTTCTCCCGCAACGTAAACCGTCTTTTCGGGAGCCTGCTTGACCGTCAAAGAAGTAAGAGTTTTGGCAACGACGGTTACTTCAACCTTGACGGCTCTCTCGCCGTAGGATACGACCACGAACTCGTCGTCAACGGACAGAGTGGTTTTGCTGTACGACACGTTTGCCGTTACGTCCTCCTCCGAACCGTCTCTGTAAACGGCTTTGACGGAAATGCCGGCGGATTCAAACCGCTGCCCCTCGACGTAAGAAAGCTTCGCGGGTTTGCTCACGAGAACAAGCTCCGTGACAAACTTGGTGTAAACCTTTACGCTCCAAGTCGTGGTCAGCTTGGTTTCCCCTTCCGTATATGTAACGGTGATTACCTTTTCGCCTACGGTCAGCTTGTCGGGCATAACCATATCCGCAGTCATGGACACTTCCTTGGTTTTGCCGTTGCTGTAAGTAACCTTGAGTATGCCTCCGGTAACATCAAGATAGTCGTCCACGAGATAAACGGACCTGTCCGGATTTTTCACGACCTCTACCGAAACCGGGGTCGCGTCCTTGCCTTCGCACGCCGCAAGAGCAAACGTAAACGTCAGCGCGAGCAGCAAAACGACCAACAAAAGCCTTGTCTTTGATTTCATCGATTTTCCTCCCTTTTAAGTCTCTCGACTGTTACGGTGCAACCATTATAAACGAAATCGTCTCTAAGGTCAACAAAAAAACCGCGTTTGGGCGGTTCCTGTTTTTTCCTTTGCCCGACTTGACAATTAATCTCATTTTATTTTTTTCGTTTACTCACAAAAGCAAATTTTTGCTCCTCGAATATACTCTCCTTTTTCGGCTATTGTTTTGTCAGACGTCGGGTGAAAAGCTATTTCATTGTTTTGTCACACCAAAAACCGCGACGGTATGTTAAAATAATGCTCGGAAATATTCGGGACTAACCGACAGACAAGGAGACAATCAGACAATGGGTTACGAAAACAGACAGGACATACCGGTTAAATACACGTGGGATTTGTCCGCTATTTATCCAAACGAGACGCTGCTCGAAAAGGACTGCGCGGCGGCGGGCGAGCTTATCGGCAAAATCAAGAATTACGAGGGAAAGCTGAACAACGAAAAAAGCATTTACGAGTTTTTCGAGCTGACCGGAGACATCGATGAGCTTTTTGAAAAAGCGATATGCTACACCCACATGAAAATGGACGAGGACAGCAAAAACACCGATGTTCAGGCCATGCGGGACAAAGTTATGAGCATCTACAACAAATATTCAGTCGCCACCTCGTTCGTGCAGCCCGAGCTTAGCAGGCTTGACGAAAAGACTCTGGACGAAATCATGGCAAAGCCGCAGTTCAAAAAACACAATTACACCCTGCGCAGAATCAAAGCGGGAAAAGCGCACGTGCTTTCCGCCGAGGCGGAAGAGTTGCTCACAAACGCGGGCGAAGTGACGGGATATTTCCGCGAAACCTTCGGCAGGCTGGACAACGGCGAAATGGATTGGGGAACCGTCAAGGTGGACGGCGAGCCTGTTGCGCTCTCTCACGGAAGTTACAGTATGCTTATGCAAAACCCCTCGCAGGAGGTCAGAAAACAGGCGTTTGAAGCCTGGTACAAAGCCTACGAAGGGAAAATAAACACCATTGCAGGTCTTTACTGCGGCAGCGTAAGACAGGACTGCTTCTTTGCAAAGGCGCGCAAATTCGGCAGCGCCATAGAAAAAGCGCTGTTCTACGAGGAGGTTGACAGAAAAGTTTACGACAACCTCATCGACAGCGTAAACAAAACGCTTCCCATGCTGCACGAATACATGGCTTTGAGAAAAAAGGTCATGGGGCTTGAAACTCTCAATATGTACGACTTGAATTATCCCATGATTCCCGCGGCAAACCTCGCGCTTGAATTCGACGAGGCTTTCGCTTTGGTAAAGGAAGGCTTGAAGCCTTTGGGCGAGGAATATCAGGGACTGCTGCAAAGAGCTTACGACGAGCGTTGGATGGACGTGTACGAAACGCCCGGAAAGCGCAGCGGCGCTTATTCCATGGGCGTGTACGGCGTTCACCCTTACGTTTTGCTCAACTACGAAAAGACGACGCACGACGTTTTCACCATCGCGCACGAGCTCGGACACTCCATGCACAGCTATTACAGCTGTCAGGCTCAGGGAAGAGAACAGAACAACTACACCATTTTCGTCGCGGAAGTGGCAAGCACCTGCAACGAAATACTGCTGCTCCGCCACCTGCTCAAAAAGGAAACGGACAAGGATATGCGCAAATATCTGTTAAGTTATCTGCTGGACACGATACGCACGACCATGTTCCGTCAGACCATGTTCGCGGAGTTCGAGGCAAAGGCGCACGAGCTGATTGAAACGGACAAACCGTTCAACTACGAAAGCCTGTCCGACATTTACTACGGGCTCAACAAAAAATACTACGGTCCCGCAGTGGAGCACAACAGACAGATAAGATACGAATGGTGCCGTATCCCCCATTTTTACAGAGGCTTTTACGTCTACAAGTACGCCACCGGCATAAC
>OGQR01001498.1_pt1 | contig 15966 bp, 9 predicted proteins | sample 1553271 | NCBI WGS metagenome assembly OGQR01 (sample SAMEA2579970, study PRJEB22360) | human gut metagenome | biome: human gut; feature: human-associated habitat; material: faeces | place: Denmark | collected 2008/2010 | reverse complement strand
AAAGGCATAATATGCTGGGATGAAAGAAAGAAGAAAAAAGAAGCAATACCGGCTGATCATACTGCTGAAAAGTCGGATAAAACTATTACCCCCGTTTCGATGAAAGAAATCATAGAGCGTAACAAGCCACAAAGCGCAGTGTCCCATCAACGAGGCCTTTTCGCCCCGGGCGAACTCCATGTGATCTGTGCGCAGACAGGTATGGGAAAATCCATTTTTTCTGTAGAAATGGGTCTGGCGATGGCTGGGGGTAAAGAATCCGAGCCCTATGCAATAGTTAAGAGCATATTGGGTGATAAGTGGGACGCCACGAAGCAGAGGGTGGAGTACCTTGACGGGGAAAACGGTGAGGACGAACTGTATGAACGTTATGGGAGAGGAGAGGTCAATTATCCCGACACTTTTACCGTGGTTCCTTCCGGAGAGATATCATCCATTGATGACTTGGAAAAGTACATCCGCCAGCGTGCGGAAGAAAGCAAATACAGGGAAGACCGCACGATCATCATTGACCATCCCGGATGTTATGCCGGAAGCGACAATCCCCATCGTATGCAGAAGTTTTATAAATCCCTGAAAAGTATTATGGTAAACTATCGGCAGGGAGGTCATTACCTTACTGTCTTTGTTCTGAGCTTTGTTAAGACAGACAAGCCATGGAAACCTGTATACTCGGAGGATATTATAGGTACGAAGGAACTCAAGAATATAGCCCATACTATTGTAGCCTTGTGTCCATGCCGGAAGGGAGGAGAATACCGTTTCCTTAAGGTTGTCAAATCAAGGAGCGGGGAGAAAAATGAAGAGGTGCCCATTCTCAAAATCAGTAAGGAGGGTGGGCTGTTTCTTCACTTTGTCGGCAGGATGAATGAAAAGGATGCGTTACCCTTACCTGTGAAATCCCGGAAAACTCCCGTTACTTCTCCCGATCTCAAGCAAGATATCTTTGAAGTCACCGGACCCTCTGTTGCCCCATTAAAACCGGTTCTCTCGTGTGAGAAGCCTGAAACGGTGGGAGAGGTAACCGGTTCTGCTGTGAAACAGGACAAACGCATAAAGGTTACACCTGGGAAATTACAGCGTATAAAGCAAATGTACGAAAAAGGACTGAAACAGGGGGAAATAGCCAAAGCCTTGGGTTTGTGCAGAAAAACTGTCAATAAGTACCTGCAATGTATCAATCAGGAAGAAGCTCAGTGTAACCTGTCACCATTATCCTGCTGATACCTATTTCTACAGGAAGCGTCCTTCTTTCTCTTGTAACCTATTTATGTTTTTGTAAATGGGTTACAATGTTGACAAGGGTAAGGTACCAGTATTATCTTTTCCTTCAATGTTCATCCCGGATCGGCTATGCTGAATTTTCACAGAATTTCCGGGATGCATGTTGTTATTGTATCATGTGATGAAGCTGATCTGTGCAGCTTCCGTTTTTGAAATGGATTAGCTACCAGATCTTGCTTCTCTTTATATTCTTTGGGATTATCGTCGTGTAACCTGTTATGTGAAGCATTTGGAAGGCATACTCTAATAGACTACAATCTATGCTATTTGGGAATAAAGAATAGGTTACAACTTTATATAATGCTTTAATAATCAGAGGGAAATGTCTGATAGGTAGCAGCTTATGTTATAGCTTGAGTTACAGTCTATGTTACAGATTAGGTTACAGTTAATGTTACAGCTAGAGCTACTATACTAAAAGATAAGTACTCAGGTTTATTTCGTAAGCGACTGCTCAACTACATCTTGTGTATTTGATTTTTCAGTGAGGTGCACTCCATTGTAAGCGCCTCTCAATTTTCATATACCAACTTATCTCATGGTTGTTATTGAGTGTCAGTCTCGCTTTTTCCCGTTTTTTCCTGCATTTTCCCGGAACTGTCCCGATTATTTTCTCCATACATCCGGTAGCAGTTCCTTCAGGTCTCTGTCTGATTTGGGTGCCAGATAATAGGGGAGTTTACTGATCACATCATTCAGCCACTCTCTGGGGTTGACACCACGTTCCTTACATGAGCCAAGCAAGGAGCAGATTATAGCCGTATTCTCAGCCACTTGCCATATAATTTGCGTATTTACATTTTTCTTTGAAGTCAGTTACGCTTTGTATGCTACTTCTTAGCTTACCAAAAAGTGATTAATCAACTTTACCAAAAAATGCTGCTTTTAAATTTGCTTATTACATTGTGTGCATTTCGAGGGAAATGGATTTCTTCTGTTATAAAAAACAATATCGCCTTTTTGTAATATTCTTCGTACATTTTATCCTCTGAAATGTGGCAAATATTTTTTTCTGTCGTATCTTTGCTTTATAAATATCTATAACATAGATACCAATGGATCAATTTCGACACAAGATCATAGAAGAATCATGGTCTAAAAAAGGACTTCGTGATTATCTGCTTGTTCTCCGAAAGGAGGACCACCCGGCTTCTGAGCAATACATCCTGTCTTTCTTTGAAAAGTTGTTTGCCTTTCTGGTAACTTCTTATATGAGCCAGGATTTAGAGAGAGGTGATAATTATTTGCAGCAGGCTGCTGATGGATTGGGCAATGAAACTTTATGGAAAACCGCGACAAAAATATCTATGCATGTTCCGGGTGTTTTAGGCAAGAGCGTAACTTTTGTTTCCGTCTATCTGGCCTTGAAGTCTTTCTCCAATTATGTCCGTTGGCGTGATTACAGTCTTACGCATAAAACGATTCTTCCTTTATCCGCATTATTTCCTGAGTTTATCCGGTGTATTATAAGTTTTCCTGTTTATGACAAATATCTTGATTTTATAACCTTGATCTATTCTGCGCATTATTACCTTTATGATGAGGAGTCTCCCTAATTTTCGGATTTTATATTTGATATGCTCCGATCCCGGGATTGTAAGGTGAATGACAGATTATACGATGATTTATGTCATTCGTCTTTTCTCTATGAGATACAGACTGAATTCCGTGATTATTGTGTCAGAAAAAATATAAAGGAGCAGTCTCTCTTTTTAATGGATCCGCCTTCTCCGCAGGAGCCTGTCTCTCCGTCCGGCCCACAACTGGATCCTACTGCCCCCTCTTCCTGTGGTACTTCAATCAGTAAGAAAGACTATTTCCCCAACCTGTCATTGGATGAGAGGAAGATCCGTATCCTTTATAATGCATTGATAAAGAACGGCTTTATTTCACCAGCTACCGCTTATTCCGTTTTTCATTTTCGTTTTTCAGGGAAAGACAAACCTGTGGAAACATTGCCTATATGTTGGGAAAAGAATAAGAATGATCTTGCTTATTTAATTTATCGTTTAACCCGTAAGGATATTCGTGACACGAATTGTAAAGCATCGCTTACCAGCAATGATATTTTCTCAAAAACTAAAAAGTTCTTTATAGTTAAAGGGAATAGCTGGCGTTCTTCCGATAATCTTAGTGACATGGCTTCCAAATTGAATTTTGCGGACAAAGAAACGGTTGATGGCCTGTTGGATGAGCTTTTTGAATGCAGCTGATTGTTTTTTGATCCTCCTTTTTATTTCTGCCGGTTGAAAGGAATGACCGTTTCTCTTTTTTATAGGGAAGCGTTCATCTTGATGCCTGCGGATACTGTCCGTTGCTTCTCCATTTCCCTCTGATGCCGCATACCCTTTATCCCGGTATGCACAGTTTTGGGTATATCCTGTTCTATTCACTTTCTATCGTTCGGAATATTGTTTCTATCATTCTGATAAATGCTTCTATCGTTTCTATCGGGTGGTATATCGGGGGCTGTAAATGCTTATTTTTGCACACACTAACCAAAAACATAATATATGATGAAAAAATTAGATCCGATCAGGATTATTGAAACCATTGGAAAGCTGGGTGCCAGAAAGAGCATCAAATATGCCTTCATAGGGACAGGTTGCATACTGGTTGTTGTAGTTCCTGTTTGTTATGCTGTTACGTCCGTCAAATCTCACGGTAAGGGTAAGGAGCAGAATAATGCGTCTGCGAACAAATTGAGGGAAATTGAGCATACTTCTGAATGTAAGAAGGGGGAAGAGGATCGGGACCACGCCCATCGTATGGAGGAAAATGCACAAGTTCACGAACATCATATGGAAGAGATTGAGGCTAAGAAAAATGCTGATATTGAAAAAATGGAAAAGCGTGCAGAACTTCGCAAAGAGAGGGATGCGGCAAAAGCCAATCAGCCCCTTGTCGATCTCCATATGGACAGTATGCCTGAAAGTTACCACGAAGCTTTGAAGAACGGTACTGTTCATATCAGCCGGGAAAGGAGTCTTGGATTCTCCTGGCTGCGTGAGGGTTATGATACCGGCCTTGTCGGTCCGACCGACTGTGGAAAATCAGTATTCGTCATGCAGGTTGCTATGGCTCTGGCGCGAGGCCGTTGTGATGTAAACTTGTCTTCAGAATGGCATGACATCCCCCCGATGCCGGTTGTCGTGTTCTCTCTTGAGCAGAGTAACCATGAGATAAGGGAATATTATGGCTCCGTCATTGACAATCTGTCCACCCTCAAATTATATGCCGGCAGCCGGATCACTCCTGCCCATATTATCACTGTCATTAAGGAAGAGATGGAAAAGGCCGGTACTTTTAAATCCGTAAATGGTTGGCAGGAGGTGAAATTCGACGAGGCTGTAAAAGGACAATACTTCTGCTTGGAAGCATTATCTAATTATGATGGTAGTAATATAGCTTGTATAGCAGAATTTGATATTATAGATTCTAATGGCAAGAAGATTCCAAGAGAATCCTGGAAAATATCTTATGCTGACAGTGAAGAGACAATAAGCGGTAACAGAACTGCTGATAAAATATATGATCTACAAGAAAGTACATTCTGGCAAACTGTAGATAATACCTCTTACCCTCATCACATCGTTATAGATTTGGGTAAAGTGTATTCTATCAAAGGTTTTCGAATGTTGCCTCGTGCTGAATCAGGAATTCCAGGTCTTATAAAGGATTATAATGTTTTTATTAAGGAAGGAAAATTTAGGTATTAGTTTTTAAGGTATGAGTTAGTTAGAAGGCTGTTTCCCTGTATTAAAAGTAAATAGCCTTTTATAAAAAAATAAACTTAAGTAATTCTATGATGAAGTGATAAATAATCTCCATAGTGCAAAATAACTTTATGTCATTTGATATTATTGACATTAGGGACATTCAGTAAATATTATAAGATTAGCCAACTAATTCATACACAAAGTGTTGTGGATTAGTTGGCTTACATTTTCTTTTTTTAGGAATATCCCTCTATAGGATTTTGAATAAGTGACCAACTCGTCCCTTGGTCAACTGGGTTTCAGTTTTTCTTCTGTTCTTCTCCGACTTCCTGTTGCAGGCGTTGCATTTCCTGCTTCATCTTTTTGATGACCTCTGCATACTCCTTGTCATTGTAGGCGTTATGGTCTTCTTTCGGATCTTTCAGTAAATCGTAGAATTCCCAGGAAGGTTCGGAGACGTAGTCGGAAGAACCGGTCATATTCAGCGGATCACCATATAGATACATAAGTTTATACCGGTCGGTTCGCACGCCGATGTGTGCCGGACGAATCTTATGTTGGGTCCAGTAGCGATAATAAATGCTTTTTCGCCAGTCTTTGGGTGTTTTCCCCTTCAAGTTGTCGCGGAAGCTCCTGCCTTGAGTGCCTTGAGGGGCATCCACATCGGTAAAGTCGGCTAGTGTAGCTGCGAAATCCACATTCAGAATTAAATCATCCAACCGTTTCCCGGCCGGCAGTTCGCGTGGATACCGAATTACGAAAGGCATACGGGCGGCTTCTTCGTAGAACATGCGTTTGTCATAAAATCCATGTTCGCCCAGGAAATAACCTTGGTCCGCCACGTAAATCACAATTGTGTTGTCGGCAATACCCATTTCATCAAGTGCGACCAGTAGTTTGCCGATGTTGTCGTCTATGGTGGCTCCGCATCTCAGGTAGTCGCGTATCAGTTTTTGATAGGCGGATTTACGGGCGGCAGTGGGATGCATTCCTTTGGTACTGAAAGGTAGCTCGGGGTAGCGGCACCACCACTTGTCGGGATCTTCCGAGGCTACTTGCCAGTTACGGGCTATGGTTTCCAGTTTCTGTCCCTCGAAGGTCCTGCCGTTCGTTTCGGGACCCCAGTCCAGCAGGTTCTCCGGTTCGGGAAACACGACTCCGTCATACAAATGTCTCATCCGTTCCGGAAAGTCATACGGCTCGTGGGTGGCTTTGAAGTGGCAGCACATCAGGAAAGGCTGCGTCTTGTCCTGTTCTTTCATCCATGCAATGGCTTTTTCGGTGACGATGTCGGTAGAGAAGCCGCGTACACGTTCACCGAAGTTCCGGTTGCCCGGCCAGGGGACGTCGCTGTTCTTGAAGGTGGGGTCGCGATATTCGCCCTGGTCGTGGAATACGGAGTAGTAGTCGAACCCTTGCGGTTGCGACTTCAGGTGCCACTTGCCCACCAGCCCTGTGTGGTAGCCGGAAGCTTGCAGTGCAGTGGCTATAGTGGGTAGTGCAGTGTCAAGGGTATCTTCCAGCGTATATACTCCATTGCGGTGGCTGTATCTGCCGGTCAAGATGGCTGCACGGCTTGGCGTGGAGATGGAGTTGGTGCAGAAACAGTTATCAAGTGTCACGCCTTCCTCCGCCAGGCGGCGGATATTTCGATTTTGAGCATACTCTGCCAGGATTCCTCCATAGATACCCCATGCTTGCGATGTGTGGTCATCACTTAATATGAACAGGATGTTGGGACGTTCGTTTTTTCTTGTCTCCGCTTCCGGGCTGTCGGTGGCAGCCATTCCGGAAGTTGCCGTCAGAGACAGCAGGCCGAGATATAAATATTTTGTATTCATTGATGTTTTTCGCTTTGGTTTAATATTATTTCGTTTACTCCGTTTTTATTCGAAGATAAATAAATTTATCAGTTCATCCCAGGTGATTTTATGTCCGTCTTTCCACCATAACGGGGTGTCGATATTACAAAAGTCTTGTTGCTTTTTCAGACGTTGAGTTAACATTTCTTTATATGCGGCGGCTTTTTGGGGCATCGCGTCAGCAAGGTTTGCCATTTCTTTCGGATCCTTCTTCAGGTTGAATAACTGCTCCGTGATTTTACCTTCCACATTGTAGATGATATACTTATAATCATCCTTTACCAGTGCCCGTTGTTGGTTGGAGTATGCCAGGAAGATGTCGTCACGAAGTTTGTCTGTGGTTCCTTCCAACAAAGGTTTTAGAGAAACGCCTGTTACTGAAGCCGGTATTTCGATTCCTACTATGTCGCATAGGGTGGGGTAAAGATCATATAAATAGCATAAGGCATCGGTTTTGAATCCATGTTTTTTACTGCGTGGGTCGATGATTAGCATGGGTACACCTACACTGTGCTCATAGAGGCTTTGTTTGCCCAACAAACCGTTTTGTCCCATTGCCAGGCCGTTGTCCGATGCAAATACAATGACCGTATGTTCTCTTTCGCCCGTGGCGTTCAATGCGTTGAGCACCCGTCCTATCTGTTCGTCTACTTCGCTGACCATTCCGTAATAGAGGGCGAGTTCCTCCTGAAGTTGTTCGCTTGTGCGGGGTGGGGGAAGAATTTGTTCGTCGCGGATAGCCAGTTCGCCATTGTCGAACGGGTGTTGCGGCAGAAAGTTAGTGGGTAGGATGATGTCTTTGGCTTTATATTTCTTTCCGTAGTCCGGCAATTGATTTCGTGGGTCGTGCGGGGAAGTGAATGACACGAATGCCATGAAAGGGTTTTGGGCTTTTGCCGCGGTGCTGAGGAACTCGATTGCCGCATCGGCAAACATTTTTGAAGAAAACTCTTCTCCGATGAAAGACGTTTCTTTATATTGTCCTGTTTTATCGTAATGATGCAGACGGGGAGAGCAGTGTCCGTTCTTTTCGTAAGGATGCATCCCACCGAAGAAGATGTTCTCTCCTGCGGCAAACGAACGGTTGAAGGAGGCATGGTCTGAATGCCATTTGCCGGTAGCAAATGTCTGATAACCGTTGGCTCGTAATTGTTCGGGAAGTGTCACCATGCATTCGGGTATCTTCATGCCGTCGCTTTGCACTTCAAATACTCCCCTTCCGGTCATCAGCATGGCACGGCTGGGCATTGACAATGCACCGCAAAGGGCACCGTTGGTGTAAGTGTGGGTAAAAGTGACACCTTCAGCTATTAGGCCGTCGATATTTGGAGTGTACACATTTTTATTCCCTAAGGCTGCGATGGCATCACTTTGCATATCATCTACCAGCAGGAACAGGATGTTGGGTTTTTCCGTTTCCGGTTGGCATCCGCTCAAGGCCGTCAGGGCGAGTGAGGCGGATAACAGGGTTTTCATTGTTTTCATGGTCATTCGTTTTTAACTTCTTAATTAAGCCATTAGTATACTTCTATCTCATCCACAAATAGGAAAGGCGGCATTCCGGCGCCAGAGTGTCCGGGCGGCAAGGCTTCAAAACCGTTTGCGGTTACTTTTACGTAGCGTGCCTGCGCTTCATCGAAGTTGAGCTCCAGTGTCTCCCGGTGCTTTCCTTCCATCCGGGCTTCGGGAGCCGGCCAGGTGCGCGAGGCCACTTCACTGAACTCCTTTCCGTCAATCGACAGTGCAATCCGCACGCTCTCTATCCCCATGATATAGGAACTCATGTCTGTCAGTGACGAGAGGCAAACTTGCTTCACTGTCTGCACGCTTCCCAAGTCTATTACCGCCTGCAACGGATGAGGATTATAGCCCACCCACAACCCGGTGGTGTGGAAAGCTGTGCTCCGCACGCCGTCTACCAGTACCGTGCCATTGTTTCCATTATACCTATCTGACGGTTTTGTCAACAACTTTATGTCGGCAAAAGTGGCTTTATTGATTCTGACATCTTTCTCCAGCACATCGCTGCGCAGGCCGGACGGAGTGTAGGCAATGGCTTTCAGGCAGGCATCTGCCGAAACGTAAAACGGAACTGTGTATTTGAGGGACTTGAGAGTGGGAGTGCTGCCATCCAGTGTGTAATAAACGTTTGTGCCTTCGAGGGTTTTCAACGTCACTTCCAGTCGTTGGTTTTTCATATCCGGCCGATATCCTGCTTCTATTTCAAAGAAGTGAGGGGCATATCTGAAACCGTTTTCACGGTACAGGTCGAGCATTACCGGTAGCTGTTCTAGAAAGTCGAGATAATTTTTCCGTCTGCTTCCGCTCCATGTAACTTCGGCGAAGGCGGCCAGTCGGGGCAGCATTTTATAATCCAGCGTTTCGTTGTCAGGTACGTAAGAAGCCCATAGGCAGGCTTCTGCTCCCAGTATTTTTTCTACGTCTTTGTCTGTCATTTCGGGTGTGACGATCTCCGTACTATAAAGTTTCTGCATCAATACAAGTCCTCCGGTTGCCGCGGGCTCGTTTTCCATATTGCTTGACTGATAGTTGTTCAGGTAGAAATGCCCGTTGGATGAGAAAATGACCGGATGATTTTGTTTGACGGCTTTTACGCCACGTCCCAGTCCTCGCCACGACATGATTACGGTTTCGGGGTCTATATTGTCGGAGAGGACTTCGTCCCAGCCAATCATTTTTTTCCCTAACGATTTCAGATAAAGAGCCACTTGCTTGTTGAACTCGCTCTGTAACAAATCTTCCGCAGACTCTTGTTCCGTATCTTTCAGGCTGTATCGGCGGATGATTCTTTGGCAGTCCGGACAGGCTTTCCAGCGGTCTCTCGGAACTTCATCGCCCCCGATGTGCAGATAAGGAGAAGGGAAGAGTGCGGCCACTTCCGCTAATACATCTTCCACAAATTGCCGTGAAAATTCTTTGCCCATGCAGAGTACGTCTTTGTGTACTCCTCCGCGATCCATAGATACCTCGTAAGGGCCACCGGTGCAGCCCAACTGTGGATAGGCGGCAAGGGCGGCTGTGGTGTGTCCGGGTAAGTCTATTTCGGGGATGATGGTGATAGCACGCCCTTTTGCATAGGCAATTACTTCCTTTATTTCCTCTTGTGTGTAGAAACCACCGTAACGTTCGCTGCCGGTGCCTTTCCAAGCGCCTACGCGTGTCAGTTCCGGATATTTCTTTATCTCTATTCTCCAACCCTGGTCGTCTGTGAGGTGCCAGTGGAAATAATTCAAACGGTGCATTGCCAATAGATCGATGAAGCGCTTTACTTGCTCCACCGTGAAGAAGTGGCGGCTTACGTCTAGCATCGCTCCCCGGTAATTCATTTCGGGATAGTCTTCAATTTCGATGGCAGATAGCGTGAAAGGTGCTTTCTTTTGTAACAGTAGAGATTGCTTTAACCATTGTAAAGCATAAAATGCTGCGGAAGCATCTTTGGCTTCAATCGCAATGCTGTCCGCATTTACTTTCAGCCTAAACCCTTCGGTGGGCAATGCCGCATTATGTTTCAGGAGGATACAATTCTTCAGGTTCTTTTCTCCTGTACTTTTTTTTAAGGTTATGCCGGTGTGTCTCTCCATTTCGGAGATACATGTTGAGACACTTTCCGGCAATTCGTTTTTTCCTGTCGGATAGATAATTGTGGTACGTTCATCAATTGTGAATGGTTTTCCAGCATGAATTGTTATACCGGCAGGGTGGGGAATTTGCAGATAGTTCGAGGCCGGCCGGTGGGAACAAGCCTGTACTAGTAATCCGATTCCCAGTAGGATAACTCCATGTATGTTTTTAAAGTTTATGGTATTCATTTGTAATCGTTATTTGTTTACCTCAATCTATTCTTCCCGGTTCTCTCCGATTTTTTCCCGGTTGTCCTGTCAGGTCATCTCCCAAGTCCTCCCGGCACTGGTCGGCTATCCGTTGTAGTTTTTCTGCAATCGCGGGATGCTGGCTGATGACATTGACCCGTTCACCCGGATCACGTCTCAGGTCATAGAGTTCACATTCGGTTATTTCTTTTTTACCCAGTTCACCCGGTTGCCCGTCATTGCCTGGCATTTGTGTTTCGTAGGATACATATTTATGGGGGAATACCAGTTTGTAATATCCGTCGGTGATGGCTTGCAATGAATTCCTGTGATAATACATACACAGTGATTGGCGTATGGGGGCTTTGCTCGTTCTTTTCAATATGGCTGCCATGCTCAGTCCGTCTATCGGTAACTGGGGGTGTGGTGCACCGGTCAGCTCCACCAGGGTGGGCAGGATATCGATATTCGACATCAGGTCGTTGCAGATGCTTCCGGGGGCGATTGTCCCTTTCCAATAGAACAGGCAAGGTACGCGCATACCGCCGTTGAAGGTGGTAGCTTTTGCCTCTCGAAGTCCGCCTGACGAACCTGCATGATTGCCGTAATTGGCCCAAGGTCCATTGTCCGAAGTAAGGATGACCAATGTATTTTCTTCTACTTTAGCCTCACGCAATGCCTGCATGACTTTTCCTACGCTCCAGTCCAGTTCCATCATTACGTCTCCATAAAGTCCCTGCTCGCTTTTTCCCTTGAATTTATCCGATACAGCCAACGGGACGTGAGGCATGGAATGGGCCAGATACAAGAAGAATGGTTTGCCGCTGCCGGTACTTCTCCGGATAAAGTCTACCGCGCGGTTTGTATAGTTGGTGGTTAATTCCGACTGTTCTGTATTGTAGCCTATTACTTCATTGCCTTCAATCAAAGGCAGATCGGGAAATTTATATTGGGGGTGATTGGGCCACATATCATTGGAGTAGGGTAATCCATAATATTCATCGAAACCATGCTGGAGTGGCAGGAATTTCCTGGCATCTCCCAGATGCCATTTGCCGAAAATGGCTGTGGCATATCCTTTCGTTTTCAAGAGTTCGGCAATAGTTTCTTCCTTGTCGCTTATACCAGTAGGGGAGTTTGGGTTGGGGGCGTAGGCAAAACCTATACGGTTGGGATAACATCCTGTCATAAGTCCGGCGCGGGATGCACCACTGATGGGTTGTACCGCATAGAAATTGGTCATGGACACTCCTTCGGCCGCCAGTTTGTCGATATGGGGAGTTTGATATCCCACAGCTCCCTTGAAAGAGAAGTCGCCGTTTCCGGCATCGTCCAAATTGATCAGGACGATATTCAATGGTAATTCTTTGTCGGAATGCGCGCAGCTGCCTAATAAGGCGCAGCTGCCTAAGAATGCTCCGCTTCTCAATAATATTCTGCTGCTGGACAATACTTTGCAACTCAGCAACATGTTGTCTTTCAACTTGTGAACTGTTTTATATTTCATTGGGATTAATAGTGTTTTAAGTTTAATTCTTCTTTATTTTTATCCTTATCTGCACATTAAACGAGCCACCGTTTATCTTAGGATTTACATTGTCGATGGAACATGCAGCATAAAGCACTTCGGGGTCTCCTTCTTCATTCAACAGCAGTTGCGGGCGTTCCAGGCGTTTAACTTTCACGGTATCTCCGTTTGCCAGTATCAACTCCTTTTTCATGAACAAGGAATGTTGGGGTAGCTGCCACTTGATGCCGTCGTCCGAACGCATGATGGCCAGGTATGCGTCTCCTTTGGTGAACTTTCCGTTGAAGTCCTTGAATACGGCATAAAAGCACTTGTCACGCTTGTGATACCATACGTAAGGATCTTCTGCTGATAGTTTTCCTTCCACACCTTCCAGATGGAAGACGGGTTCATCCAAAGCTGTAAACGGGCCGTCCGGGTGGTCGCTGATGGCAACTCCGTGAATGCCGCGCCAATGCGGGTCGTAGATATTCCCTTTAAAGAATAGCAAGTATTTGCCGTCGGTGGGACGATAGACTACGGCAGGGTTCACCACAATCAGGTTATCCGGCTTCGGCTCTGTACCCTGGGGTGAGGGAGCCAGCACGTTGTCGGGCTTCACCCGCGTGCGCGGCTCAAGCAACGGCTTGTCCGAGTGTGTGAACTTTCCTTTCAGCAGGTCGGGAAACGACTCGAACACGATTACGCCGATTTTCTGGTTCTGCTGTACCCTGTCTCTTTTGGGTAGAGTGTCTGTTTCTGAAAGCACATTGTCATTGCCCGGATCTACTGTTGCCGCATAGTACAGGTAGTATTTGTTGCCAAACTTGCGCACATGCGGATTTGAAGTGCTTTGGGCATCCCATGAGGAAGTGTCAGCGGCAAACCCGTCCTGGTTGTAGAAGAAGCCCAACTGGCGGAAACCACCATCGGGACGTTCAGAAACCGCCAGGCCGAGTTTAGAGCCGAATACCCAGGCGCTGTTGAAGGGATGTACTCCTGTTTCGGGTGCGGAGTAGATCATGTAATACTTTCCATCTTCGGCTTTGCTCACCGAGCCGCCCCAGGTGAAGTGCCCCGGTACTTGCAAGGCGGATGTTCCTTCCACTTCATACCCGCCTTCTATTTGTTTCACCTGTAAGTCTACGGGTTCTGCTTCAAAGATGTATTCGTATGTCGGCTGGTGACCGGTACAGCCCAACAAGCCGAATGCAATGGCAATATATTCTGTTTTCATTCTGTTTCTCATGGTCATGTATGTTTTCTTGTTTATTCGTTACTTTTTAGTTGGCAGTCCTGAAGGATAATTAGGACTGTAAAGCAGGGTTTTCTCCCTTTTCTGCAACTGTCCGTCTTTCACCCATTTGTCGCCACGTTCGCTCAGGTGCTCTGCCATTGCGCGGCGCAGTTCATCTGTTTGCTTCCGGTATTTCCTGTTGGTTATCTGATTCACTGTTTCGTGCGGATCTTTCACTAAATCAAACAATTGTTCTTCACCTGTGCGCAGGAACCATATATATTTTATCTTTCCATCTGTAAGCGCACACCAATAGTTTTCTTCCGAGTAGCAGGTGGCATGCTCCATATCTATCCAGCGCCGCCACTGTGGATTTTCTTCTTTTATAAGTTTTAGCATTGAACGGCCGTCCATTGCTTCGGGCGTTTCTACCCCCGCCGCATCTAAAAATGTGGGCAGAATGTCTCTCAACTCTACCGGATTCTCGATGACTTTTCCTCTGCAGTGTACGCCTTCCACGTCTTTCGGAGTTTTTATAATCATCGGGATGGCTGCAGAACCCTCGTAGGCATAGGTTTTCCGCCATGAATGATGGTCTCCCATCATATCCCCGTGGTCTGAAGTGAAGCAGATAATTGTGTTGTCATACATGCCTTTCTCTTTGAGCGCTTTTACGATTCTTCCCACTTGTTCGTCGATAAAAGTGACGGCTGCATAATAATGCTTGCGGGTATTCTTTACATATTCGGTGCTGAATTGGGCAAATGCGGCGGAAGAATCAGCTTGGGGATCGGTGATGTCTTTGCCTATATGCTTGCTCCACTCTCCTTCGGCGGGGGCGGGGATTTCTATGTTTTCGTACATCTCCAGAATCCGTTGCGGAGGATCGTAAGGGCTGTGAGGACGGGCGAATGATATCTTCAAGAATAGCGGCTGTTCACCTTCATAATGCTTGATGGTACTTACGGCCACGTCGCCTGTCCAAACTGTGGGATGTAGGTTCTCGGATAGTTTATAGGTAGAGGCGGCGTGATCGTTCCAACCAATTCCTGTAGCATCGGGATTCTTACCCGGCGCGACGGTCATGAACCATTTTCTGTAGTCGCTGCGGAAGTAGGGCGATTCTATCCGTCCGCTTTCGTCGAGGATGGTGGCATGAAAACCGTGCAAGGCGTTTTGAGGGCGCCAGTGCATCTTGCCGATGCCCAGCGTGAGGTAGCCGTGATCACGTAGCATTTGCGGCATCTCGAATTTATAATGTTCCGCCACATTGCCATAACCAAGCATGCCGTGATGCCAGGGCGAAAGTCCGGTCAGTAATCCTGCGCGTGCCGGTGTGCTGCTGGGGGTAGCGGAATAAGCGTTGTTGAATAAAAAGCCGTCTTGTGCCAGGGTGTCTATGTTCGGGGTTATGATTCGGTCGTTTCCCGCACACCCTATCGCGTCTCCACGTTGCTGGTCGGTCATTATGAAGATGATATGCGGCTGTTTCTCTGCTATTGCCTGTTGTGGCAGGCAGAAGGGGACGGCCAGTCCCGATAACCAATAAGTGTGTTTCATGATCTTTTGTTATTTATAAGGATATGGGATCACCGTATTGTTGTTGAAGAGTTTTCAACTCATCCTTCAATTGGCGGGTTATTTCTTCGGTGCTTTCCCGACCGTACAGGTTGTTCATTTCCGAAGGGTCTTCTTTTAGGTCGTACAATTCCCAGACATCGATATCATTGTAGAAATGTATCAGTTTGTACCGTTCCGTCCGTACACCGTAATGCCGTTTTACGGCATGTTCCGCCGGGTATTCATAGAAGTGATAGTATAAGGAGTGTCGCCAGTCGTCAGGCGACTCGCCTTTCAGCAGGGGTACTAACGATACGCCTTGCATGTCTTCGGGGACGGACACTCCGGCCAGTTCCAGGAAAGTGGGGGCATAATCAATGTTCTGGACTAACTGGGGGATGTCGCCCCGCTTGTTTAGTCCGCGGGGAAGTCTCATTATTAATGGCGTATGCATGGATTCTTCGTACATGAATCGTTTGTCAAACCATCCGTGCTCGCCCATATAGAATCCTTGGTCGCTGGTGTAGACCACCAGGGTGTTGTCCGACAGGCCTTTTTCGTCCAGATAGTCCAGTACGCGTCCTACGTTGTCATCCAGGGATTTTATCACCTTGGCATAGTCGCGCATGTAGCGTTGATATTTCCATTCCGCCAGTTCTTTTCCTTGCGGCTTGGTTTTATAGAATTCTTGGATAAGTGGAGAATAAAAGGCATCGTATTGTGCCCGTTCTTCGTCGGTCATACGGCTTATGAACTTTAGATAAGTTGCTTTCAGCCGTGAATCGTCTTTTTCGCTCAGCATTTTTGTGTCGTACATGATATCCATGTGTTTCCGGATGCTCATTTCGGCTGAGGCGGCGGCTGTGCGGTTATGGTAATCGTCGTAAAAGTTTTCGGGAAGTTCAAAAGTCTGGTCTTCGTATTCGGACAGGTATTTTCGTTCCGGCAACCAGTTGCGGTGGGCTGC
>OGQR01001490.1_pt1 | contig 16020 bp, 9 predicted proteins | sample 1553271 | NCBI WGS metagenome assembly OGQR01 (sample SAMEA2579970, study PRJEB22360) | human gut metagenome | biome: human gut; feature: human-associated habitat; material: faeces | place: Denmark | collected 2008/2010 | reverse complement strand
TGCTTCTGCTGCCGCTCAGTCTGAGGCTGCTTCTACCTCTGCCGTGGCCGAGGAGAACTCTGCTTCCTCTGAGGCTGCTTCTGAGGTGAGCTCTGAGGCTGCTTCTGAGGTTTCCAGCGAGGCCGCATCTTCTGAGGCTGCTTCCTCCGAGGCCGCTTCTTCCACTGCCGCCTGAGTTTCAGTGCATAAAAACGAGCCGCAGCCTTTCCCCGGTGGGATGGGCTGCGGCTCATTTTATTTTAGACAAAATCCTCCCGCATGGGGGTGAAGATGTCCAGCAGGATGCCGGCCTCGGTGCAGACGCAGCCGTGCTCCACGCCGTCCTCCTTCAGGATGGTGTCCCCTGCCCGCACCGTGCGGGTCACGCCATCCACCGTGAAATCGAACGCACCCGACACCACATAGGTGATCTGGGTGTGGGGGTGGTGATGCAGTGCGCCCACGGCCCCCTTTTCGAAGGTGTTCTCCACACACATCAGGCCGTCGGTGTAAGCCAGCACCCGGCGGGTGACGCCCTCGCCTGCCGCCTGCGGCAGAGCCTCTGCATGATAGACCCAGCGCTGTTTCTTCTCGGGAAGCTTCATATCCATTCCTCGTTTTCCGCCGCCAGACAGCGGCTTTTTTCTTTCTTCTATTATAGCGGCCTGGGGCTGGATTACAAGCTTGATTTGAGCGGGTGTCGCAGGATGGTCTTCCGCTTTTCCGGCGCGGTGCGGTTGGGGTCGGAGAGATAGAGCTCGTGGTGAAAGCGCGTCTCAGAGAAGTCCACCGCATAGCCCTGCTCTGCCGCAAAGGCATTCATCCGGGCCAGAGTCTCCGGCTCGTCGTCGTAAGAGCCGAGGTGCATACACTGGACACAGAGGCCCTCATCGTAGGTGAAGAACTCGACCTTGGAGAAATCCTTTTTCTTTTTGGCTGTCGCTTCCCGGACCGCCCAGTCGAACTCTTCCCGGGTCACGAACTCCGGCAGGCGGAGCATGGATGTCCAGTGGAAGCTTTCCTTCCCGGTCCCCGTCTGTTCCCACAGCCCTTCCAGCGGAGGCACTACGAAGTCAAAGTAACCGTCCACCCGGTGACTGCCCTTCTTGCTCATCTTGATGGTGTAGAGCAGGCCATACAGCAGCTCGATGGCTGCTTTGTACTCGCCTGTAGGGTCGTTGGGGTCGCCCTGCCCTCGCACTGCGGCAAAGGTCATGGCTGGCACGGTGACAAACTGCGGCTCACGAGGTGGTTGGTAGAGTGCCTTATATTCCTTTTTATAATCAAACGCCATCGTCGCTGACCTCCTCTGCCTGTCCAGCAGCTCCTTCGTCAGTGTGTCCGACAGCTCACGTCGGCCCAAACCAAGTTCCAGTGCTGCTTGTTCTTTCATTGCCAGTATACCACGACAACCAATCTTTGTAAACCATAAAGTTGTGCTATGCGCCGAAAAAAATCCTCTGTCTGGAAAGGCAGAGGATGCAAACAAAAAAGACCTTCCCACTCTCCGGAATGGGAAGGTCTTTATAAGTGCTTAGTTCGCCTTAGAACTGACGTTCAAGGACAAAATCACTCAATGATCTTGCCGACGACGCCGGAACCAACGGTACGGCCACCCTCACGGATAGCGAAACGCAGGCCCTCTTCCATAGCGACGGGGGTCAGCAGCTCAACGTGCATCATGACGTTATCGCCAGGCATGCACATCTCGGTGCCTTCCGGCAGGGTGATGATGCCGGTCACGTCGGTGGTACGGAAGTAGAACTGAGGACGATAGTTGGAGAAGAACGGGGTGTGACGGCCGCCTTCGTCCTTGGTCAGAACGTAGACCTGAGACTCGAAGACCTTGTGGGGATGGACAGAACCGGGCTTAGCCAGAACCTGGCCACGCTCGATCTGGGTACGGTCAACACCACGCAGCAGAGCGCCGATGTTATCGCCAGCCTCAGCGAAGTCCAGAGACTTACGGAACATTTCCAGACCGGTGATGGTGGTGCTCAGACGATCGGGCTTGATGCCGACGATCTCCATTGCATCGCCAACCTTCGCCATACCACGCTCAACACGACCGGTAGCAACAGTACCACGGCCAGAGATGGTCATGACATCCTCGATGGGCATCAGGAAGGGCTTGTCCTCCTCACGATCGGGGTTGGGGATATAGGTATCGACAGCGTCCATCAGCTCCTTGATGCAAGCATACTCGGGAGCATCGGGATCCTTAGAGTCAGACTCCAGAGCCTTCAGAGCGGAACCACGAATGATCGGGGTGTCGTCGCCCGGGAAGTCGTACTCGGACAGCAGCTCACGGATCTCCATCTCGACCAGATCCAGCAGCTCTTCGTCATCGACCATATCGCACTTGTTCATGAAGACAACGATATAGGGCACGCCGACCTGACGAGCCAGCAGGATGTGCTCACGGGTCTGGGGCATGGGACCGTCGGTAGCAGCAACGACCAGGATAGCGCCGTCCATCTGAGCAGCACCAGTGATCATGTTCTTGACGTAGTCAGCATGGCCCGGGCAGTCAACGTGAGCATAGTGACGAGCGTCGGTCTGATACTCAACGTGAGCGGAGTTGATCGTGATACCACGAGCACGCTCCTCAGGAGCCTTATCGATGTTGGCGTAGTCCATGAAGTCTGCGTCACCCTTCAGAGCCAGGTACTTGGTGATAGCAGCGGTCAGAGTGGTCTTGCCGTGGTCAACGTGACCGATGGTGCCGATGTTAACATGCGGCTTAGAACGGTCGAACTTTGCCTTTTCAGCCATTGGAATATCCTCCCTTAAATTAGGTTTTGATATTGGTTACAACAGTCCTGCTAATACAGAATTGCATTGCAAAACTATTCTACTAGATTCCACCTGTAAAATCAAGTGTTTTACAGGAAATTTTGCCGGAGCTACACTACCCCGGCAAAATCTTTATCCGTTTTTCAACGATCAGCCCTTGGTGCGGCCTGCGATGATCTGATCAGCGATGTTCTTAGGCACCGGCTCGTAGTGAGACGGCTCCATGACATACTGGCCACGGCCCTGGGTCTTGGAACGCAGGTCGGTGGCGTAGCCGAACATCTGAGCCAGAGGAACGAATGCGTTGACACGCTGGGTGCCAGCCATTGCCTCCATGCCCTGGATCTGACCACGGCGAGCATTCAGATCGCCGATGACATCGCCCAGATACTCATCGGGAACGATGACAGCGACCTTCATGATAGGCTCGGTGATGATAGGATCAGCCTTGCGCATAGCATCCTTGAAGGCCATAGAACCTGCAATGGAGAAGGCCATCTCAGAGGAGTCGACCTCATGATAAGAACCATCCCACAGGGTGACCTTGACGTCAACGACAGGATAGCCTGCCAGAACGCCGGACTTCATAGCACCCTGGATACCGTTGTCGATAGCCGGGATGTATTCCTTCGGGATAGCGCCGCCAACGATGGCGTTGACGAACTCATAACCCTTACCGGGCTCGTTGGGCTCGATCTTGATCTTGACGTGACCGTACTGGCCCTTACCACCAGACTGACGAGCGTACTTGGTCTCCTGGTTGGCCTCCTTGCGGATGGTCTCACGGTAAGCGACCTGAGGTGCGCCGACGTTCGCCTCGACCTTGAACTCACGGAGCAGACGGTCAACGATGATCTCCAGATGGAGCTCGCCCATGCCGGCGATGATGGTCTGACCAGTCTCTTCGTCGGTGTAGGTCTTGAAGGTAGGATCCTCTTCGGCCAGCTTTGCCAGCGCGATGCCCATCTTCTCGTTGCCGGCCTTGGTCTTAGGCTCGATGGCGACGCGGATAACGGGCTCGGGGAACTTCATGGACTCCAGAATGATGGGATGATTCTCATCACACAGAGTATCACCGGTGGTGGTGTTCTTCAGACCAACAACAGCAGCAATATCACCTGCATAGCAGCAGTCGATATCCTTGCGGTGGTTGGAGTGCATCTGCAGGATGCGGCCCATACGCTCCTTGCTGTCCTTCACGGAGTTGTAGACAGTAGTACCTGCCTCGACCTTACCGGAGTAGACACGGAAGTATGCCAGCTTACCAACGAACGGGTCGGTAGCGATCTTGAAGGCCAGAGCTGCGAAGGGAGCGTCGTCGGAAGACGGACGGGTCTCCTGCTCTTCGGTCTCAGGATTCACACCCTTGATGTCCTCGACATCGGTAGGTGCGGGCATATAGTCAACGATAGCGTCCAGCAGCTTCTGCACGCCGCGGTTCTTGTAGGAAGAACCACAGACAACGGGGACCAGAGTGTTCGCAATGGTCTCTTTGCGGATAGCAGCCTTCAGTTCCTCACGGGTGATCTCCTCACCCTCGAGGTACTTCTCCATGAGCTCTTCGTCGTTCTCGGCAACAGCCTCAACGAGGATGTTGCGATACTCCTCAGCCTGCTCACGCATATCCTCGGGGATAGGCTCGGTGCGCATATCGTTGCCCATATCGTCGTAGTAGACCTCAGCGTTCATATCGACCAGGTCAACGATACCACGGAAGGTATCCTCCTGACCGATAGGCAGCTGGATGGCCACGCCGTTGGCGTGCAGACGATCGTGCAGCATCTTGATGCAGCGGAAGAAGTCAGCACCCATGGTGTCCATCTTGTTGACGTACACCATACGGGGGACTTTGTATTCATCAGCCTGACGCCAGACGGTCTCAGACTGAGGCTCGACACCGCCCTTAGCAGCCAGAACGGTCACAGAACCGTCCAGGACGCGCAGAGAACGCTGGACCTCAACAGTGAAGTCAACGTGGCCCGGGGTGTCGATGATGTTGATGCGGTGACGATTCTTCTTGAATGCAACAGGGTCCTTCTGAGTCTCAGAGTGGCTCCAGTAGCAAGTGGTAGCTGCGGAGGTGATGGTGATACCACGCTCCTGCTCCTGAACCATCCAGTCCATGGTAGCGCCGCCGTCGTGAACCTCGCCGATCTTGTGGTTGATGCCGGTGTAGTACAGAATACGCTCGGTAGTGGTGGTCTTACCAGCATCGATGTGGGCCATAATGCCGATATTTCTCGTCATCTGAAGAGAAACTTCTCTGGGAGTAGCCATGAAATTAACCTCCTACAGAACAGATCAATAACGGAAATGAGCGAAAGCCTTGTTGGCCTCGGCCATCTTGTGGGTATCCTCGCGCTTCTTCACGGCGTTGCCGGTGTTGTTGGCAGCATCCATGATCTCAGCAGCCAGGCGCTGGGCCATGGTCTTCTCACCACGGCTGCGGCTGTAAGCAGTCAGCCAGCGCAGGCCCAGAGTCTCGCGGCGAGCGGGGCTGACCTCCAGGGGGACCTGGTAGTTAGCGCCGCCAACACGGCGGGTCTTGCACTCGAGGCTGGGCATGATGTTCTCCATCGCCTTCTCGAAAGTCTCGAGAGGATCGTTGCCAGTCTTCTCCTGAATCATGGAGAAAGCCTCGTAAACGATCTTCTGAGCGACGCCCTTCTTGCCGTCCAGCATGACGCTGTTGACCAGACGGGTGACCATCTTGGAATTGTAAATAGGATCAGCTAAGACATCGCGCTTAGCAATGTTACCTCTTCTAGGCATCTTTCTTCCCTCCTTCACAGAATGATATCATCGGTACTCGAAAGTAATAAAACTCCCGTTGTGTCACAAAGAGCTGACCTTACATAAACTGTTGCCCTCCGCACATTTCTGCGGACTTGTTATTTATATAATGGAAAGCCGTTTATGGCGGTTCGTTCCTCAATTACTTCTTTGCAGCACCGGCCTTAGGACGCTTTGCGCCGTACTTGGAGCGGGCCTGGTTACGGCCTGCAACACCCTGGGTATCCAGAGTACCACGGATGATGTGGTAACGCACACCGGGGAGGTCCTTAACACGACCACCACGGATCAGCACGACGGAGTGCTCCTGCAGGTTATGGCCGATACCGGGAATGTAAGAGGTGACCTCGATACCATTCGTGAGGCGGACACGGGCGACCTTACGCAGAGCAGAGTTAGGCTTCTTGGGGGTCATGGTACGGACTGCAGTGCAGACGCCGCGCTTCTGGGGGCTGTTCAGATCAGAATACTGTTTCTTCTGAGAGTTGTAAGTCTTCAGCAGTGCGGGAGCAGTGCTCTTCGTAGCCAGGACCTGACGGCCTTTGCGTACAAGCTGGTTAAAAGTAGGCATTGGTTTTCTCCTTTCTTAATGATGAACATCGGATGTTTTCCGACTTTTTTGCCGCACTATCCCTGTGTGGGACGCGCAACAGTTATATAATACCCGTTTTCATCAGGAATGTCAACAGTTTTTCCAATATTTTTTTGTTTTATTCGCCGAAAGGTTTTTTGCTGTCTTTTAGGGCAAAAAATCGTTCTCTCAAGCCTCTTCCAAAGGGAGAGCCTTTCGTTCCTGCTTACATAAAAAGAGCCGCCTTCGCGGATACTCTCCACAAAAGCGGCTCTCATATTTACTTCAAGAGAACTGTGACGGGAAGCTTACTGCCGTGCGGCAGCTGCCAGCTCAGCGGCGACCTCGGCGTCGCGCTCTTCCTCACGGCGCTTCAGGTCCTCACGCACCTCCGGGAGACCGGTACCTGCGGGGATGAGCTTACCGATGATGACGTTCTCCTTCAGACCGGCCAGCGGATCGACCTTGCCCTTGATGGCGGCCTCGGTCAGCACGCGGGTGGTCTCCTGGAAGGAGGCGGCAGACAGGAAGGACTCGTTTGCCAGAGCAGCCTTGGTGATGCCCAGCAGCACCTGCTGATACTCGACCAGCTTGATGCCCTGCTCACCGGCGTCGATGCGCTTCTGCAGCTCGGCGTTGATGTTCTCGACTTCCAGACGGTTTGCCAGAGCACCGCCGATGAGGTCGGAAGAACCGGAGTCGGTCACACGGACCTTGCGGCACATCTGACGGACGATGACCTCGATATGCTTATCGTTGATCTCAACGCCCTGCAGACGGTAGACCTTCTGGACCTCGCTGATGAGGTAGTTCTGAACATCGCTCAGACCCTTGATGGCCAGGATGTCCTGAGGATACAGGACGCCTTCACGGGTGATGATGTCGCCCTTCTCCACGCGGTCGCCCGGCATCACACGTGCGTGCTGGGTGAACGGGATGGAGTAGCTCTTGACGACCTCAGCGCCGTTCTCGTCCTTGCCAGTGACCTTGATGACGACGTTCTTCTTGGTATCGTCGTGAGAGACGACACCGGAGATTTCGCTCATGATGGCCATGCTCTTGGGACGGCGGCTCTCGAACAGCTCCTCGACACGGGGAAGACCCTGAGTAATATCTTCAGCAGATGCGATACCGCCGGTATGGAAGGTACGCATGGTCAGCTGAGTACCGGGCTCGCCGATGGACTCTGCAGCGATGACGCCGATGGACTCGCCCAGCTGGACGGGCTCACCGTTTGCCATATCGCTGCCGTAGCAGTGTGCGCAGACGCCGATCTTGGCGCGGCAGGTCAGCAGGCTGCGGATCTTCAGCTTGGTGATGCCTGCGGCCTCGATGTCGTTTGCATCGTAGAGGTCGATCATCTTGCCTTCGGGAACGATGACCTTGCCGGTGACGGGGTCGAGGACATCGCCCACGGCATAACGGCCGATGATACGCTCACGGAAGCTCTCGATCTTCTCCTTGCCCTCGTGGATCTCGGAGACCCACAGGCCGTCGGTGGTGCCGCAGTCGATCTCGCGGACGATGACTTCCTGAGAGACATCGACCATTCGACGGGTCAGGTAGCCGGAGTCAGCGGTACGCAGAGCGGTATCGGCCAGACCCTTACGAGCGCCACGGGCGGAAACGAAGTATTCCAGGATATTCAGACCTTCGCGGTAGTTCGCACGAATGGGCATCTCGATGGTCTTACCGGCAGTGTTTGCCAGCAGGCCGCGCATACCGGCCAGCTGCTTGATCTGGTTCATAGAACCACGAGCACCAGAGTCTGCCATCATGAAGATCTCGTTGTCCTCGGGCAGGTTTGCAGCCAGAGCCTTGGAGACCTTGTCGGTGGTAGCCTGCCAGATGTTGATGGTCTGGGAGTAGCGCTCGTTCTCGGAGATCAGGCCGCGGTTGAACAGCTTGCTGACCTGAGAGACCTGCTTGTCGGCGTCGGCGATCAGCTCGTCCTTCTGGGGCGGGATGACAGCGTCACAGACAGCGACGGAGATAGCGGACAGCGTAGAGTACTTGTAGCCCTGTGCCTTGATGGCGTCCAGCATCTTTGCACACTTGCGGCTGCCGTTGCGGGTCATGCAACGGGAGATGATGTCGGGCAGGGTCTTCTTGGTCACGCGGAAGCTGACCTCGTACTCCAGCCAGTGCTCAGGGTCGGTGCGGTCGATATAGCCCAGATTCTGAGGCACGGGGTTGTTGAAGATGATGCGGCCGACGGTGGCGTCCACCAGACCGGTACGCTCCACGCCGTCGATGACCATGGTGCGGCGCACCTTGATGGGTGCATGCAGGGTGACGATGTGCTCAGCGTAAGCCATCAGAGCCTCGTTCTCATCGCGGAACACCTTGCCTGCGCCCTCTTCGTTCTCACGAACGGTGGTCAGGTAGTAGCTGCCCAGGATCATATCCTGCGTAGGAACGGTGACAGGTGCGCCGTCAGAGGGCTTCAGCAGGTTGCCGGAAGCCAGCATCAGCATCTTGGCCTCGCGGCAGGCATCCTCGCCCAGGGGCAGATGGACTGCCATCTGGTCGCCGTCGAAGTCGGCGTTGAATGCGGTACAGGCCAGGGGGTGCAGCTTGATGGCACGGCCCTCGACCAGCACGGGGTTGAATGCCTGGATGCCCAGACGGTGCAGGGTAGGTGCGCGGTTCAGCAGGACGGGGTGGCCCTTGATGACAGTCTCAAGGCTGTCCCAGACCTCGGGCTTTGCGCGCTCGACCATCTTGCGGGCAGACTTGATGTTGTTGGCAACACCCTTCTCGACCAGATCCTTCATGACGAAGGGCTTGAACAGCTCCAGCGCCATCTCCTTGGGCAGACCGCACTGGTCCATCTTCAGCTCAGGGCCGACGACGATAACGGAACGGCCAGAGTAGTCAACACGCTTGCCCAGCAGGTTCTGACGGAAGCGGCCCTGCTTGCCCTTCAGCAGATCGGAAAGGCTCTTCAGTGCGCGGTTGTTGGGGCCGGTGACGGGACGGCCACGGCGGCCATTATCGATGAGGCTGTCAACTGCTTCCTGCAGCATACGCTTCTCGTTGCGCACGATGATGTCAGGAGCGCCCAGCTCCAGCAGGCGGCGCAGACGGTTGTTGCGGTTGATGACGCGGCGGTACAGGTCATTCAGGTCGGAGGTGGCGAAGCGGCCGCCGTCCAGCTGGACCATGGGGCGCAGGTCAGGCGGCAGCACGGGCAGCACGTCCATGACCATCCACTCGGGGCGGTTGCCGGAAACGCGGAAAGCCTCGACGACTTCCAGACGCTTCAGGATACGCACCTTCTTCTGGCCGGAGGACTTCTCCACCTCGGCAGTCAGCTCAGCGCTGAGCTGGTCGAGGTCGATCTCCTTCAGCAGGTCCTGAACGGCCTCAGCGCCCATAGCAGCCTCGAACTCGTCGCCGTAGCGCTCGCGCATCTCGCGGTACTCTTTCTCGGTCAGCAGCTGCTTCTTTTCCAGCGGGGTCAGACCGGGGTCGGTGACGATATAGCTTGCAAAGTAGAGGACCTTCTCCAGCAGGCGGGGGCTGATGTCCAGCATCAGGCCGATGCGGCTGGGGATGCCCTTGAAGTACCAGATGTGGCTCACAGGAGCGGCCAGCTCGATGTGGCCCATACGCTCACGGCGGACCTTGGCCTTGGTCACCTCGACGCCGCAGCGGTCGCAGATCTTGCCCTTATAACGGATGCGCTTATACTTGCCGCAGTGGCACTCCCAGTCCTTGGTAGGTCCAAAAATGCGCTCGCAGTACAGACCGTCGCGCTCCGGCTTCAGGGTGCGGTAGTTGATGGTCTCAGGCTTCTTCACCTCGCCATAGCTCCAGTTGCGGATCTGGTCAGGAGAGGCAAGGCCGATTTTGATCGAATCGAAGACGTTGTTTTCCATGAAACGAACCCTTTCTTAATCTTTATAGTCTCGATGATAACAGTTGACGTTGGAAGACCCGCTGCCCTCCCCTGCCCTGCGGCGGCAGCACGCGCACCGCGCAGGGAAACACAGCTTTCTCAAAGGGGCCTTATTATTCGTCGATGTTCACTTCGTCAGAAGCGGACTCTGCAGCGGCAGAGTTGTCATCCTCCAGCACGGAGGGATCATCGAAACCAGCATCGGCGTCCTTGATGGTGTAATCGTTCAGCAGCTCGTTCTCGTTGGCGACAGTCTCGGTGCCGGCAACATCACGCATATCGAAGCCGGTCTCTTCGTCGTCGAAGTTCTGGCGCATGTCGATCTCGTTGCCTTCCTTGTCCTGGACCACGACGTCCAGACCCAGAGACTGCAGTTCCTTGAGCATGACGCGGAAGGACTCGGGGATGCCCGGCTGCGGGATGGGCTCGCCCTTGACGATGGCCTCGTAGGTCTTGACACGGCCCTCGACGTCATCGGACTTGACGGTCAGGATCTCCTGCAGGGTGTAAGCAGCACCGTAAGCTTCCAGAGCCCAGACCTCCATCTCGCCGAAGCGCTGGCCGCCGAACTGGGCCTTGCCGCCCAGAGGCTGCTGGGTGACCAGAGAGTAGGGGCCGGTGGAACGGGCATGGATCTTATCATCAACGAGGTGATGCAGCTTGAGGTAGTACATATAACCGACGGTAACGCGGTTATCGAACTTCTCACCGGTACGGCCATCGTAAACGGTGGTCTTGCCGTCGCGGTCCAGCTCGATCTTGGAGAAGTCGATGATGTGGCCCTTCTCGCCCATCAGCTTGGGGAGCTTGGTGGGATATGCAGGAGCATTCTCGCCGTGCCACATCTCGCGGGCGGTATCGAAGGTATCGCCGATGTCAGCCTCGCGGGCGGAGTCGAAGACGGGGGTCATGACCTTGATGCCGCAGGCCTTGGCAGCGTAGCCCAGGTTGACTTCCAGCACCTGACCGATGTTCATACGGGAAGGAACGCCCAGGGGGTTCAGCACAATGTCCAGCGGGGTGCCGTCGGGCAGGTAGGGCATATCCTCCTGCGGCAGGATGCGGGAAACGACACCCTTGTTGCCGTGACGGCCTGCCATCTTATCGCCGACGCTGATCTTGCGCTTCTGAGCGATGTAGCAGCGGACGACCTCGCGCACACCGGGCTGCAGCTCGTCGCTGTTCTCCGGGGTGAAGACCTTGACGTCCACGATGATGCCGTACTCGCCGTGAGGCACACGCAGAGAGGTGTCACGCACCTCGCGGGCCTTCTCGCCGAAGATGGCACGGAGCAGGCGCTCCTCAGCGGTCAGCTCGGTCTCGCCCTTCGGGGTGACTTTACCGACCAGAATATCACCGCTCTTGACCTCGGCGCCGATGCGGATGATGCCGCGCTCGTCCAGGTCCTTCAGAGCATCCTCAGAGACGTTGGGGATGTCGCGGGTGATCTCTTCGGGTCCCAGCTTGGTGTCGCGGGACTCGGTCTCATATTCCTCAATGTGGATAGAGGTGTAAACGTCCTCACGGACGATCTTCTCGTTCAGCAGGACGGCGTCCTCGTAGTTGTAGCCCTCCCAGGTCATGAAGCCGATGAGGGCGTTCTTGCCCAGAGAGATCTCGCCGTTGCGCATTGCGGGGCCGTCGGCCAGCACCTGACCGGCCTTGACGTTCTCGCCCACCTCGACGATGGGGCGCTGGTTGATGCAGGTGCCTGCGTTGGAGCGGGCAAACTTGACCAGAGAATAGTTGTCCACGGCGCCCTGAGCGTTGCGCACCTCGACATGGTCAGCGTCCACCTTCTCAACGATACCGTCGTTCTTTGCCAGAACTGCGGTGCCGGAGTCGGTAGCAGCCTTGTACTCCATACCGGTAGCAACGATGGGCTGCTGGGTGACCATCAGAGGCACTGCCTGACGCTGCATGTTGGAGCCCATCAGAGCACGGTTACAGTCATCGTTCTCCAGGAAGGGGATGCAGGCGGTAGCGACAGAGACCATCATTCGGGGCGAGACGTCCATATAATCGACCTTCTCGGCGTCGATCTCCAGAATGTCGTCGCGGCGGCGGGCAGAAACGCGGGCGCGCTTGAAGTGCTTGGTCTCGTCCAGAGGCTCGTTGGCCTGAGCAACGACGTACTCGTCCTCGACGTCAGCGGTCATATACTCGACCTCGTCGGTGACGACCTGGTCGATGAGGCGGCCCTTCTCGTCGTAGGTCTTCTTGACCTTGCGGTAAGGAGCCTCAACGAAGCCGTACTCATTGATCTTGGCGTAGGATGCCAGATAGGAGATCAGACCGATGTTGGGGCCTTCAGGAGTCTCGATGGGGCACATACGGCCGTAGTGGCTGTAGTGGACATCGCGGACCTCCATGTTCGCGCGCTCACGGGAAAGGCCGCCGGGGCCGAGCGCGGAAAGACGGCGCTTGTGCGTCAGCTCGGCGAGCGGATTCGTCTGATCCATGAACTGGGACAGCGGGCTGGAGCCGAAGAACTCCTTGATGGCCGCGGTGACCGGACGGATGTTGATGAGGCTCTGCGGTGTCACGATGTCGAGGTCCTGAATGGTCATGCGCTCGCGGATCACGCGCTCCATGCGGGAAAAGCCGATGCGGAACTGGTTCTGCAGCAGCTCGCCCACGCAGCGCAGGCGGCGGTTGCCAAGATGGTCGATATCGTCCTTCGTGACGATGCCGTGCGCCAGCGCGTTCATGTAGTTGACGGAAGCGAGAATATCGTCCGCAAGGATATGCTTGGGCGCAAGGCGGTCGGCATTGTCGCGGATGGCTTCCTTGAGCTCCTCGCCCTCGTACTTTGCCAGCAGCTCCTCGAGCACGCTCTTGCACACGCGCTCCTTGATGCCGCACTCGGCGACGGGGTCGAAGTCCACAAAGCGGGAGAGGTCGACCATGTTGTTCGAGAAGACGCGCAGCGTCTTGCCGTCGAGGTCGAGCGTCACGTCGTTGACGCCGATGGCGTCAAGCTCGCGGGCCTCGTCGCTGGTCATGACATGGCCGGCGTCGAAGAGGATTTCGCCCGTGCGCGGGTCGGCGACGGGATAGGCGAGCTTCTGACCGTGGATGCGGGTCCACAGGGAGAGCTTCTTATTGAACTTGTAGCGGCCGACCATGGACAGATCATAGCGGCGCGGATCGAAGAAGAGGTTCTTGATGAGGCCCTCGCTGGCCTCGACCGTGGGCGGCTCGCCCGGACGGAGCTTGCGGTAGATCTCCAGCATGGCCTCCTCATAGGTCTTGCAGGCGTCCTTCTCCAGCGAGACCTTGATGCGGTCGTCGTCGCCGAAGAGGTCGAGGATGCCGGTGTCGGTCTTGAGGTCGGCGTACTGCTCGGCCTGACCGCCGATGGCGCGGATCAGCTCGGTGATGGGGATCTTGCGGTTCTTGTCGATGCGGACCCAGAACACCTCGTTGGTGTCGGTCTCATACTCCAGCCACGCGCCGCGATAGGGGATCACGGTGCTGGTGAGCAGGGGCAGGTCGGTCTTGAGGTCGATCTCCTTGCCATAGTACACGCCCGGGGAGCGGACGATCTGGCTGACGACCACGCGCTCGGCGCCGTTGATGACGAAGGTGCCGGACTGGGTCATGAGCGGGAAGTCGCCCATGAAGATCTCCTGCTCCTTGATCTCCTGCGTCTGGTTGTTGTACAGCCGCACGTTGACCTTGAGCGGAGCGGCATAGGTGGCGTCGCGCGCCTTGCACTCCTCCACGTCGTACTTGGGGGCCTCATCCATCTTGTAGCCGATGAAGCTCAGCTCAAGATTGCCCGCGTAGTTGGTGATCGAGGCGACGTCGGTGAACACCTCCTGCAGTCCCTCGTCGAGGAACCACCGGTAGGACTTCTTCTGGAGCTCCAGAAGATTCGGCATCTCCATGATCTCCTCATGTCGAGCGAAGTTTTTGCGAAGGGTCTTGCCGTACATCTTGTCTTTGGCCATTTTTGCTCTTCACGCCTTTCCTTTCCCGCCGGTCTGTCTCCGGCGGGGAATGTATTGGTGTGCCGTGCGACACGCACGGCTTTGTTGATAGAAATGTCACATTTGCTCTTGTGCTTTTTTGTTTCCTGTGCTATCCTTGTGGCAATGGGTGAGGGTTCGCTTTGCGCATACTCTCACATATAAGCGCCTTATTTTATCAAAGTCAAGCGCGCAAGTCAAGTGCTTTCCGCAAAAAAACAGCAGCTTTTTCAAGCTGCTGTCTCTTTTTTGTTTATTTCTCCTGCTCCTCGGGCGTTTCCTCCTCCGGGAGCCGTGAGACCAGCGCCCATTCCACGCGGCGTTCGTTGAAGCTCTGCACCTCGATGTGCAGGCCGCAGGCGTCCACCGTGAACTGGCTGCCGTCCTCGGGAATGAATGAGAGCTGGGCAAACACCAGTCCGCCGAGCGTGTCGGACTCCTCGTCCTCGGGGAACTGCACGCCCGTCGCCTCGGCGACGCGCTCAAGCTCGCACGAGCCTGCCACACGCCAGAGATTGTCGCCCACCTTTTCGATGTCCTTTTCCTCCTGCGGGTCGAACTCGTCGTAGATGTTGCCGACGATCTCCTCGAGAAGATCCTCCATCGTCACCAGGCCGCTCGTGCCGCCGTACTCGTCCACCACGATGGACATGTGCACCTTCTTGCTCTGCATATCGCGGAACAGCACATCCGTGCGCACGGACTCGGGTACGAAATACGCGGGGCGCAGCAGCTCACGCATGGGCTTGGGCGCTTCCGCCTGCGCGTTGAGCAGATACTCGCGCGTGGAGAGGATGCCGATGATGTCGTCCGCGTTCTCCTCGTAGACCGGGAAGCGGGACAGGCCGGACGAGCGGATCGTCGCGAGGATCTCCTCGCGCGTGTCCTCGACCCACAGCATCACCATGTCGGTGCGGTGGATCATCACGTCCTCGGCGGTCGTGTTGTTGAATTCAAAGATGTTGTCAATGAGCTCTTTCTCATTGGACTCGATCGCGCCGCGCTCCTCGCCGAGGTCCACCATCATGCGGATCTCGTCCTCGCTCACGTCCTCCTCATCGGCCTTGGGGTCGATGTGCAGCAGGCGCAATACGCCGTTCGTGGACTTGGAGAGCAACCAGATGACCGGGCGGAACACCGCCGCCACGCTCGTCACCGCACCGACCGTGAAGCGAGCGACCGCTTCGGTCTTTTTCATGGCGATGCGCTTGGGCACCAGCTCGCCGAGCACAAGGCTGAAGTACGAGAGCACGATGGTGATGAGCACCACCATGATCGTGTTGAGCGTCGAGGTGGGAATGGCCGTGAAGCCCTTGTCCACCGTCAGCCAATGCACGAGCGGATCGGAAAAGCTGTCCGCCGCGAAGGCCGAGGACAGGAAGCCGGCGAGTGTGATGGCGATCTGAATGGCGGAAAGAAAGCTGTCCGGCGCCTGCATGAGCACAAGCAGCTTCTTCGCCTTCTTGTCGCCCTCCTCCGCCTGCTTGCGCAACTTCGTTTCCGAAAGCGAGATGACCGCGATCTCCGCCGCGGCAAAGAATGCGTTGATAAGAATAAGTATGACCAGTACCAGAATTTTCGGCAATAACGGGTCAGCAGGGTCCAAGTAGATAACCTCCTAAGCATCCGGCCTGTTGAGATTGGCTGCTCGCGCAGCGCAGACCGGTTTAGCGTAGGATAACATATTCCCGTCGAAATTGCAACGGATTCTTTTCTGCGGATGAAAAATCCGTTTTTTTCGCCATCGGTCAACAGGGGCAGGCACAGGAAAGAGCGGTTTGCGGCGGCCTTCGCCGCGCAAACCGCCGCTTTCCCTCACCACGGCACAAGCGCGTCGTGTACGGCGCAAAGCGCCGCGTCCTCGTCGTCCCGCTTCACCAGCAGCGTGACGCGCTGCTCGCCCTCCTCGAGTCCGAGGACCGTAATGCCCGCCGTCTCCAGCGCAGAGACCGCCGCACGAATCGCCGCGAGCGACGGCAGCGCGCGCCCGATGGCCGTCACGC
>OGQR01001488.1_pt1 | contig 16033 bp, 8 predicted proteins | sample 1553271 | NCBI WGS metagenome assembly OGQR01 (sample SAMEA2579970, study PRJEB22360) | human gut metagenome | biome: human gut; feature: human-associated habitat; material: faeces | place: Denmark | collected 2008/2010 | reverse complement strand
CCGGTTGCTTGCTCCTTGTCCTTTTGCTAGCGGGATATATCATTTATTCCCAATGTCTAAAAGCAAAGAATCAAGTGCTTTACAGACGTATACAGGAACAGATCCGGCAGGAGAATAAGGCGGTGGAAACCATTAAGCAAATACCCGAGAACGATCTTTCCCGGGAATTACGTTTATTCATAAACTTGAACGAGTTATTGGAAAAAGAAAAGCTATACACCGATCCCACCTTGAACCGGGATGATCTGGCACAACGTTTGGGGACCAACCGTACCTACTTGATGGAAGCCGTACGTACTTACAGCGGGAATATGACCGTCCGCGAATATATTTATGACTTTCGTCTAAAGCATGCCGCCGAACTGCTCTCCTCTCCCTCCGCCCTCTCGATCGATCAAATATGCTATGACTCCGGGTTCGCTTCCCGCTCGGTATTTTACCGCCTTTTCCGACAGAGCTATGGCCTGTCTCCTAACGAATATCGAAAACTTGCGGAGAAAGAAAAAGAAAATTAAAATACTATATTTCAAAAACTTGCGCCACACGGACAAATATTTTGCGCCACACGGACAGCTTTTAGGATTACTATTCGCATATTGAAACGATATCTGTTAATCCTAAAAACAAGCTATATATGAAGACAAATTATTTTTTTCTCCTTTTCTTTCTTTTGATTCTGATGGGATGTTCGGATGACAAAAACATTCCGGATATCCCGGCCTCCACAGAGGACACCTATGAAGGAGTACACGATCTGATCAGTTTCACGAAAGAAACCGAAGATTTCACGTATGGAGACCTGACTTTCCACATCAAGACTCCCGACGGGAACATTATCCAACGGAAAGCCAAGCACCGGCGATTATCCGGGACTTCCCTATTCACTATGGAAAAAGGGCTGAAGGAGGGTAAATACCAGCTACTATATATGGAATATACCATCCAATCGGATTGCCCGGACATTGACGGGCGGAATGGGGAGTTCGGCATGGGGTGCTACATTACCGTCAGTGAGAATGGGATCTCCACCGAAACCAACCGTGACGAGCGAATCGGCCTGTATGGGAACGGTACGCCGGAAGATCCGTACCGGATAACCTCTGCCGATGATTTGGCGAAGATACAAGAAGCGATCCTCAACTTCCACAACAATGGTAACCTTGTTAATTCCTCCACCTGCTTCGAACAACAAAATGACATTAGCATGGCCAACTATAATGACCAATGCGGCTGGGAGGGCAACTGGTACCAGATCGGATTATCAGCCAGTTATCCTTTCACGGGCTATTATGACGGCAACGGCTATACGATCCGGGATTTGAAAATGTTAGATAAAAACGCCGTGGGCGCTAGTTTGTTCGGCTTCGTAAATCAAGCCATCATCTCGAATCTCACCATCGAGAAAGCCACCATAACCGGCTATGGAGCGCTATCGGCTATCGTAGGAGCCGTTACCACCCAGGGGGGAAGCATCAATAAGACATTTATAAAAGGGTGCGTAGTAAAAAAATCCACCATCGAAAGCCGTAGCGATGGCGTAGTCACGGACGGCATGGCCATCGCCGGCATGGTAGACCCGAACGTAAATCTCTGGATAGATTCCTGCTCGGTAGAGGATTGCACTATAAACGGGGCGATTGCCGTAGGAGGAATCCTTGGCGGAGGAACAGTGTACTCAATGACACAAATCACGAACTCCCACAACCGGAATACCAAGGTAACCGCATCTTACAATTGTGCCGGAGGAATCGTTGGGTACGCCGATACGCTCTATGTATATTCATGTAGCAATAATGGCACTATCAAAGGTGCCGCATCCACAACCGCTCCTCCCGGAAACCTTCCTGCCAATTCTATATATAATGTAGGAACGGGCGGGATCGCCGGAGGAAGCGGATTGAGCACCATCATTTCCAGCCGAAACAGCGGGACGGTGCAAGGAAGCAGGGGCGTAGGGGGAATTATCGGAAGCACACTGGTAACTACCCAGCCGAGAACTTATTATAATAACACGTTTATCGGTTTTTGCTCGAACTCGGGGAATATAAACGGCGACAGTTATATAGGAGGATTATGCGGTGAGGCGCAACTTGGCGCTTATAAATCGTATAATGAAGGTATGATCGAGGCTAATTCATCCTTCGCTGGTGGAATTTTAGGATTCGCTCCCTTGGCCTCCATCACCAACACGGCGAATTTCAATAAAGTAATCGCCTCCTCTTATAGCGGAGGAATAGCCGGTTCCATCCTTGCCGGCTCGTTGGGTATTAACACGAATCTAGGGGAAGTAGCCTCCTACCATGAATATGCCGGTGGTATGATAGGAAGGGCAGGGAATACGCTTGCCATGAACTATTGTTCCAATTTCGCGCCGATATCAGGCTCCTCATACCTCGGTGGTATGATCGGCGAGGTAGGCGACGCAAAGAAATGGACGATCATGGATGGCGTATCCTTGGGGTTTGCCACATTCGAGCTGGCGTCTACTCTTGTCGGATTTGTCCCTTTCGCTAAAATCGTGGGAGAAAGCGGAGAAATCCTTGTTAACTGCGCCCTTACAGTACTTAGCCTCGTCTTAAATGATATCGATATTTTATCAGAAGGTTTTAGCGTATTCGGGCTTATTTCACACGGTCATCCGGAGATTATAGAAACAGAGAGGCTGAAAGGTGTCATTACCCATGATATCGCCATGTTGGAATCAGACATGGACACGAAACTGGCCAATAAAATAGATAACCTATCGTTCGCAAGCATCAAACTGAGGAGCAAAGATATGACAAATAGGTTCATGTCTAATCGAAAGGCATTAACAGAATGGTTTGAAAGTGGGGCAAACCACCAGATTTATAGTGACGCGATGAATTATAAGAGAGGGTTGCTCTCCAAACAGATCCTTAAAAGCAAAAAAAACGAAGAAGTTCTACATACGGTTGTCAGTGGTGTTTGTTGCGCGGTCAATTCAGCCTTGCTTTTTGTTACAGTTATCACTTTCCCCGAAGGTGTTCCCGCTGTAGCCTTGATGGGAGGTGCGCTAGCGTTAGTCAGTTTCGGCAATTCGGTTTCGGCCACTCTTGATGATTTCGTGGAAAACTCCGTCGTTATCACAATGCTTGAACGCCGGAGAGATTGGCCAATATAGCAGCGGAGGCTTGGTAGGCCAACTTCAGCAAAGCTGCCTTATCTCCGATTGTATAAATATGGGACGCTCAAATAAAAGAGCCAATGCCCTAATTGGAGTTGTCAATCCAAACGTAAGGGTAGGCAGGAACTTGAATGTCGGGGAGAATTGGTATCTTTTCGCACCTCCCGCATCCGTCTCTTATTTTGGGAATTACTGCATGCTGGGCACTGTAGAGCAACCGAATCCTGTGATTATGAACATATTCAGCTTACAAGACTTAAAGTCGGAAAAGACCTTTACTGGATGGGACTTTGATGTAAAATGGGAAATACCATCCAACGAAACAGGCAGCTTTCCGATCCCTAAGAAATCCGAGATGCAATTTGATAAACCTAATTTATAAATAAACGAACAAACATGAAAACATACACTAAAACAATATGGAATATATGCGCATGCATGCTTATCATCTTGCTCGGCGGATGCGCAGACGATGACATCATACGAAACGACTGCGGATCGACCTTGCAAGAGACAGAATCTCATCTAATAAGCACGTTCTCCTTGCCGGAAGGCAAAACTCCCATACAAGATACGAGAGAACAGATCTTTTTCCAGTTGAGATCGCTGAGCGATAACTCCATACAGCTCATGGAAGGTAAGATCCGGAAAAACGCGGGGATTCTTTCCTGTGAAATGTTTATCCCCAATAATCTGGTATTAGAAGATGGAGACTATATACTTTGGTTAAAATTCGATGAAGAAGGCAGCGTCTATCCACTAAGCTATCATCTGACATTCCGTGACAAGATGGTCAGTATGGTACGTGATACTAAATATATTTACGAGATGCTGAATGGCGAAGGTACGGAAGAAAATCCTTATCTGATTACTTCCACCAACGATTTCGCCTATCTCGTGTCTCAATTAGCCACGTACGACCGTAATTACGGATACGGGCAATTCTTCAAGCAAATAGCCGACATCAAAGCTCCTATCCCCAATTGCCTGTATCAAGGCAACGCTTATAAAAGCGCCCCGTTCGCGGGAAACTACGACGGCGATTCCCATAAGATACTAAACCTAACCTATCTCGGGACGAACGGCGGAGAGCAAAGCGACGCAATCGGGCTTTTCTCCATTTTACACGACGGGGCAGTGATCCGGAATCTTGATATAGAAGGAGCGGATATAGAGTATCCGGGGAATTGTTGCGGATTGCTTGCGGGAGTAGCTAACGGAAATATACGAATCGAGAATATAACCTTAAACGGGAATATCAAGTCCACGAAGGATAAGGTTGGCGGTTTAATAGGCTATATCGAGGGCAACGCCCAGTCGTTGGCACAAATCAGTATCCGGAATGTGCGATTGGGCGTCTCATTCTCGGAATCCGGCAGCTCTTATATCGGAGCGTTGATCGGCTGGGCCGAGAACGCTTCCATTCAAGTGGAGGATATCAGTAGCGACGGGATTTTCAAAAACTTGAGAGGGAATAATCATGTGGCCGGTCTGATCGGGAAATTATATGGTCAAATCGATGCCAGAAAAATTAAGCTGCAACATACCACCTTAAACGATTTCCCGATATCCGGAAACCAGAACGTAGGCGGATTGATCGGTGAGGCATTCTTACAGGCGGCATCCAATTTCAAAGACATAACCATCGACATGCCGATCAAAGGTAGCTCCTATGTCGGCGGATTGATCGGTCAGATCCGGTCGGAAACCCCTACCAATATCCTCATCGCCATCGAGAACTTCCAGTTGTCCAATCCGGCAAATCGGTCTCAAATCCAAGGGGGTAGTTATGTGGGTGGAATGATCGGATATTCCCACAAAACACACGCTAACGCATTTACGATAGAGCTTAAAGGGGAATCCTTGTTTCATGCCTCGATAACCGGGCAGTCTGTTATAGGAGGTATTTTCGGTTCTTTAGATGATACCCAAATACAATTTACCCCGGCCTCACGATTGTATATGGATAATGAATCCCTTGAAGCTTCTTCAGGGATTTGTGGCACTTTAGCCGGAGCCTTATCTTACCAAGAACCGGGGAAAGAAATTCTTTTGGATCCGGAAATATTGGTGATTAATCCCAACATCAAAATAAAAGGAGGAAATAACGTAGGAGGAATCATCGGAAAATTATATAATGGGACGTTGACAGGAACCTATACCCCCGAATTCAGTACCACGAACGTAATCGTGAGCAAGATTCCACGACCTATTTTCCCGGGTAACATAAATTCGGAAAAACCCTATCGAGAAAATGCCGCTTCTATTGGAGGAATTGTCGGATATGCCGATAAATCTACCCTCAGAAGACTCTTCACGCAACTTTCCATTTACGGCAGAAGTACTGTCGGAGGAATCATCGGATATGCGAGCGATACTCAAATATCAGATTGTGGCGTGAAAACAGAAACATTTAATAATGGGAATAATAGCGCCATTATGGTAGGAGGAATTATCGGACAAGCATCGTGCTCATCCCACTGTGAGTTTTCCAATCTAGTAAATTACAGTAATATCTCCTCAGGATCCAATTATATCGGAGGCATTTTCGGGAGTATGGTAGCAGGAACTAGCGTAAAGATCAATAAAGTCGTGAATTTAGGTAAGATATCAGCCACAAATAACGTAGGCGGTATCATAGGGAAAACTTCAGGAAAAGACATAGAGGTTTATGACGCGGCTAATTTCGGCTCAATCCAAGGTATCGCAGGAGATAAAGAATGCGGAGTGGGCGGTATAGCCGGTGCCGCCGAGGATGCCATTACAATTTATAAATCCGTTAACCACGGAAATATCACCATAAACAGGAATGCCAAGTATTATGGAGCAGGAGGTATCTTGGGGTATGTGAAGCAAGGGGGAGCACATGTCCGTTACTGCTGTAACCGGGCAAATATAGACTATCCGAAAGATAAAGAAGACAGCCATGGCATTGGAGGTATCGTGGGTAGCATAGAAAAGGCTAACGATAACGACGACAGTTACGTACTGGATTGCTACAATATGGGAGAAATCAACGGACAGCAAAAAGCGACCAGCACGCTTGGTACCGACTATCGGGGAGGGATCGTAGGAAACCTCGGAAGCCACGGGAGATGTTACCGGGCCGTAAACGGGGGCTATGTCCGCTTTGGAAACGCAGGTGTCGGATACGGCAACAAGAATAACCTGACACATATCTATATCTCGCCCGGTACAGGCAAAGACTTTGGGGCAACGTCTATCCCTCTACCAATCAGAGAAGATAAAAATATTTACCAAGGATTCGACTTCACGGGAGATCATGATCCAAACCGGCAACCGGTCTGGGTTCTGGGTGGCACATATAGCTCGGAGAATAAAATGCTACCCTACTTGCATTCAGGAAAATGTTATTTCCAGTTCGCAAAATATGCCCCATAGAGGATTGACAAACTATACAAGGTAGCAAGCATTCCCATAGCTATAACGTAAAGCTGGAAGATTGGGAAATTTCAAGGTCTCTCTGAGAAGTACCGAGAAAATATTATGGATGGCATGATAATTCTAGAAACAAATTTATATTATGAAGACAAATTATTTTTTCCTATACTTTTTCTTTATCATCCTTGCCGGATGTTCGGATGATAAAATAACACCGGAATTACCCCCAAATACAAACGATACGTATGAAGGGGTTCATGATCAAATCAAGTTTTCAAATGAAACCGAGGACTTCACGTATGGAGAACTAGCTTTCTATATCAAGGTACCAGACGGAAGTATTATCGAACGAAAGGCTAAGCACCAACGGATTTCTGGAATATCCCATTTCATCATGGAAAAGGGACTGAAAGAGGGTAAATACCAATTACTCTATATGGAATATACCGTGAAATCGGATTGTCCGGAAATCGACGGACTGAAACGCCAATTCGGATTAACATAACCCCGGATGGTATCCGGATAGAAAGCACCTATAACTCCAATATGAAACTTTACGGAGCCGGTACCCCCGATGATCCTTATCTGATCGGATCAAATGATGACTTGAATAAGATCAGAACCGGAATATCCAACCGATATGTGTCCTCTTCCACTTGTTATTCCCAACAAAACAATATTGACATGACCGGCTATAACGACAAATGCGGCTGGGAGGGAAATTGGTACCAGATCGGGCAATCCGCGACTTATCCATTTACCGGATATTATTACGGGAACGGATACTCGATAAAGAACATGACCCTCAAAGATCCAAACAAGATTGCCGCCAGCTTGTTCGGATACGTAAACAAGGCTGTCATCATGGACCTGACAATCCAAAACGCAGACATCACCGGCTATTGTGCCGTATCCGCCATAGCTGGAGCGATCGTCACATCGGGAAGCGGACAAGATCCAACCTTTATCAAGGGATGCACGGTAAAATCATCGACCATCCAAAGTCAAGGGGACGGTATGGGAATCGGTGGAATTGTAGGTTCCGTAGATCCAAACACTAAATTATGGATCGATTCATGCAAAGTAGACGATAATACCGTACAAGGAGCTATAGCCGTAGGCGGTATTCTTGGCGGGGCCAACGTACTTTCGACAACACAAATCACCAACTCCAGTAACGAAAAAGGCAAGGTAGAGGCATATTACATGAACGCAGGAGGAATTGTCGGCTACGCTGATTCCTTATACGTCTATCTCTGCACGAACAAATCGCAGGTAAAAGGCGGCACACACTCACACAAACCTGATCGATTATCTGGTTTCATGGGTACCGGAGGTATCGTCGGCGGAAGCGGAATCAGCTCAATCATAACCTGCCGGAACGAGGGGAGCGTAAATGGCCAGAGAGGTGTTGGAGGGATCATAGGAAGTACTTTAGTCATTCTTAATCCGGCAACATATAATAATACATTTATAGGATATTGCTCTAATAAGGGCAGAGTCAACGGAAAAGAGAATGTAGGCGGACTATGCGGTGAAGCACAATTAGGAACTTACAAATCTTACAATGAAGGAAAGGTAACAGCAGATGGCTACTATGCCGGTGGCATAATCGGGGCTACCCCATTATCCAGTATCACCAACACGATCAATTTCGGAACTGTATCTGCCTCACGGTTCAGTGGCGGCATGAGCGGACAAATACAAAGCGGATCATTGGCGTTAAATGTGAATATGGGCAAGATCTCGGGGAGTACATATATCGGAGGGATGGCCGGTATCGCAGGAGGTTGCCTATCCATGAACTATTGCGCTAACTTAGCAGATGTAGAAGGAAATGGGTATATCGCCGGATTAATCGGAGAAGTCGGCGATTCAAGGGAATGGACAGAGGCCGAGAAACGCTCCGCCATATTCGCCACTATCGAGCTTGGCCTTTCGGTTTTTAATACCGTTGTCGGTATCGCTGATGCGGGAACGACAATCCTTAACAATCTAATCACGTCATACGACGCAGTAATGGAAAGTATCAGTGCCTATTCATTGGGAAAAGAAATGGCCGACCTTTTCCGTCCAATGCAACGAAAGGACTACACAACTTCGCTTAGTGGATTAGTCACCAAGGGGATGGAAAAACTGGAAACAGATATGGATAATATACTGCGAAATAAATTATCAGCTCTTCAGTTTAGCACACCCAATCTTCAATATGGGCGAATGATCGATCAATTCATGAACGAATACAGGAAAAAAGTGATTGCTTGGTATGAGACCGGCAAAAACCATGAGGATTTCCGTGACGCGATGAATTACAAAAGAAATCTTCGCTATAATCAAATACTGGATATCAAGAAAACAGAAAAGATCATCCATACCTTGGCAGACGGGGTATGTTTTATAGCCAGCACAGCCGCTTTTGTCGCCGGATTCGTTACCACAGGTGGTGTCAGCACGATAATCGCTGCGGCCGGTGTGGTCGTCAGTGTGGTCGGATACGCAAACTCCATAACAGCTATAGCGGACGATTTCCAAGAAAATGCTGTGGTAATCAGCCAATGTGTCAGCTTCGGAAACATTAGGGCGAAAACAGGCCCGTACGGCGATTACAACGGAGGACTCATCGGGCATTTTGATGAAGGTTGCCTGATATCGGATTGCCTAAACGGAAGCGATGGCAATAAAATAGGAGGAGCTACGGTAGGAAGTCCGGAAAAGCAAGCTGTCGTAAAAAAATGCCTGAATATCGGTAGCCAGTGGAAAAATTTCGCCTATACGGGTAATGCACTAAGCCGATTTGAAGATAACTATTGCCTAGAAAATACGATCGAAAATAGAAATATCCATGGTGCCACCGGCTTAACCCTGCCACAATTATCGACCACTTCCACATTCCAAGGCTGGGATTTCCAAAGACTTTGGAAGATTCCCTACACAGGACTGGGCTACTTCCCGGTTCCTTATCAATCTGAGATGCAATACAAAGAACCCCAATTATAAAAACAAGCAAATATGAAAACGATTAATAAGCCTATCTGGCACTTACTTCTATACCTGTTCATCTTATCGCTGGCCGGAAGTTGTTCAGATGACGATATGCGGAGAAACAGCATCGGTTCTTCCTTGAAAGAAAACGGCGACCATTCGGTCAGCTCCTTTACTTTGCCCCAAGAGAATAGTGAAATCATCAATAAGGACGGGATCATATACCTACAACTCACGTCATTGAGTGACAATAGCACTCTCGATTTCGAGGGAAACTTAAGATTCCTTTCGGGAAATCTCACTTGCGAAATCTATATCCCGAACAATCAAGAAATCGCCGACGGGGATTATATAATGTGGATACGGAGCGAAATGGAAGGAAATTTATACCCTCAAGGTTATCGCCTTACGTTCCAAGAGCAAATGGTAAGCGCTGTACTTGCCACTGTACATAAATATGACCAATTGCAAGGAAAAGGCACAGTAGATCATCCCTATTTGATCACGTCCACCGAGGACTTCGCATATATGGTACAGCAGCTCCTTATGTATGACAGTAGCCATGGTAAAAACCAATATTTTAAACAGGTAGCCGATATTTTAGCGCCTGTCACCGACTGTCTTTACCAAGGAAATGGTTATAAATGCGCCCCCTTTGCCGGCATATACGATGGAAACTCGAAACAAATACAGGGTATGGCGTTCACTGGAAGTTCCACGGAAGAATCAGTTGGCCTATTTTCCACGCTCCTTGACGGAGCCATCATCCGTAACCTTACCCTTATGGGTGCGAATATCCAAAGTCCAGGCTCCAAATGCGGTCTTCTTGCAGGAGTAGCACAAGGGGAGGTACGTATAGAGAACGTGGAGGTACGTGGTACGATTAATATGGGAAAAGATAAAATCGGAGGGCTGATTGGCTATGCGGAAAAAGCAGGCAACAAACAAGGCCACCTCACGATCAATGATACTAAATTCTATGTAACCTTCGTTGATAACGGATCTTATGTCGGAGGATTGGTTGGATGGGCCGAAAGCGTACAAATGGATATCAATAATATAACAACATCCTCTCCCTTCGGCATATTAACCGGAAAAGATAATACAGGAGGTTTAATCGGTAAATTGTATGGTACAATATCCGCCAATAACATTAAATTGACACACACCACCGATGATCCGAATATGAAAATCATCACAGGAAATAATCGTACCGGAGGATTGATAGGTGAATTCTATATGACCAATTCTTCCTCTTTAAATAATATCACGGTTAATCTGCCTATTGATGGACACGATGAAGTGGGAGGATTGATTGGGAAGTTGTATGTATCTTCAACGAGTTCTTTCACGCTAAGCATAGACACTTATAACAAATCTACGGGATCTCAAGGAGATCAACCTATTAAAGGAGAAAGTAAGATAGGAGGACTAATCGGTTTATCATCCGCAAAACAAGGTAATATCATTTTAAAATTAATCGGGGAATCCACAATCACATCCCCTATCACTTCTTCTGGCAAATATGCGGGGGGTGTTTTAGGCCAAGCGCAACAAACAAAGATAGAATTTAACAATTCCGCCAAAATAAATTTAAACATCGCAAACATAAAGGCCAATCAGTATGCGGGAGGTTTCGCCGGTTCATTGGAAAACGGTGGAACAATTAATGTAAATACACAAAAAGTACAATTAAGCCCTTTAATGTCTATTAGAGGAAACAGTGGATTAGGAGGTTTCTCCGGAATAATTGTATCAACGAATCTCAAAGGAGACTATAAGCCAAACTTCAGCGATACCGATGTGATAACCAATAAGGACAATACGCCATTCTTCGCAGGTAAAATCAATTCTGACGACAAGAGTTCTAGTGCCCAATACATAGGTGGTATAGCGGGAAGCGTAGATAATTCAAGTATAGAAGGCTTCTATGTCACTCCTTCTTTATGTGGCAATCGATACGTCGGTGGAATTGCCGGAAGCGTAAATAACACAACCGTCTACAACTGCGCAGCCAATTGTGGCGTATTTAACAACGGAAGTTATAGCGAAGCCTATTCGTTGGGTGGAATCATCGGATATTTATCCAACAACAAAGCGTGCAACTACGAGAATTTGGTGAATTATACATCCATTAATGATGTCGGAGATGGTATAGGAGGTATAATCGGACATGCAGACTGTTCCTCAAACATTACATTGAGAAAAGTCGTAAATCTCAAAAATTTAACCGCTAATTATAGAATAGGTGGTATTATTGGGTACATTTCGGGAACAAGCGTAGTTAAAATTTATCACTCTGCAAATTACGGAGATATCAGCGGTAAAAAAGGAAGATGGGATAAAAACGATGCCATAGGTGGTATCGTTGGCTACTCTTCGATGAATGTGCAGATCCATAACTCCGTAAATCACGGACATGTCACAGCAAGTAAAGACTATTGGGGCGCAGGTGGAATTTTAGGATACGCAAACTGTAGTATTCCATGGGTTAATTGTTGTTGTAACTGGGGAAATATAGATCTCTCCAGAGACTCTGAAAAAGAAAATGGCGGTATAGGTGGTCTTATCGGTAGCATCGAACATACGAAAGCAGGCAATTGGAACATAACAGATTGTTATAACCAAGGAACTGTCACAGGGCAAAAGCACTCAACATCCTGGGGAAGGAGAGATTACAGAGGAGGTATTGTCGGAAATATGGGAAAAGACGCAAATTGCCACTTCGTCATAAACGCCGCAAAAGTGGACTATGGGAATGCCCTTGCCGGGTATCTTACCGATAAAAACATGAAGTCGAGCTATTTAGTAAAGGATACGGGAAAAGATTTCGCAGCAACCGCAACCCTGCCAGATAGCCGTAAAGGAGACGAAAGCGAAAAGACTTTATATTCCGGATTCGATTTCCAAGGAACTTGGCAGATAGGAGGAACACACAACCAAATATGCGCACAACTCCCTTATTTGCAATCTTGTTATTTCCAATTCGCAAAATACAACCCATAAGATACGCCCCTTTTAACATCATCTATATATATCCAAATCGGGTGCAAACTATTCATCGGTTTGCGCCCGATTATCACAAAAGACTTCGTATATTTGCGAAGTTTATATCTCATATACATTACTTAATACACAAATACAAAATGAAAAAGTATCTTATTCTTGCCGCATCAGCCCTGCTCCTAGCCGCATGCAGCGAAAAACCGGGTTACGAGATCAACGGTACCGTAGCGAACACCGATCTAAACGGAAAATACGTTTACCTGTATGAATATGGCGTACAAGATGCCGCCCCAATGGATAGCGCATTGGTGCAAAACGGTACGTTCACGTTCAAGGGAACACAGAACGCCCCCGCCTTACGCAAGCTTGCCTTCGCCGAGGATGTCGTGGAACCCAAACGTGCCGCTTCCGGCGAGAACGCCCCTTTCACAAGCGTATTCGTATTGGAGAACGGTAAATTACAGGCTATTCTTGATGAGGCAGCTTCCGCCGTTTCTGGAACACCGGAGAATGACGGATTGAAAGCCCTGCAAGCACAAATGAAGACTTTGCGTGCGGATCTGGAGAAACTTTCCGCCGACATGAAATCAGAGGACAAGGAAGTCGTAAGCGCCGCCGAGAAGAAATATGACGAGATCGACCAAAAGGTAACCGATGCCGTCAAGACTTACATATTGAATAATACGACCAAGCAATCCGCCGCCAAGTTATTATACGATTTCCGTTATAGCTTGGACGAGGCGGCCCAGAACGAGATTATCGCCAAGGCGGACTCCGCTTTCAAGGCCGTTCCAAACATCGATAAGCTCATGGCTCACCTAGATGTACTGAAAACCGTAGCCGTAGGCAAGAAGTTCGTGGACTTCGAGATGGCCGACCCGAACGGTAAGACGCACAAGCTATCCGAGTTCGTAGGCAATGGCAAGAACATCGTGTTGATCGACTTTTGGGCAAGCTGGTGTCCTCCTTGCCGCCGGGATATGCCAAATTTGGTAGCCGCTTACAAGAAATACAAGAACAAAGGTTTCGAGATCGTCGGTATCTCCTTGGATAGCAAGGCTGACGCATGGGCGAAAGGCGTAAAGGACCTAAATATCACATGGCCCCAACTCTCCGACTTGCAAGGCTGGAAAAACTCCGGTGCTCAACTATACGGGGTAAACAGCATCCCTCACACCGTATTGGTGGATAAGGACGGAACGATCATCGCCAAGAACCTACATGGCGAGGAGATCGACGCTAAACTTCAAGAAATATTGAAATAATAATAACAATAACACGATATGTCCGCCCAAATCACGTTAAACTGGACGAAGGACTCGACTTTCGAGACCTTGCTGGACGGCCATAAGGTTACGATCGACACAACAGCCGAGAACGGGGGTAATAATGAAGGCCCCCGTCCTAAGGCTTTAATGCTGGTCGCCTTGGCCGGATGCAGCGCAATGGACGTAATCTCCCTTTTCCTTAAAATGAGAGTACGTTTCGACAAAATCTCTATCGACGTAACCGCAGAGACTTCGGATACGATCCCGATGGTATATACCGCATTCCACGCTACATACCATATCGACGGGAACATCGGGGACGCCGCCAAAATAGAGAAAGCGATTCGCCTTTCACAGGAAAAATACTGTGGCGTAGGACTTATGATGAAAAAGATAGGCCCGATTACCTACGATATCTTACTGAACGGCGAACCGCTTAAACCACAAAAACATGAAGATTAGAAAACAGTTCTTACTTTTATTTATCTCTACCAGTCACTTGTTCGTATATGCGCAAAACACGGAACCTTCAATGTTTACGAAAGAGGCTAACGAACAAGTGGTGAAATCACTCCCGTTTGATAACAAACAAGATTTTGAAGACGCTAACCGTGGGTTTTTTGCCCCGATAGACGGTTATCACTACGATAGACGAACCTTCCATTACCGACGAGACAGGAAAAGAGGTGTATGGATTAACTGTCTGGGATTTCCTGCGTCAAGAGACTCCGGCATCCGCCAACCCTAGTCTTTGGCGACAAGGGCAACTCAACCGCATACACGGCTTATTTGAGGTATTACCCGGTAAAATATACCAGATACGAGGATTCGACCTCGCAAATATGACGTTTATCCGTAGTGATAACGGTTGGATCGTCATAGATGTATTGCTCTCGAAAGAGACGGCCCTAGCAGGTTATAATCTTCTGAAGAAACATGTAGAAGATCTTCCGGTCAAGGCGGTTATCTATACGCATCCTCATGTGGACCATTTCGCGGGAATAGACGCTATATTGGAGAACGCCCCCAATAAGCCCGAAACGATCGAGATCATTGGCCCCAAGGGTTTCTTTGAAGATGCCGTCAGCGAGAACCTGATGGCGGGTGTAGCCATGGGGCGAAGAGCGACCTATATGTATGGCCGCAGTCTACCTAAAAATGAGAAAGGAAATATAGGTACTGGTTTAGGACAAACTACCGCGGCAGGAACTACGGGCTTGGTCCCTCCTACCCGTGAGATATCCGAGGAGGGCGAGACTTTACGAATTGATGGTGTCGAGATCGTATTCATGTCCGTACCCGGCGCCGAGGCTCCCTCGGAAATCATGATGTACTTCCCTGGGATGAAAGCTTTCTGCGTAGCCGAGGAAATCAACCGTACCCTGCACAACCTGCTGACCTTACGAGGGGCGAAGGTCCGGAACGGCCAATTATGGAGCAAATATATCGACCGGGCGATCACGGAGTGCGGCGATCAGGTAGAGGTATCCTTCTCTACCCACCATTGGCCGACTTGGGGCAATAAGAACATCGTCGCTTACTGGGAAAAGCAGCGGGATCTATATCGCTACTTACACGACCAGACACTTCACCTCGCCAATCAAGGATATACACCTCGAGAAATAGCAGAGATGATTAAATTACCAAGCTCTATCGCCAACGAGTTCGCCAACCGGGGATATTATGGAACCGTTAGCCATAATGTAAAAGCCCAATATCAAATGTATTTCGGCTGGTTCGACGGCATCCCCGCCCATCTGAACCCACTCCCGCCGGTAGAAGAAGGTAAAAAATACGTAGAGGCTATCGGAGGAGAGGACGAGATAATGAAAAAGGCACGAGAGGCATACAATCAAGGAGAATACCGTTGGACGGCTACTTTGCTGAACCATCTCGTTTTCGCTAATCCAAAGCATAAACCCGCCCGCCAATTACTTGCGGACACGTACGCTCAATTGGGCTACCAAGCGGAAAGCGGTCCGTGGCGTAATTTCTACCTGACCGGAGCTATGGAACTGACCGAAGGCATCGCTGGTAAAGGTAAGGCCAACTCAAACCGGGCACGTATGTCCCAGAACCTAAGTCCCGAAATGCTATTCGATTTGCTCGCTATCCAAATAAATGGAGAAAAAGCGGCCGATAAAGACTTAATAATAAATATTATCTTAACCGACACAAACGAACAGGCCACCTTGATCTTAAAGAACGGCGCTTTATCGAACCGCATCGG
>OGQR01001467.1_pt1 | contig 16181 bp, 9 predicted proteins | sample 1553271 | NCBI WGS metagenome assembly OGQR01 (sample SAMEA2579970, study PRJEB22360) | human gut metagenome | biome: human gut; feature: human-associated habitat; material: faeces | place: Denmark | collected 2008/2010 | reverse complement strand
GGTGGTGACCTTCAGACCGCCGATCTTGGCGTGGTTGCCAGGGGCCTCGGTGAGCTTGGCGGTGATGTCCTCGCCGGCCAGCTGCGTGGCCTCGACGTCGTCGCCGGTGAGCTTGGCGAACTTCTGCTTCTGCTCGAGCGTGGTCGGGGTATCGACGCGCTTGTACCAGCTTTCGCCGAAACGCTCCACCTGCTCCTGGTGCAGCTGGGCCGGGTTCTTGCCGGTCTTGGCGGTGATCTCGGCGGCCAGCAGGTCGGGGATCAGACCATCCTTATCGGTGGTCCACACGCGGCCGTCCTTGCGCAGGAAGCTCATGCCGGAGCTCTCCTCGCCGCCGAAGGCGACTTCGCCGCTGAACAGCGGGTCCACGAACCACTTGAAGCCCACCGGCACTTCGATGACCTTCGCGTTGATCGATGCGGCCACGCGGTCGATCAGGGAAGAGGAGACCAGCGTCTTGCCCACGGCTGCGCCCTCAGGCCAGCCCGGACGGTTGCCGCCGAACAGGTACTCCACGCACACGGCGATGTAGTGGTTCGGGTTCATCACGCCCCAGTTCGGGCAGACGATGCCGTGACGGTCGGCGTCCGGGTCGGTGCCGCCGACCAGATCGTACTTGTCCCAAGCGCCGTTGTTGAGGGAATCGACCAGACCCTTCATCGCGTACGGGGAGCTCGGATCCATGCGGATCTTGCCATCATGGTCGATGGTCATGAAGCTCCAGGTCGGGTCGACCTGCGGACGCACCACGTCGATGGTCAGGTTGAACTTCTCGTTCATCAGCGGCCAGTAGTTGACCGAAGCGCCGCCGAGCGGGTCGATGCCCAGGCGTACGCCGGAGGAGCGGATCACGTCGAAGTCGATGACGTTCTCCAGATCGGCCACATAGTGCTCACGGAAGTCGAAACGCTCGACCAGATCGGACTTGACGGCCTGCTCGAACGGCACGCGCTTGACGTTCCTGAAATCGCCGAGCAGCTCGTTGGCGCGGTCGGCGATGGCGTTGGTGACGTCGGCCGGAGCCGGGCCGCCGGTGACCGGGTCGTACTTGAAGCCACCGTCGGTGGGCGGGTTGTGGGACGGCGTGACGACGATGCCGTCGGCGAGGCCCTCGCCCTCGAAGCGCTGGGTGCCGTCGGCCGCACGGTTGTGGGTCAGGATGGCCTGGGAGACCACCGGGGTGGGCACGAAGTCGTCACGGGAATCGACGCGTACGTGCACGCCGTTGGCGACGAGCACCTCGATGGCGGTCTTCTTGGCCGGGCCGGACAGCGCGTGGGTGTCGGAGCCGAGGTACAGCGGGCCGGTGACGCCGGCCTTCTTGCGGTATTCGGCGATGGCCTGGGAGATGGCGATGATGTGGGCCTCGTTGAACGAGGTCTTCAGGGACGATCCGCGGTGGCCGGAGGTGCCGAAGATGACACGCTGCTCGGGGACTTCGGGATCGGGGACGAGGTCATAGTATTTGCCGATAACCTCATCGACATTGATCAGATCTGCTGGGGTGGCGGGCTGACCCGCATTGTTTGCTACCATGCTCCCTATTCTGCCACGTTTTTTCGCCACGTTGGGTACGATTATGTTAAGAGTTGTCAACTTTTGTGCGAATCGTGTGCCGGTTGTCTAGCGCTTGGTCATTTCCTCCTCGATTTCCTCCAGCGACTTGCCGTTGGTCTCGGGCACCAAGCGCATCACGAACGGGATGGACAGGGCCGAAAACACGCCGAAAATCGCGAACGGGCCGCCCACATTGTTGCCGAACGCATCGAGCAGCACGAGGAAGAACTGGGAGACGATGAAGTTGCCCAGCCAGTTCGCCGCCGAGCCGAAGGAGGAGCCGATGCCGCGCACGCTCAGCGGGAAGATCTCGCCGATAAGCACCCAGGCGATCGGGCCCCACGAGACCGCAAAGCCGAGGATATAGAAAGCGATGAGAATCATCGTCGGCACGGCCAGCACGGCCACGTCGCCCACGAAGTTCATCACGGCGAGCACTGCGAGCGAAACGGTCATCACGATGGAACCGAAGATCAGCACGCCCTTGCGCGGGAAGCGATCCATGATAAGCGTGGCCACGATGGTGCTCACGAAGTTCACCACGCCGATGCCCACCGACACCCAGATTGCGTCGCCTTCAGGGAAGCCGAAGCCCTTGATGAACACCTGCGGCAGGAAGTAGATCACCGAGTTGATGCCCACGAGCTGCTGGAACAGCATGATGCCAATGGCGGCCACCAGCGCCGGACGAGCGATACGGAACAGTTCGCGCACGCCACCCTTGGTGTCCTGTGCGGCCACGGCCTTGATTTCGTCCAGCTCAATCTGCACCTGGGTCTGATCCACGTCCTTGCGAATCAGCGTAAGCACTTTGAAGGCGTTGCAGGTGTCGCCCTTGTTCACCAGATAACGCGGGGATTCGGGCAGCAGCAGGCCGCCGAGCAGCAACAAGGCGGCCGGCACCAGCGCCGAACCGAGCATCCAGCGCCAGTCGCGGATGCCGAAGAGGTTGTGGTTCAGGAATCCGAGGTTGGAGGCGTAGGCCAGCAGAATGCCGAAGGTGACCATGAGCTGGAAGAGCGTGGACAGCGAGCCGCGACGCTCCTTCGGCGCCAGTTCGGCCAAGTACGCCGGGGTCAGGGCAGAAGCCGCGCCGACCGCGAGGCCCAGGATGATGCGGGCGCACACCATCATCGCGAATCCGGTGGAGGAGGCGCACAGGCCTGAGCCGAGCAGGAACAGCAGCGCGGAGACGATGAGCAGCTTCTTGCGGCCGAACCGGTCAGACAGCGCGCCGATCGACAACGCGCCTGCGCACGAGCCGATCAGCACCGAGGAGGTGATGAAGCCGGTCTGGGAGACGCTCAGGCCGAAGTCTGATTCGATAAGCGGGGAGGCGCCGGAGATAATGCCGGTGTCGAAACCGAACAGCATGCCGCCGAGCGCGCCGAAGGTGAAGATGAATGCGCTGTTGAGCGGGAAGCGCGTGGAGAAGCCGCGTGATTCGGCGGCTTCGAGGTCCTCGATTGCGTTTGCTGCCGCGTTTGTGGCCGCGTCCGCCACCCCGGCCACGCCGGTTTCGATGGTTTCGATTGCGGTGGCCGCTGCACCGGTTGCGCCGGTCTCCTGTGCCGCGGATGCCGTCTGCTTCGATACGGGTGATGCCGTCGTCGTCATTGCCTTGTCCTTTCGCCGTTGACGGGCCGCGCCTGCCGCGTGGCCCCTCTGCCGCATGCAAGGTCAGGCTTCGATTGCCTGAAGTCGCCCGAAAACAAAAAAGACCTGGAACAACGTGGAATTCGCATATTACGATACGCAAATTCCACGTCGCTCCAGGTCTTGCCTCGTTTTGAGTAACAACCCTGCTACGCAACGTGTGTGAAAGATAGAATACGACTTCCGCAGTCGCGACACTCCGAATAGGCGGCAAAAAACGATGATTTTTGACAACGATTGCAGGATTCTGCATGGTGGAATGAAGTCGGAATGGGCGCTGCGGCAAATACGGAGAACGGGTGCGGCGGAACACCATAGCGGAACGCTATCGCGGAGCACCGTAGCGCATAGTTGCCGTTTCGCGATGCTTTGCCGGCATTGCCGTGCTTTTGGGGCACCCAGCGCCGATAATGGAACACAGTGGCATACGGCAGCAAGGAGGAACCGTGGCGAACGCATCGAACGCAACGCCTGCAGTGATTGCGGCGTGCATCGTTGATGCCGTCGGCGGCTCCGCGAACATCACCAACCTGACCCATTGCGCCACGCGACTGCACTTCGAACTGGACGACGCCGGCCAGGTCAGCCAGCACGGTCTCGAATCCATCCCCGGAGTCCTCGGCGCATTCCCGCGAACCGGCAATCGTTATCAGGTCATCATCGGCGGAGCGGTCGCCTCGGTGTACGAGCAGATCGTTCGGATGCAGGCAGCGCGATTGACTCCGGCAACGCAATTACCATCGGCGGCGTCGCGGCCAACGCAGTCCGCGCAATCCACTCAGTCAACGCAATCCACTCAGTCAACGCAATCCACTCAGTCAACGCAATCCACTCAGCCTACGCAGCCTACGCAGTCCGCGCCGAACCTTTCCGACGACGTCGCACCATTGCGCGATACCGACACCGAGCAGAGTCACGGCCCAGCCAATACATCCCGTCACTTCATGCCTCGTACCATCCGCGAGTGGGGCAGTGCCGCCCGTGCCCGGGCTGCCGCGTTTTTCGACTACCTGTCCGACTCGTTCCGCCCGATTCTGGGCGTGCTACTCGGTGCCTCGCTGGTCATCGCCATCGTCAACGTGATCGTTGCACTCGGCATTGTGCCTGATGGCGAGACGTCCACCGGTTGGATACTACTCAAGGCGATTTGGGAGGGTGTGTTCACCGTTCTGCCGATTATGATCGCTTACAATGCGGCCAAGAAACTGGACGTCGACCCTTGGCTCGGCGGTGCGATTATGGCCGCGCTTATGACCCCGCAGCTTACTGGCGTGATGTCCGGAATGTCCGGGACGTCCGTATCCAGCGCTCTCTCCGGGGAGATTCAATGCTCGGCCACCGCCACATTCGGCACCGAAACCTGCACCGTGTCGGCGTTCGGCATACCGATTCAACTCAACGACTACAGTGGCAACATCTTCGTACCATTGCTCATGGCCGCCGTGCTCGCCGTGGTCTACCGCGGGCTGAAGCGCGTCATTCCCGACAGCGTACAGCTGGTGTTCGTGCCATTCCTCTCACTGGTCGTCGTTTTTGCGCTCACCATACTGGTTATCGGGCCTCTGGGAATATGGCTCGGCAGCGGGCTGGGAGCGGCCACAGCATGGCTTAACGCGCACGTGCCATTCCTGTTCGCGCTCATCATCCCGATGCTCTACCCGTTTCTCGTGCCGCTCGGTCTGCACTGGCCGTTGAACGCCCTGATACTGATGAACATTCAGACGCTCGGCTACGACTTCGTCCAAGGTCCGATGGGTGTATGGAACTTCGCCTGCTTCGGTGCCACCGCCGGCGTACTCGTGCTGGCCGTACGCGGCAAGGATTCGGCCATGCGGCAGACCGCGGTGGGGGCGTTGCTCGCGGGATTGCTGGGTGGCGTTTCGGAACTGAGCCTGTACGGCATCCATCTGCATCACCGCCGCGTCTACCGCTGGCTGCTCGCCGGCTGCGCGGCCGGCGGAGTGACCAGCGCGGTGTTCGGCTGGCTGTTCCCGTCCGTGCTGCCATCCGGCCAGATGGTCCGGGGCGTTACGACTACGGCATTCGCCTTCTCCTCGTTGCTGACGATTCCGGTGTTCGATCGGATGTGGGTGTACGCGCTGTCCATCGCCGTTGCGTTTGTAATGGCGATGGTGTTGACGGTGTTGTTCGGGTACCGCACGCCGTCGCGCGCCACCAAGACGCAGATGGTCTCGGCAGACGAGAACGCACGCCCGCAGGATATGGCGAGGGGGATTGACACGACCGTGTCGGATGTGGAGTCTGCGGAAGATTCTCCATCGCGGGCTGCCCCTGATCGGGCTCTTGACTCCAACGCCATCTTGTCGCCGGTCGCCGGCCGGCTGGTGAATCTGGAAGCGACTGGCGATCCGGTGTTCGCCTCCCGCGCGCTGGGGGAGGGCGTAGGCGTCGTGCCGGAGACGACCGGTGAGACAGCCGTGCTCGCACCGGTCAGTGGCATGCTGAAAACCGTGGCCCGAACCGGCCATGCCTTCGGCATTAAAACCGATGGCGGCATCGAGGTGCTGGTTCATATCGGCATTGACACCGTCGATATGGATGGCGAGGGATTCGCTGTGGTCGTGGCTAAAGGCGAGCGGATCGCGGCGGGAGAGCCACTGGCCACCGTGGATTTCGGCAAAGTCGCGGCGGCCGGGCACAGCGTTGTGGTGGTGGTGACGGTGGTCAACGCCGCTGAACTGACCGTGGTCACGCCGTTGATCGGCGACGGTAGCGGCGACAACAACGGCGGTGACTGCAAAACCGTATCAGCCGGCAGCCCGATCATCGATGTGGAACAATGACGTTGCGAAAGGATGCCATGGAAATACTGCGAGTGTTCAACAACAACGTCGTGCTCGCCAAAGGCGGCGACGGCGGTGAGGTGATTCTCACCGGCCGTGGACTGGGGTTCCAGGCCAAGCCGGGGCAGACGGTCGACGAGTCGAAAGTCGTGCGCACCTTCGTGCCGTCGGACGGGCGTGACCCGGACCATCTGGCGCAGATGCTGGCGGACATTCCGCCCGAAATCATCCGCGTGGTCGTCGAATCCATGCAGGAAGCCGGACTGGGGGAGCGTGAGACCGGCAGCACCACGCTGGTCATGGCCCTGTCGGATCACGTGGCGAATGCGGTGGAGCGGGTGCGGCGCGGCATCGACATTACCTACCCGCTGCTCGGCGAGGTGAGCAACCTGTACCCGCAGGAATGCGCGCAGGGGCGTGCGATGCTCGCATCGCTCAATGCGCGGCTCGACGTCACGCTGCCGGACGGCGAGGCCACCGCGCTTGCCATGCATCTGGTCAACGCCGGCTTCGCCACCGGCGACCTGTCCTATACGTATACGATGACGGGCGTGATCCAGCAACTGCTTGACATTATCGACCACAGCTACGGCATCACGTTGGACCGCAGTTCCGTGAATGTGGGCAGGTTCATCACCCATCTGCGTTACCTGTTCGTACGCATCCACCAGCACCAGCAACTGACGGATGAGCCGGCACCGGTGATGAAGGTGATTCGTGAGTCCTATCCCGCCGCGCTACGATGCGCGCGAACCATCGCCTCCCTGCTCGAACTGCGCCTCGACACGGATATCAGCGACGACGAAACCGCCTATCTGGCAATGCACGTCGCCCGAGTCACCGGCCACGCATCGTAGCGGATCAGCGAATCGGCTCGAGCGTGCCGGTCATTTCGGCGAAATCCGAGGTGGCGTTTGAGGCAGCGGCCTGTGCGGTCTTTTCCAGCGCGGAGGCGTCGGGTACGCGCACGATCAGCGCGCGATGATCCACTGAGAAACGAATATGTTTGGTTTCCGGTAGCATGTCGCCGTCCACCTGCGCTTTGGCCGGCTTTTCCAATGTGATTTCGGCACTGACGCCCTGAACCTGTTCGATGGTCGAGTGCGTGGACAGCGGGTTCTGTTCGGGCTTGCCGATAATCGTCTGATGCACCACGTCGCCGAATAGATTGGCCCAGCCAAGGATGCCGCCGGTGGTGTCGATGATTTCGAAGTCCAGCAGACCATCGTCATAGGATGCCGCCGGCATCAGCGAGAACATGGGAATCTGGCCGCAGTTGCCGGCCATTACCGTACGGAAATCGAGACGCTTGATGGTGTGAGTCGAACCGTCGGCGCTGGTGACGGTCAGATCGCCGCGGAACTTCGGTGCGAACAGGTTCTTCACACCGCCCACGAAGTAGGCGAGCCAGCTGATATTCGCTTTAAGCTCCGGATCGGTGTCGTCGATCATGGCCGCATCGAATCCGATGCCGGCGATGATCAGGAAGGCATGGCCGTGATCGTCTTCCGGATGATCGAGCAAAGTAAGACGACCCATATCCACCAAGCGGGAGCCGTGGGAGGTGGCCACGGTCAGTGCGGCGTCGATATCGTCCACGGGGATGCCCATATTGCGGGCAAACAGGTTGCCGGTGCCGATGGGGATAATGCCCAGCGCATGGCCGGTGCCGGAGACGGCGCTCGCCACCGTGCGCACTGTGCCGTCGCCGCCGACCGCAATCACCACGTCGGCGCCGTCCTCCAGTGCCTCCAGCGCGCAAACCCTGCCGTCCTTATCAAGCTGAGTGTCGTAGAAACGGATGCGATTGAGCCCCTTGGCCTCGCAGAACCTCTGGATATGCAGCCGGCGGGCTTCGGCCTGCGGTTTGGACGGATTCACGATGAAGGCGTACTGCACCTCGTCGTCCCGGCGCTTCTCCAGCGTCTGAGCCAGCTTGCGGCGGCGCTGCGCGCGCAGGGCGATGACGATGACGGCGATGAGCACCGCCACAATGGCGATTGCGGCGATGATCAGAAACACGGTGAGGGCAAGCTGAGGCATGGCTCCTATTGTTATCGGTGGGGAGGTCGTTTGCGCCCATGGTGCGCCGTACGTGAACATTTCCTGCACGCAACAGCCCCGTGGGGCGTGATTATGGTTCAATCGCGTCTCATCTGACGAAATTGGCCGGGTGGACCCGTCCACGGACTTTCCCGGGCTTCCCTGTGATTTCCGCGTGACTTGCGCGTGACTCCCGCGCATTCGGCCATTGTCGGTGTCTGCTTACGCGGCTAGTCTGGTGCCCATGCTTGATATTCAATTCATCCGTGAACACACCGATATCGTCAAGGAATCCCAGCGCAAGCGCGGCGAGTCCGTGGAACTCGTCGACGAAGTGCTCTCCTCCGACACTGCACGTCGTGAGGCGCTGAAGGCCTTCGAAGAGGCTCGCGCCCAGCAGAAGGAAATCGGCAAGAAAGTCGCCTCCGCCCCGGCGGACGAGAAGGCCAAGCTCATCGCCGAAACCAAGGAACTGTCCCAGAAGGTCTCCGAATACAAGTCCAAGGCCGATTCCGCAGCCGAGGAATACACCACCGCCATGTGGAAGCTCTCCAACATCGTGGAGCCCGAAGCTCCCGAAGGCGGCGAGGATGACTACGTGGTCGTCAAGAAGGTTGGCCAGATTCGCGACTTCGCGGCCGAAGGCTTCGAGCCCAAGGACCACCTGACCCTCGGCACCGGCGTGGCCGGCATCGATATGCGCCGCGGCGTCAAGGTCGGCGGCTCCCGCTTCTATTTCCTGCGTGGCCAGGTGGCCCGCATGCAGATTGCCATGCTCACCATGGCCGTGGACCAGGCCGAAGAGCACGGCTTCACGCTGGCCATCACCCCGACGCTCGTGCGCCCCGAGGTCATGCGCGGCACCGGCTTCCTGAACTCCCACGCCGACGAGATCTACCGTCTGCGCGAGCCCGATGACCAGTACCTGGTCGGCACTTCCGAAGTGGCGCTCGCCGGCATGCACGAGAACGAGATCCTCGACCTCGGCAACGGCCCGCTGCGCTACTGCGGTTGGTCCTCCTGCTACCGCCGCGAGGCCGGTGCCGCAGGCAAGGATACTTCCGGCATCATCCGCGTCCACCAGTTCGACAAGGTGGAGATGTTCGTTTACGCCAAGCAGGAGGACTCCTACAAGGAGCACGAGCACCTGCTGGCCATGGAACAGGAGATGCTCGCCAAGGTCGAGGTGCCCTACCGCATCATCGATACCGCCGCCGGCGACCTCGGTTCCTCCGCCGCCCGTAAGTTCGACTGCGAGGCTTGGGTGCCGACCCAGGGCCGTTACCGCGAGCTCACCTCCACCTCCAACTGCACCGAGTATCAGGCCCGTCGTCTGAACATCCGCGAACGTATGGAGGATGGCAACACCCGCGCCGTCTCCACGCTGAACGGCACGCTGGCCACCACCCGTTGGCTGGTCGCTATCATGGAGAACCACCAGCAGAAGGACGGCTCCATCGAGATCCCGAAGGCCATGCGCGCCTACATGGGCGGCAAGGAAGTTATCGAGCCCACGAAGTGGGAGGCCTGAGTCTCATCGTGCTTTAGCTCCCTCTGATGAGGGAGCTGTCAGCGTAGCTGACTGAGGGAGAGATTACTGAGGGAGAGATCGCTGATAGCCAGCAGGCGAATCCAAGACCGACCGCACTGCCGAATATCAACATCCCTCCCTTCTGTATAATGAATACTTGCGCGTGTGAACGCGCATCAGGACAGGTGTCTGAGCGGCCTAAAGAGACGGTCTTGAAAACCGTTGAGGGGCAACCCTCCGCGAGTTCGAATCTCGCCCTGTCCGCGAACCGAGGCCTGGGCAACATGCCCAGGCCCTTTTTTCTTTTTCTGGAACCTGTCTTCTTGATTGCCGCCGGGGTGCTGATATATTGGTTTGTGATGCCGTAACATGCGGTGTCCCCGTTGATATGACGGGCCGATCGGCGTGAGCCGATAAGAAAAGGCCCGACGTTTGCAGCATCGGGCCTTTGCGTTGATTACCGGCTTGCGCCTTTAATCAACAAGGTTGCAAGATGAATCATATCACGATGCACGGTAGTCTGACCGTGAACGGGCGCACCGTGATCGTCCATATGGGCGATGGCGAGGCGAACGCCACGGTTGACGGCACGCACTTCAACGTGCGTAGCCTGTGGCAGCTCTACCAGTTGCTGAGACTGCTCGTGTAGCGTCTCATTAAGGTGCGGTGCCCCCTGGTCGGGTATCGCGCCGGCGACCTGAAAACCGATAATGTTGGCAAGTGCTTGCAATTTGCGGTGGACGATTGCAAGCTAACGTCTTGGATTGTTGCCGCTATCCAATATCTCATTAGGCCTACCGGTGGACCAAAAGTACGTTGCTTTGTAAGGGGAGTTAATGAAATGAACAAACTCGCACAATCGAGCATCGAACCGGTTTAATGCTACTCGCCTCAACGGGACGCGCGGTAATTGTTAGCTAAGTTGACAATAAAAGAATGAGGGCATACATTAGTAATCAGTCATCACACTGAGATGATGATTTCACTACGAAGGAGTAGAGATATGGTATCTCGCAATAAGCGCATCGTGGCTGCTTTTGCCGCGGTAGCAGCAATGGGTATTGGTTTGGCCGGTTGCGGCGGCAGCGACACTGCCGGCGACACGAAGTCCGGCAGCGATGGCGGTGTGGTCAACATCACCTATATGCATCGTCTGCCCGATTCCGAAGGCATGACCTTGGTCAACGACATTGTGGCCAAGTGGAACAAGGAGCACCCGAACATTCAGGTCAAGGCCACCAAGTTCGAAGGCAATGCCGCCGACATGATCAAGAAGCTCGAGACCGACGTCAAGGCTGGCAATGCGCCGGATCTGGCTCAGGTCGGTTACTCCGAGGTTCCTGAGGTCTTCACCAAGGGCCTTCTGCAGGATGTCACCGATGAGGCCGCCAAGTACAAGGACGATTTCGCTTCCGGCCCGTTCGCGCTGATGCAGGTGGACGGCAAGACCTACGGTCTGCCGCAGGACACCGGCCCGCTGACTTACTTCTACAACGCCGCTGAATTTGAGAAGCTCGGCATCACCGTGCCGAAGACCGCTGACGAGCTCATTGAGACCGCCAAGAAGACCGCTGCCCAAGGCAAGTACATCATGACCTTCCAACCTGATGAGGCCATGATGATGATGTCCGGCCAGGCCGGCGCTTCCGGTCCGTGGTACAAGGTCGACGGCAACTCCTGGGTTGTCAACACCCAGACTAAGGGCTCCAAGGCCGTGGCCGATGTCTACCAGCAGCTGATCGACAACAAGGCCGCCCTCACCAACCCGCGTTGGGATGCATCGTTTGATAACTCCATCCAGTCCGGTCAGCTGATCGGCCCCGTGGCCGCCGCTTGGGAAGCCCCACTGTTCATCGATTCCGCCGGTGGCACTGGTGCTGGTGAGTGGAAGGTCACCCAGCTCGGTGACTGGTTCGGCAATGGCACCAAGACCGGCGCCGATGGTGGTTCCGGTGTGGCCGTGCTCAAGGGTTCCAAGCACCCGGCCGAAGCCATGGAGTTCCTTGACTGGTTCAACACCCAGGTTGATGACCTTGTCTCCCAGGGCCTTGTCGTGGCCGCCACCACCGCGGATGCCAAGACCCCGCAGAAGTGGTCCGACTACTTCAGCGGACAGGATGTCATGGCTGAGTTCAAGACCGCGAACGACAACATGGGTGACTTCACCTACATGCCTGGCTTCTCCGCAGTCGGCGCTGCAATGAAACAGACCGCCGCCAAGGCTGCCGATGGTTCTGCCAAGGTTTCGGATGTGTTCGACACCGCTCAGAAGACCTCGGTGGATACGCTGAAGAACCTCGGTCTGTCCGTCAAGGAGTGACCTCACTAGGCCTTGTCAACGGGCCGGCTTGAAATAGCCGGCCGTCCAAGGCCTCCGATGCCTCGCATCACCATAGCGAAAGGCCGGGGCACATACTCCGGCCTTCCGTATTGTTTGGGGGTATTGCTGCAGGGGCGCTGTGGCCCTTGTCATTTGTTTTACTGTTCTTTGCGAAGACAGGTTTTGTATTATGACTGCATCCACTACTCAGGCGAAAGGCAAAGCACCTAGGCGTGCCGCCGCCAAGCCGAAGCGGTCCGGCGCTCAGAAGCGCGAGAACCGCACCGGCTGGGCGTTCATGGCACCGTTCGCCGTCCTGTTCACTTTCGTGTTCATCTTGCCCATCATCTGGGCCATCTATTCCAGCTTCTTCCGCCAGGTCACCGAAGGCGGCGGCGCATACGGTGGCGGCGAACTGGTCAATAAATTCGTAGGATTCCAGAACTTCCAGTATGCTATTACTTCCGGCAACTTCTGGTCCGGCGTCGGCAGGGTGCTGCTCTACACCCTGATTCAGGTGCCGATCATGATCATCGCCGCACTGGCGTTGGCCATCGTCATCGACTCGTTCGTGGTCAAGCATGTCACCGGTTTCCGCCTGGGCTACTTCCTGCCCTACGCCATCCCCGGCGTCGTGGCCTCAATCATCTGGGTCTACCTGTACAACGGCCAAATCTCGCCAATCGTCAAGGGACTTGCCGCCATCGGCGTCAATGTGGACTTCTTCAACAAGAACATCGTGCTCGGCTCGATGGCCAACATCACCACCTGGACCTTCACCGGCTATAACATGCTGATCTTCCTGGCCGCGTTGCAGGCCATCCCGCATGACCTGTACGAGGCCGCGCGCATCGACGGTGCCAACGGGTGGCAGATTGCCACGAAGATCAAGCTGCCGAACGTGCGTGGCGCGGCCCTGCTGGCCATGCTGCTCTCCATCGTCGGCACCATCCAGCTGTTCAACGAGCCGCAGATCATGTCCACTGCCGACCCGGGTATTTCCAAGGCATATACCCCGATGATGATGGCCATGAACACTTCGCAAGGCACCATCACCCCGTCTGGTGACGGCCCGGCCTCCGCCATCGCCATCGTCATGGCTCTGATCGCAGGTATGCTCGCCGTGCTGTACACCCTGGCCGAAAGGAAGGTGAACGAGTAATGAGCTCCGCAACCGTTGAAGAACGCGCCCGCAAAAAGGCCGAGCGCAAGCTCGAAAAGCAGCGTCAGGCTGCGCAACACGATTTGCCTCGCTCCATGCGACCGTCCGCGGCCGTGAAGACCCTCACCGTGGTGCTGCTGGTACTGGTGTTGATCTACTTCCTGTTCCCGATTTACTGGGCCATCATCGCGTCCACCAAGACGCCGGCCCAGATGACCGGCAGCAACGGCATGTGGTTCGCCGTGCCGCTCGACCAGCTGCCCGACGCCATCGCCACCAACTATTCGAAGCTGCTCGGCTGGACCCGAGGCAACTTCTGGCGTTGGGTGTTGAACTCCCTGATTTACTCGGGTGTTTCCGCACTGGTCGGCACCATCGTGTCCGTGATGGCCGGCTACGCCACCGCAAAATTCAACTTCCGCGGCAAGAACGCGGCCATCGGCATCATCATGGCCTGCATGCTCATGCCGGCCGCCCTGCTGACCATCCCGCAGTACTCGATTTTCCACACCCTGCACCTGACCAACACGATGCTCTCGATCATCATCCCGTGCTGCGTCTCGCCGTTCGGCTTCTTCCTGGGCCGCACGTACGCGCAAAGTTCGGTGCCGGACGAACTGCTTGAAGCCGCCCGCATCGACGGCGCGAGCGAGGCGAGGATCTTCTTCACCATCGTGCTGAGGCTCCTGGCCCCGGCCATGGTGACGATTTTCCTGTTCCTGTTCGTGGCCACGTGGAACAACTTCCTGCTGCCGTTGATGATGGTGTCTTCCGACACCTTGAAGCCCGTGACCCTCGGTCTGTACGGCATGGTCTCGCTGGCCACGTTCACCGATCGCGGCGCCCTGATGATGGGTGCGCTGCTCGGCGTACTGCCCGTGATCGTGCTGTTCCTCGGCCTCCAGCGCTACTGGCAGTCCGGCCTGGCCGCCGGGTCCGTCAAGGGCTGATTTTCTCCGCTCTGACTCCCCTCGCTGAGGGGAGCTGTCGAGCGAAGCGAGACTGAGGGGGCCAAAACCCAACCCCTAATACCCAACAATCCGCTGCCCGGCATGTCGTGTCACTCCTTCCGGTGCCGGGCAGCGTCCCCTTACCCTCATTACCAGTGACACGATTCCAATCGTCCGGCGTCACCGTAAGCGTCAAGGATCTACGCAGTCAGGGTCCCAGGGCCCACGATGACGCCGTTCATTTTGTATGCGACGAATTCGTCGCTTTGTAGTTTTTTGATGATCAACCCCACAAAGGAGCACTCATGACCAGCACCGGCCGCTTCACGCTGCCCAGTGAAGAGAATTTCGCCGAAAAGACCAAGGAACTCGCCGAATTGTGGGGTGCGGACGCCATCCGCAACTCCGACGGCACGCATCTGGACGAGGCAGTGCTCGCTCTCGGCAAGAAAATCTACAGCGCCTACTTCCCGACCCGCGCCCACAACGAGTGGATCACCCTGCACATGGACGAGACCCCGCAGGTCTACCTGCTGACCGACCGCATCCTGGCCGAGTCCAACACGGTGGACGTGCCGCTGATGGACGGCTTCTTCGAGGAACAGCTCAAGCCCAACCGTGACGCCGACCCTCATAAGTACTGGGAAGTCGTGGACCGCACCACGGGCGAGGTCGTGGACCCGTCCGGCTGGACGCTCGACCCAGGCGAGGACACCGTGCACGTGACCGCTGCCGTGCCGATGCACGAATACACGGTGAGTTTCCTGGCCTACATCATCTGGGACCCGGTCGAGATGTACAACCACCTGACCAATGATTGGGGAGACAAGGAACACGAGATTCCGTTCGACATCTACCATCCGGCCACCCGCAAGTTCGTGTTCGACACGTTCGAGCAGTGGCTTAAGGACAGCCCGCAGGTGGATGTGGTGCGTTTCACCACGTTCTTCTACCAGTTCACGCTCCTGTTCGATGCCAAGCGTCGCGAAAAGGTGGTCGACTGGTTCGGTTGCGCCTGCACCGTGAGCCCGCGCGCATTGGACGATTTCGAGAAGGAGTACGGTTACCGTCTGCGTCCGGAGGATTTCGTGGATGGCGGTGCCTACAACTCCGCGTGGCGCGTGCCCCGCAAGGCGCAACGCGACTGGATTGACTTCCTCTCCGGATTCGTGCGCGAGAACGTCAAGCGGCTTGCCGACATGTCGCACGCGGCAGGCAAGGAAGCCATGATGTTCCTTGGCGACCAGTGGATCGGTACCGAACCGTATAAGGACGGGTTCGAAAAGCTGGGTTTGGACGCCGTGGTCGGTTCCATCGGCGACGGCACCACCACCCGCATGATCGCCGATATTCCGGGCGTCAAGTACACCGAAGGCCGCTTCCTGCCGTACTTCTTCCCCGACACGTTCTACGAGGGCAACGATCCGAGCATCGAAGGCCTCGACAACTGGCGCAAGGCCCGCCGCGCGATCCTGCGCTCGCCGATCAGCCGCATGGGCTACGGCGGCGCCTACCTCTCCCTGGCCGCCAAGTTCCCGAAGTTCGTGGACACGGTGACCCATATCGCCAACGAATTCCGCGACATCCACGACCGCACCGGTGGGGTGGCCGCCGAAGGTGAGCTCAACGTGGCGATTCTGAATTCCTGGGGCAAGATGCGCTCCTGGATGGCGTTCACCGTGGCACACGCCCTGCCCAACAAGCAGACCTACTCCTACTACGGCATTCTGGAATCCCTGTCCGGCATGCGCGTGAACGTGCGGTTCATCAGCTTCGACGACGTACTCGCGCATGGCATCGATAGCGATATCGACGTAATCATCAACGGCGGCCCGGTCGACACCGCATTCACCGGCGGCGATGTGTGGACCAACCCGAAGCTCGTGGAAACCGTGCGCGCCTGGGTGCGTGGCGGCGGCGCGTTCGTGGGCGTGGGCGAGCCGAGCTCGGCACCGCGCTTCCAAACGGGCCGGTTCTTCCAGCTGGCCGACGTGATTGGCGTGGACGAGGAGCGCTATCAGACCCTTTCGGTGGACAAGTATTTCCCGCCGGTGGTGCCGGACCACTTCATCACCGCCGATGTGCCGGTCGACCCGGCGGCCCGCGAGGCTTGGGAGCAGGCCGGCTAACGCCACCCGCCGGGCGGGGCTTGTCTTCG
>OGQR01001451.1_pt1 | contig 16289 bp, 19 predicted proteins | sample 1553271 | NCBI WGS metagenome assembly OGQR01 (sample SAMEA2579970, study PRJEB22360) | human gut metagenome | biome: human gut; feature: human-associated habitat; material: faeces | place: Denmark | collected 2008/2010 | reverse complement strand
GGGGATACGTCTGTTATGAACAACGGTTTCAGCTGCGTTTGCTGCGCAGTTCCTTGACCTTGATCCTGGCAGCACGCTTGACCATGTAGGGGAGAATGGCTTTCATCTTGTCCTCGGAGCGGATCATCTTGGTCGCTTCCGGGTGATCGCGGCCAGGTGGATGGCGTCAAACTCGCATCTGGTCGTGCACACGCCGCAGCCGATGCAGCGGTTGGTATCGACGACGCTCACGCCGCAGCCAAGGCAGCGGGACGCCTCCTTTTTGACCTGCTCTTCCGTGAACGTGCAGCGCGGGTCGCGGCGACCTTCTCCGTGAACGGGATGTTGCGCTGGTTGAGCATCTTCGGCACATAGCGCTTGTCGGCGTGCAGCTCCTGCTCCGCGATGAATTTCTTGATCTCGTCGATGGCAACGGCGCGGTCAACGCTGCCGCGGGTGCAGGCCTGCTCGCAGCGGCGGTTGCAGATGTGGCCGCAGACGGCGGGGAAAGGGTTCTCTTTTTTGATAAGCTTGAGCGCGTCCATGTAGCGGCCTTCAGCAGCCATGCGGATATAGACCTGGACGGCAATATGCGCGGGCAGTTGCTCTTGCAGGGGGCGGTGCCGGTGTCATAGCAGTTGGCGGACGGATTGTCGTCTCGGTAATTTTCGTTCCACATTTCCGGGCCCCATTTGGTCTCATCCGGCAGCACCTGCTTCGGATAGACGATCGGCCCCTCCTTCGTACACAGCTTCTACCCGAGCTTGGCGGCGCCCGCCGGGCACACCTCGGCGCACTGACCGCAGGCAATGCACTTTTCCGGATCGACATGCGCGCGGTAAGCGGATGCGGACATATTCGGCGTGTTGAACAGCTGGCTGGTGCGCAGCGCGTAGCAGGAGCAGACGCCGAGGATCTTGTCCTCGCCGTCAATATTCGTGATCTGGTGCACAAAGCCGTTTTCCTCGGCGCGCTGCAGGATCTCCATGACCTCTTCGCGCGTTGCAGGGCGCGCTTTGTTGGTCTAGACGGCGTAGGTCGCCATGTCGCCGACGGCAATGCACATGCACATATCGTCTTCCAGATGGCCGCATCCCTCATCACGCACTCTGCGGGAACGGCGGCAGGAGCAGGCGCCGAGCGCATACTTGCCGTCGTACTTATCCAGCCAGTGCGACAGATGCTCCAGATCGACCGACTTCTGCTCCGACGGGATCGCCTTTTCGACTGGGACGGTACGCTTGCCGAGCTCACGTTCCACACCGACTGGATGCGCTATGACTGCTATGTAGACCTCAGCGGCGCCGTGCTTGGCTACCTGACTGAGCCGATGCCGGTCCCGGATCTGGACGGTTTTATCCCGGCGGCATTTCGGAGCTGCTGCGCCTGAAGTCAGGACATTCCCACAACCGGGCAGTACATTTTGTGCTGCCCGGTCGCCATGACAGGAGAAAAAGAAATGAAAAAACATGGTTATACGGTTCTGGGCGGCTTTTGCATGGCGCTGGCAGACAGTGTGCCCGGCGTCTCCGGCGGGACGATTGCCTTCCTGATGGGGTTTTACGATGTATTTGTCGGCTCGCTCGATGCCCTCGTGCACGGAACAAAGCAGGAGCGGCTGTGCGGCCTGCGCTATCTGCTGAAGCTGGCGGCGGGCTGGGCCGTCGGCATGGCGCTGGCCGTTACGGTGCTGGCAGGCGCGTTTACGGACGGCGTTTATCAGCTCAGCTCGCTGTTTCTCGGCTTTGTGCTCGTTTCCGTTCCGCTGGTCATGCGCGAGCAGCGCGCCGTGCTTGGCGCGTTTCGGGAAAACTGGCTGCCGTTTCTGGGCGGCCTTGTGCTGGTCGTCGGGCTCTCGGCGCTGCGTTTGTCCGCGCTGGTCAACGACCTCGGCTTCGGCATCGGCACGGCGCTGTATGCGTTTGCGGCCGGGGCGCTGGCGATCTCGGCGATGGTGCTGCCGGGCATCTCCGGTTCGTCTCTGCTGATGTCGTGCGGACTCTGCCTGCCCGTGATCGCGGCAATGAAAGACCTGCTGCAATTTCAGTTCGGCCAGTTCTGGCTGCTGGCGGCGGTGGAACTGGGCGTGCTCGCGGGCTTTGCCATTGCTCCGCATTGCATCCGCGGCTGGATGCGCAAAGCGCCGGGCGCCGTCACCTATGCCGTGTTGGGCATGATGCTCAGCTCTCTCTATGCGATCGTTGTCGGCCCGACGACGCTGAAGGTGCCGCAGCACGTCATGACGCTCTCTGATTTTCACATTCTCTGGTTTGTGCTCGGTATTGCCGTGATGCTGGGCCTGGAAGCGCTGAAAAAACACACGCAAAAAGTGCCGGTGCATTGACACGCAAATCTTCCGGGAACGCTTGACTTGATGCTGCAATCTGTTAGAATAAGTAGGCAATCCAAACAGAAAGGCAAGCAAACTATGTTTCAACTGATTTGCAAAGACGGCCATGCGCGCCGCGGCGCGTTCACAACGCCGCACGGTACGGTGCAGACGCCGGTGTTTATGAATGTCGGCACGCAGGCGGCCATCAAGGGCGCGCTCTCGGCGGAGGATCTGGAGACGATCGGCTGCCAGGTCGAGCTGTCCAACACGTACCACCTGCACGTGCGTCCCGGCGATGAATTGATCCGCGACCTGGGCGGCCTGCACAAATTCATGACCTGGGAAAAACCGATTCTGACCGACAGCGGCGGATTCCAGATCTTTTCGCTGGCGCAGCTTCGGAAGATCACGGAAGAAGGCGTTGCCTTCAACTGCCATGTGGACGGCCGGCACATTTTCATGGGACCGGAAGAGAGCATGCGCATTCAGGCCAATCTTGGCTCGGATATTGCGATGGCGTTTGACGAGTGCATCAAGATCCCGTCGCCGTACGACTACGTGAAAGACTCCTGCGACCGGACGTATCGCTGGCTGCAGCGCTGCAAGGCGGCGCTCACGGATTACACCGGCCGTGACGATGCTGTCAATCCCGGCCAGGTGCTCTTCGGCATCAATCAGGGCACCATTTTTCACGATCTGCGCATTGAGCATATGAAGAAGATCGCAGACCTCGATCTGGCCGGTTATGCGATCGGCGGCCTCGCGGTGGGGGAGACGACGCAGGAGATGTATGATACCATTGCTGCCGTCGAGCCCTATATGCCGGCCGACAAGCCGCGCTACCTAATGGGCGTCGGCACACCGGGGAACATCATCGAATCCGTCGCGCGCGGCGTGGACTTTTTCGACTGCGTCATGCCGGCGCGCAACGGCCGCCACGGACATCTGTTCACGTGGTCAGGCATCATCAACATTAAAAATGAGAAATATCAGCGCGATGAGCAGCCGATCGACCCGCAGTGCGACTGCCCGGTCTGCCGGCGGTATTCCCGCGCCTATCTGCGGCACCTGTTCAAGGCGGAAGAGATGCTGGCCATGCGCTTTGCCGTGATGCATAATTTGTATTTTTATAATACGCTCATGCAGCGCATCCGCGCGGCGATCGAGGCGGGGGAGTATGAGGCGTTCCGGAAAAGTTACACATCCGTACTCGATATGCGCATTTAATGCTTGCATTTGCATAGGAAAGCAGATATAATATCTTTATCTTTATACGGAGGTAAAACCATGGGAAGCTCTGGCGGATATTCATCCATTATCATGATCGTTCTGATGCTTGTCATCTTCTATCTGTTCCTGATCCTTCCGGAGAACAAGAAGAAGAAAAAGCTCAATGAAATGCGTTCCAATCTGAAAGTCGGTGACGATATCGTCACGATCGGCGGTATGATGGGCAAAGTCGTCCACGTCACGGACGACAGCGTGACCTTCGAGACCAGCGAGGATCAGGTTCGCATCCAGGTTGCCAAGTGGGCCATTTCCACGAACGCCCGCGCCGAGGCGCAGGCTGCCAAGGAAGCTCAGGATCGCAAGGCTGCCAAGCAGAAAGCAAAAGAAGCGAAAAAGGAAGAGCCGAAGCACGAGGAGCCGAAGGGCCCCGAGGTGTAACGCTGCTTTCGGAATGATTCACCCCCTGCAGGAATATGCTGTGATGCATACGTTCTGCAGGGGGTGTTTTTTTGAATACGGAACAAAAATGGCTGCCGATGCTCTCGCGCGCGGCGGCGGCCGGCCTGGCCGGACTTGGACTCGCGCTGCTCTTGAGCTGGCTGGCTGCGCTGGCCATGAATCACGATGTGCTGCCCGGCACAGATGTGCGCCTTGCTGCGTTGGTGTGCTGCGGGCTTGCGTGTCTTGCTGCCGGCGCGCTCTCGCCGCGGCCGGAGCAGGGGAGGGCACTTGGCGGAGCGATGACATGGGCGGTGTGGGCGATCGGATATCTCATCCTGAAGGCGGCCGTTGGTGCGCAGGTTTTCTGCGCCGCTACCGCCATGACGCTGCTGACCGCGCTGGCTGCCACGATCGTCGGTTCGTGCATTTTTCATAAAAAGTTACGAAATAGAACAAAGAAGAAAAAACGGAAACAGAAGAGATATTACGGTTGGTAATCAGGCGGAAGGTTTACATAATCATCGTTTGATTACCTATATATTGCGTTAGATACGCAATGATTACCGAAATATAGTCATATACTGCTGGAAATACTGGGCATCTCTTTCTGCTCAGTTACGTGGTTTACATAATATTGTTAACATAATTTCTTGTCATAATAAACAAAAATGAACAAATTCTGACGAACTACTTGATAACATTTTCGATTTGTATTATATTATGTCTACAACGCATTATGTAAATTGTCATGTTATGAGCGCGTGTTCATAGGCTGTCAGTGGTGATGAATGTGCGACATAACAGATTGCGTGTGCGCCGGAAACCGGCCGTCTCCCGCTTTCCGCTGCCGCCGCTGCTCGCGGTCGGTATGGCGGTGGGCTATGCGATCGGCTGCTGCTTCGGCGCCAATGCTGCGCTGCCGGAGCCGTCAAATCCGGTTCTTTCCTTTTTGAGCAGCAGCGGCGCGGGTGGGACGCTGTACGGCGGCTTGCTGCCGGAGCTGTGCGTCTCGTGCGCCTACGGTTTCGCGTTTTTGCTGCTGTCTACGTCGTATCTTGGTTTTTTGCTGATTCCGGCCGTTTTCGGGATCAAAGGCTTTCTGTCCGCCTGTACGGCGGCCGCCTTCCTGAATTCCGGCTGCGACCATGCGTTTTGTCTCTCCTGCGTCGCAGTCGGTCTGCCCGGCATTTTTCTTGTGCCGGCGCTGTTTCTGCTCGGAACGCTCTGCGCGCAGATGTCTGTGCGTCTGCTCGAGCAGCGGCGCGGCCTGCCAGTCCCCGTATCATCGGAGCGATATTCCCGGGAGCTGGCGCTTGTGTTCTGCCTGCTGTTGGCGGCTGCGGCCGCCGCGTGCTATGCAGTACCGTTTTTCACACGGCTTATTCTGTGACCTGTGGTCACTGTGGATGAAATCTGATTGGAAAGGGGGAAGTCGTCATGCGGGATTCCGACGGAATGGAATTGTTCGAGTCCTACCTGCGCGATGTCAAGCGCTCGTCGCAAAATACGATTTCCTCATATCTGCGGGATATCCGCCAACTCAGCGAATATCTGCACGCACACACGGATGCCGATCTTGGCTCCGCGGAAGAGGAAGAGCTGTGTGAATACATCGACTGGATGCGCAGTAACGGCAAGTCCGTTGCCACGGTTTCCCGGGCGATCGCATCGCTGAAAAATTTCTATGGGTTCCTGCTCAACAATCACTATGTGCAGCACAATCCGACCGGCAAGCTCGTACCGGACAAGGCCAAGCAGAAGCTGCCGCAGATCCTCTCGAGCAAAGAGGTCGAGCTGCTGCTGGCGCAGCCGGAGTGCACGGACGCCAAGGGCTACCGTGACCGCGCCATGCTCGAGCTGCTGTATGCGACCGGTATCCGTGTCAGTGAACTGATCTCGCTCAACATTACGGATGTAAATCTGTCCGCCGGTGTTATCCGCTGCCAGGGCCGCGATAAAGCGCGCATGATCCCCATGTATCCGGCGGCTGTCCGTGCGCTCACGGAGTACATCAACTTCATCCGCCCGCAGATGATCGCAGCGCCGGATGAACAGGCGCTGTTCGTCAACGTCAGCGGGGAACGGATGTCGCGTCAGGGCTTCTGGAAGCTCATCAAGAACTATCAGACCAAGGCCGGCATCGAAAAGACGATCACACCGCACACGCTGCGCCATTCCTTCGCTGCGCATCTGCTGGAAAACGGCGCGGATATCCACGCCATTCAGGAAATGCTCGGCCATGCGGACATCTCCTCGACGCAGATCTATTCGCACCTTGTCAGCAAGCAGCTCAAGGATGTCTACAACAAAGCGCACCCGCGTGCGTGACATACGTGTTTTCAAGCGCTCCGAAACGACTCGGGGCGCTTTTTCTTTTCCCGGCAGTTGCCTACGGGGCGAAAATATGCTATATTTATTTAATTGGAGTGATGCATATGCGGATCCTGGGCGTTGACCCCGGCATTGCCACGGTCGGCTTCGCGGTGCTGGACGCGGAAAAGCGCAGCCAGCGACTGCTGACCTGCGGCGTGATCACGACGCCGGCCAAAACGCAGCTGTCCAGCAGGCTTGACCAGATCTACCGCGACCTGAATGAACTCATCGCGCAGTTTCACCCGGAAGTGATGGCGGTCGAGGAGCTGTTTTTCAATACGAATATCACGACCGGCATCGCCGTTGCCCATGGCCGCGGCATCATCCTGCTCTCGGGCTATCAGGCCGGGCTGCAGATCTATGAATACACGCCGCTGCAGGTCAAGCAGGCGGTCGTCGGTTACGGCCGTGCGGACAAAAAGCAGGTCATGGACATGGTGCGCCGCATCCTTTCCCTGCAGGCCGTGCCGAAGCCTGACGACGCGGCGGACGCCGTCGCCATCGCGCTCTGCCATGCGCGCAGCGCCACATCTTTGATCCATCAACAGGAGAGATTTGATCCATGTTCTACCACATAAACGGAGTCGTTACCGATATCGAGCCGAATCTGGTCGTGCTGGAGTGCGGCGGCGTGGGCTATGCGCTCAACGCCAGCCTGAACACGATCAGCAGCGTCAGAACGGGCGAGCGCGCCAAGCTCTATACGTATGAGTGCATCCGCGAGGATGCACATGATCTCTACGGCTTTGCCAGCAAGAGCGAAAAGCACTGCTTTGAGCTGCTGCTCGGCATCTCCGGCGTTGGACCAAAGGCGGCGCTGTCGATCCTTTCGTCCAACACGCCGGACGGGCTGGCGCTGGCGGTGCTCAACGGCGATGAAAAGGCGCTCACGAGCGCGCCGGGCATCGGTAAGCGCATTGCGCAGCGCATCCTGCTCGAACTCAAGGACAAAATGGCCAAAGAGAGCGCGAGCGTGGACTTTGCAGACCTGGCGCCGGCAGTGCCCGCGTCGGACGCGGCCTCGGCCGCGCGCAGCGATGCGATCGCCGGCCTGTCCGTGCTCGGTTACAGCATGCCGGAGATCAATGCGGCGCTGCGCACGCTGCCGTCCATCGAGGGCATGAGCGCGGATCAGATCATCAAGGCCGCGCTGCGCGCCATGATGCAGCAGTAAGCAGGGGAGGGAGCGTATATGAGTATCAGTTTTTCCGAGGACGCCCAGCAGGAGGTCGTCACCTCTTCCCGCGTGCTTCCGGAGGATTCCGGCGAGGGCTCTCTGCGCCCGCGGCTGCTGAAGGATTATACCGGTCAGGAAAAAGCGAAAGAGAACCTGCAGGTCTGCATCGACGCGGCGCGCCTGCGCGGCGAGCCGCTCGACCACGTGCTGCTCTACGGCCCTCCGGGGCTTGGCAAGACGACGATGGCTGCCGTCATCGCAAACGAGATGGGCGTGAACATGCGCATCACCTCTGGCCCGGCGATCGAAAAGGCCGGCGATCTGGCGGCGCTGCTGACCAACCTGCAGGAACATGATATTCTCTTCGTGGACGAGATCCACCGCCTCAACCGCGCAGTCGAGGAGATCCTTTACCCCGCCATGGAGGACTACGCGATCGACATCATCATCGGCAAAGGGCCGTCGGCCAATTCGATCCGGCTGGATCTGCCGCACTTTACGCTCATCGGAGCGACCACGCGCGCCGGACAGCTGACCGCTCCGCTGCGCGACCGCTTCGGCGTCAATCTGCGTCTGGAGCTCTACAGCCCGGCCGAGCTGCAGAAGATCGTAGAGCGCAGCGCCGGTATCCTCAAGGTGGAGATCGACAGTGCCGGCGCGTATGAGATCGCCTCGCGCTCGCGCGGCACGCCGCGCATTGCCAACCGTCTGCTCAAGCGCGTGCGCGACTATGCGCAGGTGCGTGCTGATGGTGTCATCACGAAAGAGGTCGCCAACGCCGCGCTGCTGCGCCTGGAAGTGGACGAGATGGGCCTCGATGCGACGGACCGGCGGATGCTGCGCAGTATCATCGAATTCTATCACGGCGGGCCGGTCGGCCTGGAAACACTCGCGGCGACGATTGGCGAAGAGGCCGTGACGCTCGAGGACGTCTATGAGCCGTATCTGCTGCAGCAGGGCTTTTTGACGCGCACGCCCCGCGGCCGCTGCGTCACACGCCGTGCTTATGAGCATCTTGGCCTGGAATACATCGGCCAGCAGGAGATAGATCTCTGAAAAAAGCGCTGAATGTCCCCGAAACGTGCATTTTGTACAAAAATGTATTGACTTTTCAACGTTTTTAGTTATAATTTGTTTTGAGTGGTATTGGAGTTTTGAAGGTTATGATGGATGATTCCAAACTGTCTGATGCAGAGCTGCTGGCACTGGTGAGTGCCGGGAATGCCGACGCGGAGGAAGCGCTCGCAGAGCGCTACAGCCGCCTGGTGCGCATTTGCGCGCGGCCGCTTTTTCTCATCGGCGGTGACAGCGAGGATCTCATTCAGGAAGGAATGCTTGGCCTGCTCTCTGCCATCCGGCAGTATGACCCGGCGTCCAATGTGCCTTTCAAAGCGTTTGCAGAGGTTTGTATCAGCAACCGCATTTACAGTGCCATCAAGTCCGCTTCCAGACAGAAGCATTCTCCGCTCAACAGCGGCATTTCCCTAGACAGCATCCTCTCAGAAGAATCACAGACCCAGGCGTCCAGCTATCCGGAAGCAAATTGTCGTGTTACTGAGGAGCAGGTTCTGGCCAGAGAGAGTGAACAAGAGCTATTGTCCGCATTTACCCGGTATTTGTCAGCGTTTGAAGCGCGGGTGCTTCGGCTGTATCTGTCCGGCCTTTCCTATGCCGAGATGGCGGCCGAGACGAACAAACCCGAAAAATCCATTGACAATGCCGTGCAGCGGATCCGCCGCAAACTGGCGCGGCTCCCCAATTTCAGCGACTTCAGCAAGAGCTGAACGCAATATAGCCGAGAGGCAAGTTTTTCAAAAGAGAGGATTTATCATGTTCGAAGACAAAACGTTGAAGTGCAAAGAGTGCGGCGCAGAGTTCGTTTTCACCGCCGGTGAGCAGGAATTCTATGCGGAAAAGGGCTTCCAGAATGAGCCCCAGCGCTGCAAGGCCTGCCGTGACGCGCGCAAGAACGCCGCCCGCGGTCCCCGCGAGTTCTTCACTGCTACCTGCGCTGCCTGCGGCGGCGAGGCCAGAGTTCCGTTTGAGCCGAAGTCTGACCGTCCTGTCTACTGCAGCGAGTGCTTCGCGAAGATGAGAGAGCAGCACTAATCAGCAGATAAACTGGTTAAAATGATTGGGGCGCTTCGTGCGACCCAATCATTTTCTCACAAGCAAACTACCGGAGGTAAAAAGATTATGTTTGAAATTTCCAGAGATACGATGATTTCGGAGATCCTGTCCAATGCGCCGGAGGCCATGCCCGTGTTCCAGAACATCGGTATGCACTGCCTCGGCTGCGCCATGGCCAGTGGCGAGACGCTGGAGCAGGCTTGCCTTGCACACGACGTGGATCCGGACGAGTTCCTCGAGCAGCTGCGCACCTATCTGGAGAGCCTGTAAGATACAGACATGGATCAAAAGCCGGCGGTACGCCGGCTTTTGGCGTTTCCGGAGGAGTAAGTATGGATTCCATTCATCTATCACCGCGGCTGCAAATGGTCGCGGACTTCGTGCCGCCGTGCGCCTGCGCTGCGGATATCGGTACAGATCACGGATATTTGCCGGTCTGGCTGCTGCAAAATGGAGTCATTCAAACGGCCATCGCGGCCGACATCCATGTCGGTCCGCTTGCCAATGCGCAGAAGTCCGCCGCCGCTTACGACTTGGAGGAGCGCGTTCGGTTCGTGCAGGCGGACGGTCTGCAATTTCCGGATGCGCAGGCAGCGGATGTCATCACCATTGCCGGCATGGGCGGGGAAACGATCTGTGCGATCCTGGCGGCCACGCCGTGGCTGCGGCAGGGAAAACGACTCGTTTTGCAGCCGCAGAGCAAAGTGCAGGAACTGACAGACTGGCTCTGGCACAACGGTTTTACGATCGAGGACGCAGCCCTCTGCCACGATGCCGGCAAGCGCTATCTTGCCCTGCGCGTGCTTGGACAGCCGGCCGGGCAGACATACACGGTGGAGCAGCTGCTGCTTCGCCGCCGCGATCCGCTGCTGCCGGAGCACCTCACAGAAGAGATCCGGCGGCAAACGCGCGCACGCGCCGGCATGGCGCTTGCAAAGCAGACGCCGGCGACGGAACTGGCAGCGATCAACGCGCGGCTCTCGCAGCTGCAAACCTGCCTGAAGGAGGTACAGACATGGTGATCATCAATGACATCTACGCTTTCTTAAATGAGATCGCGCCGGTGCGGTATCAGATGGATTTTGATAACGCCGGTTTTCTGGTTGGTGACGGTGGAACTGCGGTAAAAAATGCGCTGCTGGCGCTGGACATCACAGACGCCGTGATCGCAGAAGCGATCGAGCTGCGCGCGCAGCTCATAGTTTCGCATCACCCGCTCATCTTTACGCCGCTGCGACACGCGACGACGGATGATCTCGCCGGACGCAAGGTGCTGACCATGGCGCGGCACGGCATTTCCGCCATCTGTATGCACACGAATCTGGACATTGCCGACGGCGGCGTCAATGATGCACTCATGGCGGCGCTGGGCGCGGAGGTCACGGGCGGCCTGGAGCCGGCCGGTACGGCGGCCGACGGGCGCACGCTTACCTGCGGACGTGTAGGGAAGCTTCCGAACCCCATGACCATGGCGAAATTTCTGCCCTATGTTGCCGGACGTTTGCACGTCAACGGGCTGCGGTATGTGGACGGTGGCCTGCCAGTGGAAAGAATTGCGGTTTGCGGCGGCTCCGGCGGGAATATGCTGGAGCTGGCGGCTGTGAAGGGCTGCGACACCTTCGTGACGGCAGACGTGAAGTACGACCGCTTCCTCGCGGCAAAGGAGCTTGGCATCAACCTGATCGACGCCGATCACTTCTGCACGGAAAATGTGGTCATCCCGGTCCTGCAGGAGAAACTTCAGCGGCAGTTCCCGGATGTCACGTTCACCGTCAGTCAGGTGCTCCATCAGACCGCACAGACATATTGTCCATAACGTATGCCGGCACGCTGCCGGCGGCATATTCTCGTCCCGGACCTCATACAGTTTTGGTAAGACTGATGAGGAGAGGACGACAGAATGGACAATTCTTCAATTTACGCAGACATTGCCGCCCGTACCGGCGGGAATATTTACATCGGCGTTGTCGGCCCGGTACGCACCGGGAAATCGACCTTCATCAAACGCTTCATGGAAACGCTCGTGCTTCCGAATATTTCCGATGATTACGTGCGGGAGCGTGCGCGCGACGAGCTGCCGCAAAGCGGATCCGGCCGGACGATCATGACAGCAGAGCCGAAGTTTGTCCCGGAGGATGCCGTCTCGATCGAGCTGGATGCTTCCGTGCGCGCCTCCGTGCGGCTGATCGACAGCGTTGGATATATGATCCCCGGCGCAAACGGTCAGTACGAAAACGGGGAAGAGCGTCTGGTCACAACGCCGTGGTACGATCACGAGATCCCCATGCGCGTGGCGGCGGAAGAGGGAACGCGCAAAGTTATCCGCGAGCACTCGACGATCGGCATTGTCGTCACGACCGACGGCAGCGTGACCGAGCTCGCGCGGGAGGACTATGCCGCGGCAGAAGCGCGCATCGTTGCAGAGCTGCAGGACATCGGCAAGCCGTTTCTCATCCTGCTCAACACGGCCGATCCGGCGGGGGAGGCCGCACAGACATTGGCGGCTCAACTGCGCGAGCAGTACGATGCTGCCTGCCTGCCGGTCAACTGTCTGGAGCTGACGGAGCAGGATATTCTGGAGATCCTGCGCTCGGTATTGTATGAATTCCCGGTCACAGAGGCTTGCTTCCGTATGCCGGAGTGGATGGACGTCCTGCCGCCCGAAAATGAGACAAAGCAGCAGCTCTATGCACTGCTGCGCGAACAGATGCCGGCACTGCACCGCCTGCGTGACGCACGGCGCGCGGCGCAAGTGCTCGCAGACAGCGAACTGTTGGAAGCGGCGGACGTGGAAAACGTCTCCGTGGACACCGGGGCCGTTTGTTACGTGCTCACATTTCCGCGCGCGCTGTACTACAGCATCATCAGCGAACAGGCTGGCGTTTCCCTGCGCAGTGATGGGGAGCTCATCTCGTTTCTGGCGGAAATGGGGCGTATCCAGGCTGACTATCAGCACATCCGCGGCGCACTGGAGGACGTGCGCAGCAAGGGCTACGGGGTCGTCATGCCGTCGGCCGGTGATCTGCAGCTGGCAGAGCCGGAGATCGTCCGCAAAGGCGGGCGCTACGGCGTCCGGCTCAAGGCCAGCGCAAAAGCCATTCACATGTTCCAGACTACGATCGAGACAGAGGTCTCGCCGGAGATTGGCGGAGAGAACGCATCGAGCGAGATCCTCGGCTTCCTGCTGCAGGGCTTTGACGGGGATGTTGAGCAGCTCTGGCAGTCCAACATTTTCGGGAAACCGATCTATACGATCGCACGCGAGGGCGTGGAGGAGAAACTCAGCTGCCTGCCGACGAAAGCGGTCGGAAAGCTCCAGGAAACTTTGCAGCGTGTGGTCAATGAGGGCAGCGGAACACTGATCTGTATTATTTTGTGACAGGAGTTCGGTCTGGTGTCCGGGAACCGGCTTGCAGACGCTTTTTTGAGAATAGCAAATCGTTATAACAGGCATCCGGCAAAGCGCCGGATGCCTGTTTATGTTGCTTCTGTTCTTGATTTCAGGATTTGTGTCTTGAAATCAAGAATCATGATTATTCTTGAATTTGTACTGATGCAATGGTAAACTGTGGTCATGGAAGTCCCTCGAGTTTGTCTATGACGATGGCAACCAGCCGTTCGCCATGATCTATAACGACGGCTCGACCACGACGCTCTACTACTACGTCCTCAACGCGCAGGGCGACGTCATTGCCCTTCTGAATTCCGCCGGGGCGCTCGTCGCGTCTTACAACTACGGCGCATGGGGCAACTATTCCGTGCACGATGACAAAGGTGCGAAGATTACGAAGGCCAGCTTCATCGGGCACATCAACCCGCTTCGCTACCGTGGCTATTACTACGACCGCGAAACGCGCCTCTACTACCTCCAGAGCCGGTACTACGACTTTGCCAACTGCCGGTTCATTAACGCCGACGGGTTATTTACAGATGGGTTTATTGGGGCAAATCTGTTTGCATATTGTGCGAACAATCCTGTAAATACGACTGATCCTACTGGTAACTTTGCGATTACAGCGACAGTGGCTTTGATCACCTTCGGCGTAGCACTTGTAGCAACTGCTTTGGCTGGTGGTAGATATCATTATTGTTAGTGCGTACAATTCTGCCGGCGGCGATCCAGTACAGCAAACAGAAAACGTTAAAGTTGCTTTGGGAACAATCAAAGCATTCATAGTTGGGCTTGAGAAAATAACTCCTCAATTTTAAGGAAGGAGCCGTTATGGACTTTACTCATGATTACATGCGGGCGCTGCTGGCAAAAGAGATCGACGTGGCAGCCGAATTGCAGAAACAGAAATCTCAGGTCGTTTATCAGCAGTATTGTGCAGGTGGTACGATGCATCGTGGCTACTATTGTCCAAGCTTGACGGAAGATCTCTGGCTCGGCAACACAAAACGTGGCCGCCTTTGCAAGAAGCGGCCGCCGGAGGAAAGACTTTCTCATATATACGGCTTTGATGCATCGGATCGCTTGATCACGGTCAAGCACGTGCACTGCTTAGAGGAGTATATTTTGTACGGTGCAGGAGTGACATTGGGTATAGAGATAGATAATGCTAACAATGCAAGCGCGGTAAATATTTGCCAGTACGACAAAAATGACAGAATTCAAATATATAAACGTTATTTTCTCACGCCGGAGGCAGATCAGGTTTTCTACATGACCCGAGAGACATTCCGCTACCTGTCGGATCGGGTTATAGATAATTGGTACAGAGAGATGGAGTATGAAGGAGAATGGTTTCACACGCATCATCGTTACGTGTTTCCGGTGAAAGACGGATGTCTGGGTGACTATACTGCAGAAAATTTTTATCATGGTCGATGTGGTGTTAAGATTCCTTATCGAGTGACAAAAAAGCGCAAAGTTCCACCCTGTACCCCTGAAAATAGGTGATTCAGTAAGCGGGCGGTGCAGCAGCACCGCCCGCAGGAAAATGGACAAGTGGTCACTATGATGCGAACAACCGTCAGCACACAACCACAGATCATCATCGTTGCCTGCTGCATCACGCTGCATCTTTGTGTATATCGGCGGACGGTGCAGTAGATTTTTTCTCAAACCGGCAAAAACGACGGGGATTCCGGCTTGTGTTTTGTGTAAGGTTTGCGTTGTTTTCTTCACAATGCTGTGATAAACTATGGGCAAGAATTCTAAAGAAAACGAGGGATGTTTATGAAGGCACTTTCCAAAATTGCTGCCGGCGTGAGCCCGTCTGCGACGCTGGCCGTCAGCGCACTGGCCAAGAAGATGAAAGCAGAAGGCAAAGATGTCATCGGCTTCGGCGCCGGTGAACCCGATTTTGCCACGCCCGACCGCATCAGCTATGCCGGTGTGCGCGCGATCTGCGACGGAAAGACGCGCTACACCCCGGCGGCCGGCATGATCGAGCTGCGTCAGGCGATCTGTGACCGCGCCAAGGCGGATTACGGTCTGGAATACGAGCCCACGCAGGCAGTTGTCGCCAGTGGCGCCAAGCATATGGTCTACATTGCGCTGGCCGCTCTGGTCGACCCGGGCGACGAAGTCATCGTCCCGGCCCCGTACTGGGTCAGCTATTATGAGATGGTGCGCCTGTTCGGCGGTGTGCCTGTGGTCGTCAATGTCAGTGAGGAGCAGGGCTTCCAGCTCACGCCGGAGCAGCTCGAGCACGCCATCACGGACAAGACGAAGGCCATCATTCTCAATAACCCCTCCAACCCGACCGGCGCTGTCTATCCGAAAGAGGCGCTCAAGGCTGTCGCCGATGTCTGCGTCAAGCACGACCTGTATATCATCTCGGATGAGATCTATGATAAGCTCGTCTATGACGGCGTGCCGTTCACCAGCGTCGCCGCGCTCAGTGACGAGATCAAGGCACACACGATCCTCATCAACGGCGTCTCCAAGACCTATGCCATGACCGGCTGGCGTATCGGCTATTCTCTGTCTCCGGCGCTGGTGGCCAAGGCTATGACCAATTACCTCAGCCACTCGACCGGTGCACCGGGCACGATGTGCCAGTGTGCGGCCATCGAGGCGCTCTCCGGCCCGCAGGACGAGGCGGAGCAGATGCGCCGGGTGTTTGAGCAGCGCCGTGACCTGATCGTGCGCCGCATCAACGCCATGTCCGGTGTCAGCTGCCTGAAGCCGAGCGGCGCGTTCTACGTCATGATGAATCTCGAGCAGATCCTCGGCAAGCAGATCGACGGTCAGGTCATCGGCAGCGGTGATGATTTTGCAAAGCTGCTGCTGGAAAAGAGCCTGGTCGCGGTCGTGCCGGGCAGCGGCTTCGGCGCACCGAATTTTGTGCGCCTGAGCTATGCGATCTCGACGGAAAATATCGAGACCGGCATGGATCGTCTGGAAGGCTTCCTGAAGCAGCTTCAGTAACTCACAATATTGAGAGGCGCGCGGTTCGACCGCGCGCTTCTTTTTCTGTGCTTTGGTTGACGCGCCGGGCACAAAATGGTATCCTGAGAGCATGTCATAAGCATCCGTTCCCGCCGCATACCATAGCAAGAGGGGGGGAGCGCCGTGACAAAGTTACTCTATCAGCGGATCCTGGTCGTGCTGCTGGCGTTGATTGTGGTGTTCGGCGGCTGGGTTTTCGCCGACTGGGAGGGCCCGCGCGCGATCGTGGT
>OGQR01001450.1_pt1 | contig 16297 bp, 11 predicted proteins | sample 1553271 | NCBI WGS metagenome assembly OGQR01 (sample SAMEA2579970, study PRJEB22360) | human gut metagenome | biome: human gut; feature: human-associated habitat; material: faeces | place: Denmark | collected 2008/2010 | reverse complement strand
GGACGCGAGCCGGCTCGGCCCGCTGGGGCTCGTCGGGCTGCCGGTCGAGGACATTGCGATGATCCTGTCCGTCGCCGTGCAGTTCATCCCGACGCTGCTCGAAGAGACCGACACCATCCGCAAGGCGCAGATCGCGCGCGGCGCGCGCTTTGAAAGCCGCCGCCTGCACGAGCGCGCACAGGCCATGCTGCCGCTGATCGTGCCGATCTTTCTCAGCGCCTTCAAGCGTGCCGACGAGCTCGCTATGGCCATGGAGGCGCGCGGCTATCGCGGCGCGCGCGGCCGCACCCGGAAAAAGTCCGTTCCCCTGCCCCTGAGCGGCTGGGGCGCGCTTGCGCTGTGCGCCCTTGTGTGCGCAGCGGAAATACTCCTGTAAATCCAAAATCAGAAAGGAACCGAAGTCCGATGCAAACCATGTCTACCGTCAAAAAATCCATCATCACCGCCGTGTGCATCGCCCTATGCTATGTGCTGCCGCTGCTGTTTCACGGCATTCAGGGCGCTGGCCAGATCTTCTGCCCGATGCACATCCCCGTCTTTCTGTGCGGCCTCGTGTGCGGCTGGCAGTTCGGCCTGCTGTGCGGTCTGGCCGGCCCCGCGCTCTCGAGCGCACTGTGCGGCATGCCCCCGGTGAGCATCCTGCCGTCGATGATGATCGAGCTGGCCGTCTACGGCCTGATCGCCGGCATCATGATGCGCTGCGTGCGCACGCGCCACGTGTACGCCGACCTCTATATCAGCCTCATCGTCGCCATCGTCGCCGGCCGCGTTGTCAACGGTCTGGTCAATGCGCTCATCTTCGCGCGCGGCAGCTACTCCATGGCCACGTGGGTCGCAGGCTCCGTCGTCAAGAGCTGGCCCGGCACCGTCATCCAGCTCGTGTTCATTCCGAGCATCGTGTTCGCGCTCATGAAGGCACGCCTCATCCCCGAGCGCTACCCAAAGGAGGTGCCTGCCGATGATTGAACGCAGTGACGTCATTTCGTTTTTCGACCGCTGCGCCCCGAACTGGGACGCGGAAATGATCCGCAACGAGCCGGTCATCCGCACCATTCTCGACAATGCGGACATCCGCGCGGGCGTGGACGTGCTCGACGTGGCCTGCGGAACGGGCGTGCTCTTCCCGGACTATCTGGCGCGGGACGTGCACAGCGTCACCGGTGTGGACATTGCCCCGGAAATGGCCCGGCGCGCCGCCGAAAAGTTCCCGGATGCGCGCGTGACCGTGCTCTGCGGCGACATTGAGACCGTGCCGCTCCCGCAGCAGTTTGACCGCTGCATGGTCTACAATGCTTTCCCGCACTTTCCCGATCCGGCGCGCCTGATCGCGCATCTGGCGACGCTGCTCAAGCCAGGCGGCCGCCTGTCCGTCGCGCACGGCATGAGCCGCGCCATGCTCGACCGGCATCACGCGGGCGCGGCCAGCACGGTCTCTGTCTCCCTCATCAGCGAGACGGAGCTCGCCGCGCTCATGGCCCCGTATTTTGACGTGGACGTCGTCATCTCGGACGACCGGATGTATCAGGTCTGCGGCACAAAAAAATAAAAGAATCACTTCCCTCTTCTTTCCCCAAAGCGCTGACGCCCCCGAACCAAAGTTCGGGGGCGTTGTGCGTATCAAAAAGCCTCGCAGAGTTTACCGCCCGCCGGCGGCGCACAAATTCTGCGCGCAGCAGACTGCAAGCCTTTTGCCGGAAAACCCCTGCGGTTTTCCGGCAGTCGAAACACCCCCGAACCAAAGTTCGGGGGTGCTGCTGTTTTGTGTGTTATTTGCCGATGAATGTGCTGAGAATCTTGGCCATCTCGGCACGGGTCGTCCCGGCGTTCGGGGCAAGGATCGTGTCGCTGCGGCCGCGGATGAGCTGTGCGGCGTTCGCCCACTGCATCTCCGCCAGCGCCCAGGACGGGATCTCCGCCGCGTCCGCATACGCGGACAGATCCGCGCGCTGCGTCGTGTCGCGTCCGGCAAGCTTCGCGTACCCGCACAGCATGACCGCTGCCTGTGCGCGCGTGGCCGGCTCGTTCGGCCGGAACGTACCGTCGCCGAAGCCGCTGACGATGCCGTTGGCCGCCGCCCAGATCACGGCGTTCGTGTACCACTGACCGGCCGGAACGTCCGTGAACGGGTTATCCGCCGTCACATCCGGTTCGTCCGCCAAGCGGTAGAGGACGGTCACGAGCATGGCGCGGCTGAGCGCCTGGTTCGGCGCAAAGCGCGTGTCGCTCACGCCGAGCATGAGGCCGCGGTTATACACGCGCTTGATCGCGCTGTACGCCCAGTGGTTGTTTACATCGGTAAACGGCAGGAACAGCCCCGGCTCGTCCATATAGTTGGCAGTGAAGAGCACCTCGATCACGTCGCCGTCCGAGAGCTGGTAGTCTTGCATGGCAACGTCCGGGAACTCCCCGTTGACGCGAAAGACCCAGCCGGAATTGGGTCCCTTGCTGAACTCGGCCACTTTCGTGCCGTCCGGCTTGATGACGGCCTGCACATAGCTTCCCTTCGCCTCATAGGTGTAGCCGTTGGCCGTGAGCACCTGCCGGAACACATCCATCGCCGTCGTGCCCTCGGGCTGGTCGTAGACGACGGTCGGCTGGATCCACATGTCGGTGTCTGTGTGCAGCTGGAAGGTGACGGTGCTGGTCGTGACCTGCGGCTCGTCGCTCGTGGGTGCGGTGCCGCGGACGATCAGGCGCGCGGAAACGGCCTGATGGCTCAGCGCCTGGAAGTCGGCATTGTCCGGGTAGCGCGCGGCATACTTGCCGAGCGTCTCACTCGAGAGCTCGCTGACAATCGTGACGGCCTTATGCTCCGTCGCGCGCGTTACGAGCAGGTTTTCGTGGCTGATGACGGCCGGATTCGTCGAGCGGAACAGGCGCCACCGCTCGCTGGCCTGCCAGCCCGGCAGCTCCGAGGGGACAATGCCGTGGTTGGCCTGATCGTCAACGTCGTACACCCAGACGAGCTGGCCGTCGGCGTCCAGATACGCCTCGCGGAAGGCGTGCAGGTTGCCGGTAATGTGCTCGGGATCGGGATTGCCATTGCGGATACCGTCAAAGTAATGCGCCTTGACCTCGGCCATAAGCGCAAGCTCGTCGTCGATTTCCTGCTGCGTGAGCGGCTGGACGGCGATGACAAAATCGCGCGAGACGGCGATGCCGGTCTCCTTATCCTTGATCGTCACGGTGACGGTGACGTCCTTTGCATCCTCGCCGGGCAGCGGACGGTAGACCTCCACGCGCGCGGCGTTGTTCACGCCGGGGGGCACGATGGTGTCCGCATCGCTGCTCGTGATGATGACCGGGGTATACTTGCCGTCCACGCCGAAATCACCCGTTGTCGGGAAGTGGATGTCGTTGGCGGCGATGTACTTGCCGTCGCGCTCCTCCAGGACCTCGCCGGTCACGGCATCGCGCAGACCGCCATAGGCGGCAAAGCCCGCGTCGAGCTTGGCCTGAAGCTGCTCGCGCAGCGTCGCCTGCGATTCCTGCGAGGCGGCCACCGTCACGGTAAAGGCCTTCGTCAGCGTCAGTCCCTCAATGCTGTTGCAGACGATGGACGCCGTGAGCGTCACCTGCTGGTCTGCCGCGGTGCGGGTGAGCGTCGTGGCGTAGGGCGCGTAGTACGGCGTGTAGGGTGCCGAGCCGACCTTGACGATCTGGTCGTTGGCGCTCGTCCAGGTGACGGTCGCCCAGGTGTTGAAGTTGTCGTACTTGCTGTAATCGACCTGCGACGGGTCGATGCCTTCCTTGACCGGGTAGCGCGGCAGCGTCAGAGACGTGACCGGCTCGGTCGGGAGCGTGATGCGATCCAGCTCCGCCTGCAGCACGGCCTGCGCGCGCGCCAGATCCCAGGTGATGTGCACATAGACTTCTTTTTCCACGCTGGCGCCGTCCAGACTGAGGACAAACGTCGCGTAGAAATAGCTGCTGCGGCTGCTCATGCCGGCATCGAAGTAATAATGGATCGTGCCGTCGGCGTCAATGGAGGCCTTTGCGTCGCCCGCGGCGGCCTTGACCGTGACGGTCACATCGTCGTAGCCCTTGGACGCCAGCAGCGCGGCAAGGGCGTCGGCCGCGTTCGTATCCTTGCCGTAGGCCGGCTCAAACGTTTCGCCCAGCGTCTGCGCCGCCTGCGCAAGGCGCGCCTCGGCCGCGGCGGCCGCAGCCGAATAGACCGTGAGCGTATAGTCGCGCGTCTTTACCGTGCCGTCGGTGTCCGTAACCGTGGCGGTGAGCGTCACGGTCTGCACGCCGGAGGCCGGCAGCGTGACCGTGCCGTCGGCAGCCAGCACCGCCGGGGCGCTGCTGGTATAGGTGATCGTATAGCCGTCACCGCTCGTGGGCAGCGTGAGCGCATCCGCGGTGCGGATGGTGCCGTCGGCCGGCAGCGCGGCTGCTACCGCGTCAAACGCGATGCCGAAAGCATCCTTCGTCCAGACGGCATAGAGCTTGTAGATCTCGTTGTCTTCGCTGCCGTCGCCCCAGTCGTCGTCTTCAAAATCACGGTGGATGGTCGCCTGATCGGCATACTTGACCGTCGTGCCATAAGACGACTCGCTCCAGCCGGCAAACTTGTAGCCCTCGCGCTGGAACGTGCAGGCAGGCAGTTTGTAGTCCACGCCGAACGGGACGGCCACGGTGGCCATCTCGCCGGTCACGCTGCTCTTGTCGCTGTATCGAACGTTAAATTCGACCTGATACTGATAGTCTCTCCAGTGGGCATAGAGCGTGATCTCGGATTCGGTGAAGACCGTGTCCTGCGTCACGCGCTCGCCGCCCTCTTCGGCGGTATACCAGCCGTCGAGCGCCTTGTTGGCCGGGTAGCTGTACTCCGACAGGTAGGGCAGATTCTTGCCGACGGCATCCTTGCGCACGGTCTTGTCCGAGATCTTGCCCTTGTAGCCGTTGCCGTCAAAATGGACGGTGATGCCCTCCTGCCAGTGCGCATAGAGCGTCACGGGCGTGGCGTCGGCGAACTTGGTCTGGTTGGTGATCTCCGTGCCGCCCTCCGGCGCGTCGAACCAGCCGAGGAAGATGTAGCCCGTGCGAGTGGGATCGGGGATCTGGTTGTAGCGGGCGCTGCCGTTTTCGTAGATGTAGTTATAGTTATAGCCCACAACGCCGGTGCGCACGGTCGGCTCGGAGCCGTCGTTGCGATTCACCGTCACCTGCACCGGCTGACCGGCCCAGACGGCGTAGAGCTTCACGACAGCGTTGTTCTCCGCGCTCAGGTTCTTGACGGCCGCGCCGTCGGTATACTGCACGCTGCTGCCGGAAGCAGAGGTGTTCCAGCCGCGGAAGTCGTAGCCCGCGCGAGTGAAGGCGTTGGCCGTCAGCGCCTGCTCGGCGTCATAGGTGAAGGTCTGCGCGGCCATCTCGCCCGTGCCGCCGTTGGGCAGGTACTGCACGGTGTAGGTGTTGGCCGTCCACGCGGCCGTATAGGTCGTGTTGTCCGCAATGACCGTGTCCGCCGTCAGCGCGGTGTCGCCGGCGAACCAGCCGCCGAACGTATAGCCGGTGCGCGTCGGCTGCGGGATGGCGCCGGCGCCGATGGCCGTGTCGCACGCGATGGCGACCGTGGTGTCGGCTGTTGTGCCGTCGTTATAGGCAAAGGTGACGGTGTACGCCGGCGTCCAGACGGCGTAGAGATCCATCGCCTCCGTGGGGTTGAGCTTCGCGCCGTCGGTGTAAGCGACTTCCCCGTCCGGTGTTGTCGCCCAGCCGGCGAACACGCCGTCCGCCTTCGTGAAGGCGTTGAGCTTGAGCGCGGCCTGACCGTAGAAATTCTGCGTGTAGTCGTCGCCCACGCCGCCGTTGGCGTGGAAGGTGACGACCGTGGCCTTGCCCGCCGTGAAGTTGCGGACATAGACGCAGTCCTTGAACTTGTCGCCGCTGCTGTCCTTTGCATAGGTCAGCGTCAGCACCTTGCCGGACTCGGCCGAGAGCGTGTAGGTCTTCCAGCCGAGGTCGCCGCTCTCTTTGACCTTTTCCGCCCCGTCATAGGTGATGGTGAAGTAGTCGTAATTGGGCTCGGACGAGACCTTGTACTCAAATGTGAGCTCTGCGTCTGCGGTAAAGGTCAACTGCAGGGTGCTGTTGGCTTTGCTTTTTCCGGCTCCGCCGGACTTGAGCACATAGTCCCCGTCCAACGAGGCCACTTTCCATTTGTTCGTGCTGTTCGGGGAGCCGGGCTCCGTCTCGGCGTTGGCCGGGACGCTTTCAAAGAAGCTCTGGAAGCTCGGCTTGTCCGCCGCCAGTGCCGCCGGCATGAGGCTGAACACCATTGCCAGCACCAGCAGCAAGGACAGCAACCGTTTTTTCATGTGTTTCCCTCCTGAAAGAAAAAATTCTGCCCGCCGAAACCGGCGGACAGGTGCAACAAAACCGGCCGGACGAAATTCCTTCGTTCAGCCATGCAACTTCCGGTTCCGGCAGAAATGCCTGCAGCCTTCGGGTATTCTGACTGATCCGCCTTCCGGCGGCTTCACAGTGACCGACTCGCGGGGCTTTGCACCCACATTTCCCCTGCCGCCCGAAGCGGCGAAGACTGCGCAATATACAGTTCTGAGCGTAGTGTATCACAGGCCGGAACGGTTGTAAATCTTTTTCCGAGCGTCGGCACGGATAAAAAAATCTCCTCCCGGCGGTTACGGGAGGAGATTTTTTGTGCGGAAAACCGCACATTGGGGGGGTGGTCACCGGGAGGCGGTTACTCCCGGAAACCTTGGAGAAAAAAACAGAAATGGATGAAAAATAGCAAAGGAAAATGAGATCAGCGACGGATGCTCACGATGTCTCTGCCAAGCAGGACCGTGTAAATGCCGCCGATCACGAGCGCAAGCACACCCAGCAGCGCCATCGCAGCAGAGCCCGCGGAGTACGTGCTCATAAAGGAGACAGCGACGATCTCGATCGCGAGAAACGCAACGAACGCAAGAATGTTCAGCCAAATGTTTTTCATAGCAGCTACCTCCTGAAATTTTTTGGTTCTGGGGAGGCCATCAGCCAATCCCCTCGCTTACAGTTGCATGATAGCATATCGCGTGCCTGTTGTAAAATTCACAATTCCGAAAGGTACATTTTGCGTTTTCGATTCAATTCAAAATTTTGATGATATTCTTTCGCAAAAATGATATTTTCATGTCAATCCTCCCCTGTCACCTGTTGGATAGGCGAAAAAATGCTTGACGTAGGCCGGATTTGCGACGTATTATAAGCTTGAGATATAAACGGAACCAAATCGGGATAAGGAGGCATCGCCTTATGGAACTTCGTTTGCTGACCACGTTTTTAAAGGTCGCGCAGCTACAGAGCTTCTCCAAAGCCGCAGAATCCCTGGGGTATTCCCAGTCCGCCGTTACGGTGCAGGTCCAGCAGCTCGAAAACGAGCTGGGCGTGCGCCTGTTTGACCGCATCGGAAAAACCGTATCCATCACCCACTACGGGCAGGAGTTCATCCCCTACGCGCGCGATGTCGTGTCGGCCGCCGCACGCGCCGTGTCGTTTACGGTGCAGGAGCGCGACCTGACCGGCACGCTGCGCATCGGCACGATCGAATCCATCATGACGGCCAGCTTCGGGGAGATCCTGCCGCTGTATCATGAGCACTGTCCGCATGTGAACACGCAGCTGGTCGAGGGCGACACGAAAACGCTCTCGGATATGCTCATGCACAATGAAGTCGACCTGATCTACACGCTCGACGACATGGGTTACGACGCGCAGCGGATCAAGCTGTTCGAGTGTCCGCAGGAGATCGTCATCGTCGCCAGCCCCAAGCACCCGTTCGCCGCCGCCAAGCAGCTCAAGCTGGCCGACCTCGTCAATGAGCCGTTCGTGCTCATGCCGCAGTTCAACAGCTATCGCCACCAGTTCGACATGGAGCTGGCACACCAGAAGCTGTCGATCCGGCCGTTTCTGGAGCTGGAGAGCACGAGCATGGTCATGCAGCTGCTCGAGCACAACCCCTATCTGTCCGTGCTGCCGCGCTACACGGCGCGCCGCCGCGCGGAAGAGGGCCGGCTTGCCATTCTGCCGGTCACGGACTGCCACATGGAGCAGTGGAGCCAGCTGGTGCACCACCGCGACAAGGTGCTCACGCCGCAGATCCGCGCCATGGTCTCCGTTATCGCGCAGGTCGAGAACATCCCGCTGCACCTCGGGGACTGACGCGGCGCAAAAGAAAAAGAAAAATCGCCCCCATCGTTCGATGGGGGCGATTTGCTGTCTGTGAACAGAAACTCAGTCGGTCACGTACGGCAGGAGGGCGATCTGACGCGCTCTCTTGATGGCCTCGGTGAGCTCGCGCTGATGCATCGCGCAGGTACCGGTCGTGCGGCGCGGCAGGATCTTGCTGCGCTCGGACAGGAAGCGGCGAAGCTTCGCGGTGTCTTTGTAGTCGATATAAGTGCACTTGTCCACACAGAACTGGCAAACTTTTCTGCGTTTGCGGTTCTTGCTCTTATCTCTGTCAAAAGCCAAGACTGTAATCCTCCTTTATCAAAATCAGAACGGCAGATCGCCGTCATCGTCGTCCAGCTCGGAAAATGCGCTGCCGCCCTGGGGGACATTGTCATATCCGCCATAGCTGCCGCGATGAGCCGGGGCCGATGCGCGGGGCGCTGCCGGGCGAGACGTATCGCCGCCGTCGCGGCGCTTGCTCTCGCCGAAGTAGACATTGTCCGCCACGACCTCCGCGGTCGTGCGCTTTCCGCCTTCGCGGTCAGTCCATTCGCGGATCTGCAGACGGCCGCTCACGGCGGCCATGCTGCCCTTGGTGAAGTACTTGGAGACAAACTCCGCCGTGCTTCTCCAGGCGACAATGTCGATGAAGTCCGTCTGCCGCTCGCCGCCGTCACGGCCGCCGAAATCACGGTCGACCGCCAGCCGGAACGACGCCACGGGGATCTGGGACTGGGTATAACGAAGCTCGGGGTCACGGGTCAGACGGCCCATGAGCACAATGTGGTTCAGCATTGCCGTGCCTCCTTATTCCGGGCGACGGGTGATCAGGGAGCGGAGAATACCGTCCGTGATGCCCAGCACACGATCCAGCTCGGCCGGGAAATCCGGGCCGCTGGTGAACTTGACGAGCACGTAGTAGCCCTCAGAAATGTAGTTGATCTCGTAAGCGAGCTTGCGCTTACCCATCTCCTCCATTTCCTCCAGCGTGCCGTTCTGCTCGACAAGCGCCTTGAACTTCTCGACGACTGCTGCAGTCTCTTCCTCCGACAGATTGGGGTTGATGATATACATCAGTTCGTACTTTTCGGTGGTTTTTGCCATTTCAGTTGCACCTCCTTCTGGTCTAGTGGCCCTCATCTCAAATGAGAGCAAGGATCACCCACGTCAACACGCAGGCCATATTATTATACCTGAAAAAGCGAGAAAGTCAATCCCTTTTTGTACTTTCCGGCGTATCGAGCACGTGCACGTTCATCTGCGGGTAGGACATGGACACGCCGTGCGCGTCAAATGCCGCTCCGACGGCCTCCATGAGGTCATAATACACGGTCCAGTAATCGGCCGTTTTGCACCAGACGCGCACCGTATACTCAATATTGCTCTCCCCGTAGCCCGACACGCGCACGAACGGCGCCGGCTCCGGCAGGATGCCGGACACGAGCGACACGGCGTTGTGCAGCGCCGCCTTTACCTGCTCCGGGCGGCAGGTATAGTCCGCGCCGAAGGTCAGATCCACGCGCCGCTGCGGCTCGCGGCTGTAGTTGACGATCTTGGACGCGGAGAGGTCGCTGTTCGGCACGTAAATGTCCTTGTTATCCAGCGTGCACAGCTGCGTATAGATCAGGCCGATGTCCTTGACGGTGCCGCTCACGTCGCCGGCCTCGACGAAATCGTCGTCCTCGAACGGCCGCGTGAGCAGGATGGTGATGCCGCTCATGGCGTTTGACAGACAGTTTTGCACCGAGAGCGACAAAGCCAGGCCGAGCAGGCTGAACACGGCCAGCAGCGCCGTAACGTTAAAGCCAAGACTGTCGGCCACGATGAGGATGGCCATGAACTCCAGCGCGATCTTGAGCACCTTGAGGATGAACCTGCTCAGGCTCTCCGACAGCCGCGAGTGCGCCGAGATGCGCCGCGCGACGCGCATGACGAGCCAGATGACGAGCACGCAGATCACGAGCGTGATGGCGGAGGTGATGAGCTTTTCGAGCGTGAGATTGCCGAGGCTGAAGCCGATGGCGCTGTTCACGTCCTCGATGCTGTCTTTCGTGGATTCGAGCGCGTTCTGATAGGTGTCCGTATTCAAATGGCGGTCTCCCCTTTCGTGCGGGATTTGTTATCTAGTATACGCCATGCCCCGCCGGTTTTCAACACGTTCCGGCGGGCAGAGCGTTGGAGAAGGCTTGCGGTGGTGCCTTTTTGCGCTTTTCAGCGCAAAAAGGCGGGGCTGAAATCAGCCCCGCCTGCGTGGTAGGTAAAACTTATGCCTCGTCGTAAAGCTGCTTGAGCTTGAGCAGGTGCTCGTAGCGGGCCTTGGCGTTGACCTCGGACTTGGCGAACAGCTCCTCGGCACGCTCCGGGAACTCGTTGGTCAGGCGGGCGTAACGCGCCTCGTTCATGAGGAAGTCGCGGTAGCCGCCGACCGGCTCCTTGCTGTCGAGCGCGAAGGGCTTTTCAGCGGACGGATCGTAACGGAAGAGATTCCAGTAGCCGCAGTCGACCGCACGCTTCATCTCGCCCTGGCAGTTGGTCATGCCGCCCTTCTTGATGCTGTGCATCTCGCAGGGGGCGTAGCCGATGATCAGGGACGGGCCGGGGTAAGCTTCCGCTTCCTTGATGGCCTTGATGGTCTGCGCCGGGTTTGCGCCCATGGCGACCTGCGCCACGTAGATGTAGCCATAGCTCATGGCGATCTCGGCAAGGCTCTTGCTCTTGAGCTCCTTGCCGGCAGCCGCGAACTGCGCGACCTGGCCGATGTTGGAGGCCTTGGACGCCTGTCCGCCGGTGTTGGAATAGACCTCAGTGTTGAAGACGAACACGTTCACGTCCTCGTCCTGCGCCAAGACATGGTCCAGGCCGCCGAAGCCGATGTCGTAGGCCCAGCCGTCGCCGCCGAAGATCCAGCAGCTCTTCTTGTTGAGGAAGTCCTTGTTGGTCATGATGCGCTGGTAGCGCTCGCAGTCACAGGCAGGCTTGGCCTCCATCACAGCGAGGAACTCCGCCGTGGCGGTCTGGTTGGCCTCGCCGTCGTTATAGGTCTCAAGGTACTTCTTCGCAGCCGCGACCTTGGCGGGATCCTTGCCGTTTTCGGCGATGTAGCGGATGTCCTCCGCCAGATCGTCACGGATCTTCTTCTGGCCGAGATACATGCCGAGGCCGTGCTCCGCGTTATCCTCGAACAGGGAGTTGGCCCAGGCGGGACCCTTGCCTTCCTTGTTGACGGTGTACGGGCTGGTGGCAGCCGGGCCGCCCCAGATGGACGAGCAACCGGTCGCGTTGGAGATCATCATGTGATCGCCGAACAGCTGCGTGATCAGGCGGGCATAGCTCGTCTCGGCGCAGCCGGCGCAGGAACCGGAGAACTCAAGCATGGGCTGCCGGAACTGGCTGCCCTTGACGGTGAAGTCCTGAAGCTCTTTCTTCTCAGCGACCTTGGCGACCATGTAGTCGAACACGGGCTGCTGATCTTCCTGGCTCTCGAGCGGCTGCATCGTCAGCGCGCCGACCGGGCAGACGTGCGTGCAGACGCCGCAGCCCATGCAGTCGAGCGGAGAGATGGCCATGGAGAACTTGTAAACGCCCTTGCCGGCGCCGACCTTAAAGTCGACCGCCTTGGTCTGCGCGGGCGCGGCGGCCAGCTCGTCGGCCGTGAGCGCGAACGGGCGGATGGTCGCATGCGGGCAGACGTAAGCGCACTGGTTGCACTGGATGCACTTGGTGCTGTCCCACTCGGGCACGGAGACGGCCACGCCGCGCTTCTCATACGCGGAGGCGCCGAGCTCGAACGTACCGTCGGCGTGATCGACGAACGCGGAGACCGGCAGGCTGTCGCCGTCCATCTTGTCGACCGGGGTGAGAATGTCGCGCACCATCTTGACGGTGGCCGGACGGCCGGTCAGTTCCTTGGCAGGCGCTTCATCGACGGCGTTGGCCCAGTCGGCCGGAACGTCGATCTTCACATACGCGGTCGCGCCGAGGTCGATGGCCTTGTAGTTCATCTCGACGACGTCCTCGCCCTTCTTCATGTAGGAAGCCTTGGCCTTCTCCTTCATGTAGCGGATGGCGTCCTCTTCCGGCATAATCTTCGCCAGGGAGAAGAATGCGGACTGCAGGATGGTGTTGTTGCGCTTGCCCATGCCGATCTTGATGGCCAGGTCAATGGCATTGATCGTGTAGAGCTGGATGTTATTCTTGGCAATGTAGCGCTTGGCGGAGGCGTCCAGATGGTGGCTGAGCTCCTCAGGCGTCCACTCGCAGTTGATCATGAACACGCCGCCCGGTTTGACATCCTGGACCATCTTGAAGCCCTTGGTGATGTAGGACGGGTTGTGGCAGGCCACGAAGTCGGCCTTATTGATGTAGTACGGGCTCTTGATCTCGTGATCGCCGAAGCGCAGGTGGCTGATGGTCACGCCGCCGGTCTTCTTGGAGTCGTACTGGAAGTAGGCCTGAACATATTTATCGGTGTGATCGCCGATGATCTTGATGGAGTTCTTGTTCGCACCGACGGTGCCGTCGCCGCCCAGACCCCAGAACTTGCAGGCGATGGTGCCCTCGGGGGAAGTGTCGGGCGCGTCCGTCTCCGGCAGGGAGAGGTTGGTCACGTCATCGACGATGCCGATGGTGAACTGACGCTTCGGCGTGTCGCGCTTGAGCTCTTCATAGACCGCGAACACGGAGGACGGCGGGGTGTCCTTGGAGCCGAGACCGTAGCGGCCGCCGGTGACGACGATGTCGTTGCGGCCGGCATTGGCCAGCGCGGTGACGACGTCGAGGTACAGGGGCTCGCCCTGAGCACCGGGCTCTTTCGTGCGGTCGAGCACAGCGATCTTCTTGCAGGTCGCCGGGATGGCCGCGATGAGCTTGTCGGCGCGGAACGGACGGTACAGGCGGACCTTCACGAGGCCGACCTTCTCGCCGTGCGCGTTGAGGTAGTCGATGACTTCCTCGGCCACGTCGCAGATGGAGCCCATGGAGATGATGACACGGTCAGCATCCGGAGCGCCATAGTAGTTAAAGAGCTGGTAGTTCGTGCCGATCTTGGCATTGATCTTGCCCATGTACTCCTCGACCAGATCCGGCACGGCGTCATAATATTTATTGGACGCCTCACGGTTCTGGAAGAAGATATCGCCGTTTTCGTGGCTGCCGCGCATCTGCGGATGCTGCGGGTTCAGGCCGCGCTGACGGAAGGCATTGACCGCATCCATGTCCACCATCTCGGCCAGATCGTCATAATCCCAGACGGCGATCTTCTGGATCTCATGCGAGGTCCGGAAGCCGTCAAAGAAGTTCAGGAACGGGACGCGGCCCTTGATGGCGGCCAGATGCGCCACGGGGGACAGATCCATAACTTCCTGCACATTGCCCTCGGCGAGCATGGCAAAACCGGTCTGGCGGCAGGCCATGACGTCGGACTGATCGCCGAAGATGGACAGCGTGTGCGACGCGAGCGCGCGGGCCGTCACATGGAACACGGCCGGGAGCAGTTCGCCGGCCATCTTGTACATATTCGGGATCATGAGCAGCAGGCCCTGAGAGGCGGTGTACGTCGTGGTCAGGGCGCCGGCATTCAGCGAACCGTGGACAGCGCCGGCTGCGCCGGACTCTGCCTGCATTTCCTGCACACGGACCTTCGTGCCGAAGATGTTCTTGCGGCCGGCAGCGGCCCACTGATCGACCAGGTCGGCCATCGGGCTCGACGGGGTGATCGGGTAAATGGCAGCCACTTCCGTGAACGCATAGGACACGTGGGCGGCAGCGTTGTTGCCGTCCATGGTAACGAGCTTTCTTGCCATAAACTTCATCTCCTATTTCTCTTATATGTTATCCTATATTCGTGCAATGGGAACCTATCCGCCCATTCACGTCAATAGGATAACACAGTTTCAAAAAAACGTAAATAATAGTTTTTTTGATTCTTGTTTCAATTTTCGAAACGCAACTATTGAAAACGTGCAAGTTTCCGGGTGAAAACCGGCGTTTTCACGGAAAATGTCCAGTTTTTTCGCTAATTTTTCGCTTGTGATTTCTCACCTATTGTTATATAATATATCACTGCTGTTAAGAAAGGGGCTGTCTACATGGTCAAAATCGAACAATCGAATGGCACCATCAGCATCACCAATGAAGTATTCACCAACCTTGCAGGCGACGCCGCGACCAGTTGCTTCGGCGTGAAAGGTATGGTCGGCCGCAGCAAAGACAGCGGACCGTTCCAGCTCCTGCGCCGCGAATCCATGTCCAAGGGCGTCAACGCCACGTTCGCCGATGACGGCAGCATCTCGCTCGAGCTGCACATCGCGGTCGATCACGGCGTGAACATTTCCGCGCTTGCCCACAGCATCATCAACGAGGTCAGCTACAAGGTCAACCAGGCCACTGGCGTCCCCGTGGCGCGCGTGGACGTGTACGTGGACACCATGTTCCTCGATTAAGCGGGGACATTTCGCACTGCTTCCCACCCGGGAGCCGCGCTTCCGGGCCATTTTCATTCCCCCTGTCGGAGGTGTACAGATTTGAGAGAAATCATTGATGCCGCAGCGCTTCGGGAAATGCTCCTGTGCGCAAACGCGGCACTGGAAGAAAACAAACAGAAGATCAACGAGCTCAACGTCTTCCCTGTTCCGGACGGCGATACCGGCACGAACATGAGCCTGACGATGAACTCGGCCGCCATCGAGCTCGGCCGTAAGCAGACCGACACCGTCGGCGCCGTGGCCGACTGCGCCGCGAGCGCGCTGCTGCGCGGTGCGCGCGGCAACTCCGGCGTCATTTTGTCGCTGCTGTTCCGCGGGGTCGCCAAGTCCCTCAAGGGCCGCGAGACTGCGAGCGCGGCGGAATTTGCCGCCGCCGTCTCCGCCGGCGTGGACGCCGCCTACAAGGCCGTCATGAAGCCGGCCGAGGGCACGATCCTCACCGTCAGCCGTCTGGGCGCGCAGGCCGCCGTGGACTTCGCCAAGGACAGCACGGACTTTGAGGGCATGCTCGATGCGCTGCTCGCCGCCGCGCGCGAGGCGCTGGCCGACACGCAGAACATCAACCCCGTGCTGCGCCGCGCAGGCGTGGTCGATGCCGGCGGCGAGGGCTTCGTGCTCGTCATGGACGCCATGCTCGGCTATCTGCAGGGCCGCACCGCCGCCCCCGTGACCTCCGCCGCTCCGGCTGCCGCGCAGGCGCCGAAAGAGGGCGCGGACTTCTCCGAGTTCGACACCGGCGAGATCACGTTCGGCTACTGCACGGAGTTTATCGTCGCGCGCGAGAACAGCAAGAGCCCGGAGCTCCTGCGCTCGTTCCTGAAGAATCTCGGCGACTGCGTCGTCGTGGTCGACGACGACGAGATCATCAAGGTGCACGTGCACACGAACGTGCCCGGCGAGGTGCTGACCGAGGCGCTGACCTACGGCCCGCTCCAGACCGTGAAGATCGAAAACATGCGCAACCAGCACACTGCGCTCTCCGGCAAGGAGACCGAGGCCGAAGCTGCCGCTAAGGCGGAGGCCGAGCCCGAAGTGGCCAAGCCCGAAAAGCAGTTCGGCGTCGTGGCCGTGTCTGCCGGCGAGGGCATGGCGAATCTCTTCCGCGAGCTGGGTGTGGACCGCGTCGTCACCGGCGGCCAGACCATGAACCCCTCCACGGAGGACATCCTCACCGAGGTCAACAAGACCCCGGCGGAGGTCGTGTTCGTGCTGCCGAACAACAAGAACATCATCATGGCCGCCCAGCAGTGCATCCCGCTGTCGGACAAGAAGGTCATCGTCATCCCGACCAAGACCGTGCCGCAGGGCATCACCGCGATGCTCTCGTTCGACCCGGCGAGCGCCGAGGACGTCATTGAGGCGGAGATGAGCGCCGCGATCGAGAGCGTGCACACCGCGCAGATCACCTACGCCGCGCGCGACTCCGACTTTGACGGCCACAACATCCGCAAGGGCGAGTATCTGGCGCTGATGGACGGTGCGCTGCTCGGCAGCGACGCCGACCTCGACAAGGTGCTGACCAAGATCGCGGACGCCGCCAACGATCTCGACCCCGAGATCGTCTCCATCTACTACGGCGAGGACGTGCAGGGCGACGCTGCCCAGCACGCGGCCGACCTGCTCGGCGAGCG
>OGQR01001448.1_pt1 | contig 16305 bp, 17 predicted proteins | sample 1553271 | NCBI WGS metagenome assembly OGQR01 (sample SAMEA2579970, study PRJEB22360) | human gut metagenome | biome: human gut; feature: human-associated habitat; material: faeces | place: Denmark | collected 2008/2010 | reverse complement strand
AGAGTTTCTCGAGCGGCACTCAGCCGTTTCTCAACACCGCGAACGTGAGCGGCAGTGCGGGCGATGCGGTCGCGATCGTGGACGCAAACGGCAACGTGATTGCGTCGATAACAGCCACCAAGCAATTCGGCATGGTGCTGGCAAGCAGCCCGAAGTTTACTGAAGGCGGGGAATATACCCTGGTGATAGGCGGAGTGCTGACGAACGCGGATGCGCATGGCTATACTGATTCCGGGACCGTTACGGGCGGTAGCTCGACTTCTGCAACCGCGAGCACCACGCCTTCGGCGAGCGTAGGAGAAATGGGGTCGGGGCCTGGCGCAGCCGGCGTCGCGAGGTAACCATTCCATAGCACCTCCCTTCCCGAATTTCTGGCGGGTTGGGACGCTTGTTCAACCAGCCTCCCTGCGAGTGCCTATAGCGCAATTTCCCGTACCTGTACTATGGTCAGGATATACGACATCTCCGAATTGGGTATAGTGGGCGCAACAGAAGGCGCGAAGGAAAGCGAGCGAGCTCATCATGGTTGCAATGCTTCGAGACTGCATCTACGGCCAGGCCGTTGGCGATGCCCTGGGCGTGCCCTATGAGTTCATGCCTCGCGATATGTTCAAATGCGTCGGGATGGCCGGTTACGGCACGCACAACCAGCCGCCGGGCACATGGAGCGACGACACGTCGATGGCCCTCGCGATATGCGATAGCTATCGTGAGCTTGGGTGTATCGACATCGCCGACATTCGCGAGAAGTTTCTCGCCTGGTACCAGGATGGCGCGTATTCCTGCGACGGTCTGTTCGACATCGGCAACGCTACTGCCACGGCCTTAAGGCTTGGCCACGGTCTTTCCGGCGAGCGCGATAACGGCAACGGCTCTCTCATGCGAACCGTGCCACTGGCCTTCGCCGACGCCACTGACAATGAGGTGCGGGCCGTGTCTGCCATCACGCATGCTCACGCTACGTCGACCGAGGCCTGCGTAGGGATGGTCGGCGCCGCCCGCTCCCTTATCTCGGGCAAGCGGGCGAGAGAAGTGGCCTTGGCTTACGGCGTCGATCCGGATAAGCCCCGAGGAGCCATTCGCTCAAGTGGCTACGTGCGCCATACGTTCGAGGCGGCGCTGTGGTGCCTTGCTAACACAGCGAGCTATCGCGACTGCGTGCTTCTTGCCGTCAACCTTGGCGACGATACCGACACGACGGGCGCCGTCGCTGGTGCGCTCGCCGGCATACTCTACGGGATGGACGGAATACCCGCCGAATGGCTTGAAGTCCTCAGGGGCAAGGACGTCATCGAGAGGTGCCTTTTTCGCTGACCTGGCCTTATGCCCGCATGCCGTTCGTGGTGACCCGCCGCAGGGGGCGAAGATTGCTTCCCAAGCGGCTCATGTTGATGAAAACCGCTCGATTTCTGGCAGGTTGGGGCGCTCGTGTGGCCGGCCGATCTTGGCTTCGCGGCGCGTCACTGATGCTTTCCGCGGTATGCCGGACCCGGCATCCCGCCGCGAAGATACGCGGCGAGACGGTTAAGCCCTCTAGTTGTCGTAGTCGTCGAACATGAGCAACTTGAGGGCTTTTTTATCTCGTCGTACGGCGCCGCCGTGAGAGTCTTATTCAAGGACGATGCATGCCAAACGGACGGTTTTCGCACCTGTACCATGGTGGGGACATACGGCCGCTTCGGGCTGAGTATAGTGAACCCAGCAAAGGGCGCGGCGAAGAGGTGGCGAGTCATTTAAGCGCTCCCCGCGCGCGGCAATCTCAGCGCGCGGATCCCGGGGCCAACGCCTTCCGCAGGTATCTCCCCGAGCGTGCGGGACAACCCCGACTTCGCCGTTTTTCTAGGGAGGGTTTGCGATGCCGGAACCGAAGAAGCGCGCCGTGAAGCGTACCGATGCGCAGCGCGCGGCGGAAAATAAGTACAAGAAGGCGAAGCAGAAGAAAATCCAGTGCAATTTCTTTCCGCCCGATTACGATTTGTACGAATTCGCGAGGAATCGGGAGGAAAGCATGTCGTCATACCTGAAGCGCCTCATTCGCGAGGACAGGGAAAGAAGTGAGAACGGTTCGCAATGAAGCTGGTGCTCGATTTCCTAATTTTCATCTCGGAGCTCGTGATGCTCGTGTGCGCCATCGCGTTCGTCGTGATTGCGGTCAGGTTCGTCTTTTCCCTCGCCAAAGAGGCCGTCTCGGCGCGCTTTCCTAAGGTGGCGAAATTCGTGGAGAAGAATTATCGGTACTGGCTGATCGCGATATTCGTTGTCCTCTTCTGCTCTGGCGGGTCCGCGCTGCTTCTCTTGTTGCTCGTTATTCTTTAGCGTCCAAGCTGCGAGTGCCGTGATTTGCCCATGGCAGGAGCTTCTTCTTCGAGACGATTGGCGTTCGCCAGGAGATGATTGGTGAGGACTGCATTTCCGACGGTAGCTTCATGGCCGACATGGACGAGAGCGATTTCTCGACAGATGAGTTCAGAGCGCTGCTCGGGTTCGTCAATACTGCGACGTATGGACAAAAGAAGGGATACCGCGGGAATGCCAAGTAAATGGATGAAGAACAACACGGAAGACATCATCTGGTGGCTTGATAACGGAGCTGACACAAAGGGCGAGTGGGTGTTCAGCTTCGACAAGAAGAGGCGGTTCAACATGTTCGCCGACTACCCATGGAAGCTCACGCCCGAGCAGAAAGAGGTCTTTGACAGGGAGAATCCCTACTGGAGGGACTTTTTCTCCAGCCGGCAATAGCCGCAACTAACCGATTATCCGAAACCCGCTTCGGCGGGGTTTCTCATGCCCCGGGCACGGCGTAAAACTGCGACCGACATATTGATGAATCAAGGCGTCCGATCGGGCGCCTTTTTTCATGCCACGCGGCGGCGGTTCACGCAAGCCATACGCCTAACGACGGCGGGAAAGGGGCGGAGAGATGCCTAACCAAAACGCAGCCGGGGACACCGGCGCGGCAAACACCACTCCGAACGACGGCGGAGTTCTCCGCACATAGGTGGTTGATTCTGCGTATTGTCGAATGCGACTAGGTTCCAAAGTAATACATGTATCGAGTCTGTACTATGGTCGGGACATGGAATCTTTATAGCTTGAATATAGTAAGCAACAGCAAGGATAACAGTGCATTTGGCGAGGCTCCTAGCAGGCGAGGATGCCGAGTCTCGAAGTTTGCGATGGATAGTTTTCTTGCGTCTACATAGGCGCTGAGAGTATCGGCTTTCGAAATCGAAGGGAAGAAAGATGGAAGAGCAGAAGAGCGAGATGCCGCAAGCTTCTAACGAGAAGCCTAGGAAAAAGATGGGAAAAGGGAAAATTGTCGCCATCGTCGTCGTGGTAATCCTTGTATTCGCTGCAATCGGTGCGGGTTCTGGTAGCGAGAAGTCAAACTCGACGTCAACGGCTCAAACGACGCAAACTGAGCAGAAGGCGGCTGATTCGTCTTCTTCCGCTAAGGAGGAACCAGCTGCCGATCAGAAAACCGAGCAGGAAGCCCAAGAACCTGCCATGACCAAATCGCAGGAGCAAGCACTGAAGAAGGCTCAGTCCTATCTGGAGACGCAAGCGTTCTCACACGACGGCCTCATTGAACAGCTCGAATTCGAGAAGTTCTCGACCGAAGATGCGACGTTTGCAGTCGACAACTGTGGGGCTGATTGGATGGGGCAAGCCGAAAAGAAAGCTGAATCCTATTTGAAACTGCAGTCGTTCTCGCATGACGGCTTGGTGGATCAGCTCGAATTCGAGGGATTTACTGCTGAGCAGGCGGAGCATGGTGTGGCCAGCCAAGGGCTGTAGGTCGAATTAACAGAGTTTCATAGCAGCTAACTTGCCGACAATGCATGCTGCTCGACATTGTTGCGGGCTGGGTGCGCTGGCACCCGGCCCGCAATCTGCTGCTTAGGGTTGAGTGAGGCGGAGATGTCTCTCGATATGACAATTATTTTGCTGCGTCGCGCTCGGTCATAGTTTGTCGCCGTATCTATTCGTCCACGCCGCATTTACTCCTTTCGATCGTACCTGTACTATGGTCGGGACATTCATCAACCTTGTGCTGAGTATGGTGGGCATAGCAAATCTAGAAGATGCGGCGGTCGAAATGATTCCCGTTTTTCTAGACGCGTTAGTGCTCGTGATGCGAAAGGGATTCTCGTGAAGATTGTCAACCTTACCTGCCCAGGCTGCGGCGCCCGGCTTGAAGTCGACATGGATAGGAAAATGGCTTTCTGCAGCTATTGCGGTGCCGCCCTGCCGGTAGATGACGAGATTCAGAAAGTCCAGCTCGACGGGGCAGAAAAGGCCGGCTACGAATTCGAGAAGAGGCGCCAGAGGGCTCAAGCGGAAGCGGCGCAGGCATCTTTTCCGCCTCAGCAAGCCTGCTATCAACCAGCCTCTCAGCCAACTTTCCAGCCCCAAGTCCCTCCCCAACCCCAGCAGGCCCCTCAAGAGCCCCCGAAGAGGCGCAAAACGTGGCTGTGGGTTCTGGGGTGGATCTGCATTTTCCCCGTTCCGCTCACGATTATCATGTTGAACAAGGAAGACATGAGCAAAAAGGCTAGGTACGGCATCATTGTCGCAGGTTGGATTCTCTATCTGCTCATCGGACTCGGCGGCGGTGGGTCGAAGTAAGCGTCGGGTGGTTGCCCTCTGCGCTAGAGCCTCTATTTTGTTGGGGGCTCGACTTTCGCTTGGACGGACTGTTCGCGTACTCGAAAGCGGTAGGTTCCCGTGCATTCAATGACTGTTAGCTCCCTAATGATGTATCCCTTGGAGCTGCACTTCGTGCTTGACGGCGGAACCTTTCCCGAAAAGCGCTCTCCCGCTCTAGTCTGTTGGAGTAGAATAGCCCGTGAACGAACGGCTATTCAATTGGCGTTTCCATTGGAGAGAGACGGGGTTTGACTCAGCACATCTTCACATACGACTGCACATTGCGCGACGGCGAGCAGTGCGAGGGCATCTCGCTTTCACTCGACGACAAGCTGCGCATCGTGGAGCGGCTCGACGCATTCGGTATCGACTTCATCGAAGGCGGCTTCCCCGCGTCAAACCCGAAGGACATCGAGTTCTTTCGCCGCGTGAAGGAGATGCCGCTTGACCATGCGCGCATCGCCGCGTTTGGGTCCACCTGCAAGAAAGGCACGCCGGCCGACCAGGATCAAGGGCTCGCCGACCTCATCGAGTGCGGAGCTCCTGTGGCAACTATCGTGGGAAAAACATGGGATGCCCAGGTCACGCGCGCGTTGCAGACCACGCTCAAGGAAAACCTGCGCATGATCGCCGACTCGGTCGAGTATCTGAAGGCCCACGGGCTCACCGTTGTGTTCGACGCCGAGCACTTCTTCGATGGCTATAAGGCCAACCCTGACTACGCGCTTGCGTGCATTCGCGCGGCAAGCGAGGCCGGCGCCGACTCCATCGATCTTTGCGAGACGAACGGCGGCGCGCTTCCCTTCGAGGTGGAGGAGATAGTCGGCGTCGTTGCGCGTGCGCTTCCCGACCAGCAGCTGGGCATTCACTGCCACGACGATTCCGGCTGTGCGGTGGCCAATGCGCTTTCCGCTGTCCGTGCGGGTGCACTGCAGGTGCAGGGCACCGTCGGCGGCATCGGCGAGCGCGTGGGCAACACCGACCTGCTTACCGCCATTGCCGACATGGAGCTCAAGATGGGGCTCCACTGCGTCGGCTCCGACAACCTGCGCGACCTCACGCGGACCGCCCAGTTCGTAGCCGAAACGTGCAACCTGTCCGTTCCCGCGCACCATCCCTATACGGGCGCTTCGGCGTTCGCGCACAAGGGCGGCCTGCACGCGAGCGCCATCGCGCGTTTTCCGGAAGCCTACGAGCACACGAATCCTCGAAACGTCGGCAACGCAACGCGAATGCTCGTGAGCGAACTTGCGGGCAAGGCGTCGCTTGCTGCGAAGGCAAAGAGCCTGGGAATCGACCTTTCGGGTGATGCGCGGACGCTCCAGGCAATCTTGGACGATGTGAAGACGCGCGAAGCGCACGGCTACTCCTACGAGGTGGCTGACGGATCGCTCGCGGTGCTGATCAGGCGGCACCTCGGCTTGTACGAGCCCCATTTCAGGTTGGAGAGTTTCCGCGTCATCGTGGACGATCGGGAAGATACGGGCGCCCTCGCGAAGGATGCGGCGAGCGAGGCCACGGTCAAGATCCATGTGGGTGATCGCCGAATCGTCGCCACGGGTGAGGGAACGGGCCCCGTCGGCGCGCTCGACGCAGCGCTTCGCATGGCGATCACTGAGTACTTGCCTCAGGTGGCGAACATGGAGCTCACCGACTACAAGGTGCGCATCTTGGACGAGGAAGGCGCCGGCACGAGCGCTACGACGCGCGTCATCATCACGACGAGCGATAAGCGCGGCAGCTGGGGCACGGTCGGTGTGAGCGAGAACATCATCGAGGCATCGTGGAACGCGCTTGTCGATTCCATCGAGTACGGCCTCATACGAGCAGAAGGGTAGTGAAATGAGCGAGCTGAGAACCCCCGAAGTCGAGAACCTGCTGTCCGTCTTCGCCAAGCTAAACGACAACGACACAGTATTTGCCCTGCTCGAGGACTTGTTCACGATTCGCGAGATTCGCGAAACTTCGCAGCGTTTGGCTGTGGCTCGTCTGCTCTCTTCGGGCAAGCCCTATTCTGCGATCGAAGAGGCTACGGGCGCCTCGGCGACGACCATCGCCCGCGTGTCGAAGTGCCTCTCCTACGGGTCGGGCGGTTACGCCGCCGCGCTCGAGGCGCTCGGCGATAAGAAAGAATAGCCCGCAAGCTGCCCGATGCACGGCGCGCCTGTCCAAAGGGGCATGTGGGCCGCTGCCCGATGCTGCCATGCTCGCCGTGCATCTTCGATGCGGGCGGGTTCGACCCTCGCAAACCTCCTAGCGTTCGGCGCGCGCGGTGAAGACTTCCAGGATGAGCTGGGCACGTGTCCCGATGAGCGTCGTGTTCTCGTCGAGGAAGCGGCGTACATCGCCGAGGGGCAGTTGAAAGGGCCTTATGAGCTCGCTTTCCTCGGGTTGCGCATCGCCCGCCTTTTCCACCTGGGCGAATACGATCTGAATCGCCTCGTCGGTCAGCCCTGTCGACGAGAATCCCGCCTGGGGCAAAAGTCGAACAGGCTCATCGACGTCGGTGCGCAGGCGGTATCCTGTCTCTTCGCGCAGTTCGCGGTCGACGCATTCCCGAATACTCTCGTTAGGCTCCTTCAATCCTGCGGGGAACGCGATGCACCAGGAGTTCAAGGGATAGCGGAACTCGCGGATCATGAGCAGCGTGCCTTCGCGCGTTTCGCCCACGATGCAAACGGCGTCAACGCGCGGCGCCTCGCCGCGGGCGTTCGCCAAAAGGCCCGTACGGTACGCTTCGAGCTTCTTGCGCGATGTGCTCTCGTACACGTAGTCGGTGCCGTCGGGTAGCTCGTAAGTGAGGATATACTTGTTGATCCATCCCTCGCTGACCTGCTCGATGTTCTTCAGTTGCGGAATGCCGCGGGTTGTTGCTGCGTCCATCTGCCCATCCTTTGCCTCGCTGTTGTTCGGCGCCATGATACACCAGGCGCAAGGCGAGAAAAAGAAAGCCCGCAAGGGGAGGATCCTTACGGGCTTTCGCACTGGGTTTATCGGACGCGTCCAGCGTCGATCGGAGAAAAGAGAGAGGGAAAGGAAAATCGAGGTAAAGGGGGAAGATTACGCGATGGCGATGGTCTTCTTCTCCTCAAGCTTCGGCTGCGGCTGCGGCTTGGGAACGTCGATTACGAGCGTGCCGTTCTCGAAGCGGGCCTTGATGTCCTCTTCCTTGACATCCTCGCCCACGTAGAACGTACGGCTGCACTTGCCCTCGAAGCGCTCCTTGCGTACCCAGGTGCCCTTCTTCTCGTCGCCCTCGGAGGTCTCGGTCTTGGTCTCGGCGTTTACGGTGAGGTAGCCGTCCTTAAGCTCAGCCTGAACATCTTCCTTCTTGAATCCGGGCAGGTCGATGGTCATTTCGAAACCGTCGTCATGCTCCTTGATGTCGGTGCGCATTAGCGTGGAGGAGGACTTCGGCGCTGGGGTGAACGGGGTGTTGAAGAACGCGTCGAACGGATCGGCCATCAGGTCATTAAAGAAATTCCTACGAGTCGGCATAAGCATGGTCATCATTGTCATCTCCTAATAACGGGGGGCGCTCTGTTTTGGGAATCGGCGGAAGCCTGCTGCCGCGGTTGTTCGCTCGCTTTTGAGATGGGCGGCAACCTTGTCGTGCCCGCCTGCAGTGGGCTAAAGCCTTACGGCGCCTTGCTTTCGCTTCTTCTCGGCGTCCCTTCTTGGTTCGACTATCGTTATAAACTCCTCATTAGCACTCGTCAATGGAGAGTGCTAGTTCGTCACAAACTTGACATATTTGTTAGAAGGTAACTTGAGTAGACTACACTTAGATAATTGGAAGGCGACACTGAAGAGAGGGGGGAGGGGCAGGGTATTCGCTCGCTCTCAGCACGCCGCTTGCGCCCCTTCCGCGCCTTGATGCGCGCTTCTTATCTTGGGTTTCCTCCGTCATTCCGCCCTGTACCGCGATAGCGGCGAGACCCGTTTCGCATTGCAATTGCGAACAGGTATTCTCGAGCGCTCATCAAACGAGTATGCTTTGGGGAGTAAGGGGCGAAAGGAAGCGTGGTGTGATATGGCCCGAATCGGCGTGATTTCCGATACGCATGGCGTTTTGCCTGTTGAAGCGTTTAATGCGCTCGCCGATTGCGAGCATATCATCCATGCGGGCGACATCTGCAGCCCCGAGATTATTTGCGATCTGCAGACGCTCGCACCTGTGACGGCAGTGCTCGGCAACAACGATTTCAACGAGTATGGCTCTTCGGTGCGCCGTTTCGCCCGGCCCGTCGTCGACGGTGTGCGCTTTCTCGTTGCACATTATCCGCGGGATGTGCGCATCATGTTCGCGGGCTCGGGCGCGCTCGCGCCGGGCGACCCGCTGCCGAACGTGTGCATTCACGGGCATACCCATATCCCCGAAATCGTGGTAGGGAAGGAAGCGCGCCCGGCTGACCTGCTGCTTTGCCCCGGTTCGCCAACCAACCCCCGCGGGGGATTCCCGCAATGCGTGGCGAAGATCGACGTGTGGGAAGGCCGTATTCTGCGCGCCTGGGTCGAGCGAACCACGCATGGCCCCCATTGCGGCGAGGTCGTGCTGCGACGCGACTTCACGTAGGGCCGGTCGCATTCGCGTTCGCGGGGCTTTGCTGCGAAAATGCGTGGAGCGGGGTCCACCGGGGTCCACGAACGGGACGGAGATCGGGTGATTTGTCTCAGTCGTGGAACGGGGGGCGGTAGGGTAAAAATCGACTCGTGGGATTAGGGGTTCGAAGCGCGGAGACTGGGCGATCGACCTTACCTGTGTTGTGCAAAGCACCGGTTGAAAACATTGCGAAATACCGAATGAAAAAATTGCAAAAGCACGGTTGAAATCATTGCAAAATGCCGAATGGCAATGCGGTACAATATCGACTTGGAATATCGAAAAGGTCAAAATCAAGCATCAGCGGCCGAGGATGGTGTTATGAGCAGAGCGAAGACCCTCACGCCAGAAGGCTATAAGCCTCGTTTGATCGAGCGACGGCTCGACGCATTAATGGGGGCATTTGGCTGCGTTGAGGTTAATGGTCCTAAATGGTGCGGGAAGACGTGGACAGCAATGTCGCGAAGCGCTAGCATGACCAAACTCGATGACCCTGCGCAACGGGAAGCGGCTGAACTTGACCCAACGCTTGCGTTGCTTGGCGATCCCCCTCATCTCGTTGACGAATGGCAAGAGGTGCCTGAGGTTTGGGACGCTGCACGTCGTTTCGTGGACGAGTCAGGCAATAAGCGCGGAATCCTTCTTTTTACGGGCTCAACCGCCTTGAAAAAGGATGAGCGACAAAAGGTTCGCCATTCAGGAACCGGTAGAATTGCTCGTTTGTCAATGCGCCCCATGGCATTATGCGAATCAGGCGAGGGCGAGGCGATGGTGTCGCTTTCGTCCTTGCTCAACGGCGAAGCGGTTGTTCCTGCAAGAAAAGAGTCGGGGCTCCTTGATGTTGCTCGGTGGTGCTGTCGCGGCGGTTGGCCGGCAAACCTCGGTCTTTCCGATGAGGCCGCAGGCGAGACCGCGTCGCAATATATCCAGTCGGTGCTTGATGTCAATGTAATCGAGGAAGGCAGATCACCTGCAATTGCGCTCGCTCTCATGCGAGCGCTCGCACTTAACGAGAGTCAGGCCGTTACCTACAAAACTCTCGCAAAAGATATGTCGAATGGAGAGGCGGCGCCGACCGACGAGACGATAGCAACATACCTCGAGCTGTTCGATCGGCTGAACATAACAGAAGAGCTGCGCGGTTGGTCGCCTCCCATGCGTGGAAAGGCGCGCGCTCGAGTAAAGCCGAAACGTTACTTCTGCGATCCATCGTTGGCGGCGGCTCTTTTAGGAGCTGAGCCCACAAGGCTTTTGCGCGACACGCAAACTCTCGGAATGCTATTCGAAAACTTGGTCATCCGCGATTTGCGCGTGTTCCTCTCCTCTTATTCGGGTATAGGGAACGAACTATTCTACTACAGAGATAATACTGGTCTTGAAGTCGATGCAATCGTGGAATGCGGTGGCGTCTGGGGAGGCGTCGAGATCAAGCTGTCTGACACCAAAGCCGACGAGGGGGCAAAGTCTCTGCTTTCGCTTCGTGATAAGGTTGCGTCGAACCCTGCAGCCAAAAACGCAGAGCCAGCATTTTTGGCAGTGGTGGTTGGCCGAGGAAGCATAGCGTATCGGCGCGACGACGGCGTGTGCGTGATTCCTGCAGCGATGCTTGGCGCATAAAGGAGCTTCTCGTGTTTCGAGTAGGGGAGTGAATGCGAGGGGGGTTGCTCAACCATCGAGCAACCCCCCCCTCCGCGGACGTGGGGCACCTGGCGGCAAGACCATCGCTTCACGCCCACGGCTTGCACCCGCTCGGCTTGCCTGACCCCTCTCTTTGCGGGCGCTAGCTGTCGGCGCTTTCTCGCCTTTACGCGTTTTTCAAAAACGCCAGGTAACCCTTGTAGGCCTCGTAGATGTCGGCCTTGCTCGTCACTTCCCAGGGCGCGTGCATGGAAAGCACGGCCACGCCCGAGTCGATGACGTCCATGCCGTACTTCGCGGGCAGATACGCAATCGTCCCGCCGCCGCCTGCATCGACTTTGCCCAGCTCAGCGGTTTGGAACGACACGCCCGCGTCATCCATCACGCGACGCACGCGCGCCACGTATTCCGCACTCGCATCGTTGCTGCCGCTCTTCCCGCGTGCGCCCGTGTACTTGTTGAACACGAGCCCGCGCCCGAGAAACGCGGCGTTTTTCGGCTCGAAGACGCTTGCGTAGGCGGGATCGAAGCCGGCCGATACGTCAGAGGAGAGCATGCTCGATGCGGAAAGCGCCCGTCGCAGCGGGAGCATGCCGCCCTCGCCGGCAAGCTCCATGATCTCGGCGATAGTGTTTTCGAAGAAGTTCGATGCCATGCCGGTCGCGCCGACGCTTCCGATCTCCTCCTTGTCGACGAGCACGGTGACGGCCGTCTTCGCCAAATCCGCCGGCGCCTCGAGCTGCGCGATGAGCGAGGTGTAGGCGCATACGCGGTCGTCTTGTCCGTAGCCGATGACCATGCTGCGGTCGCAGCCCAGCTCGCGGGCGCGCCCTGCCGGTACCATCTCGATTTCCGCGGAAAGGAAGTCCGCCTCCTCGATGCCGTACTTGTCGGCCAGAAGCTTCAGCGCGAACGCTTTCACCGGTTCCTTCGCGGCGTCCTTGTTCTTCGCGCCCTCGCCGCCGGTGGCTTCGCGCTCAGCATCCTCGCCGTCGATGGACAGCGGGCGGTTGCCGATGAGGATATCTAAGTCCTCGCCCTCGACGATCTTGTTGCCCTTCTTGTCCATCTGCTGGCTTGCGAGGTGAATAAGCAGGTCGGACACGCAGAAAACGGGGTCGCCCTCATCGTCGCCCACGTTTATGTCCACGACCGTGCCGTCCTTCTTGGCGATGACGCCGTGCATGGCGAGCGGGAGCGTAACCCATTGGTAGTTCTTGATACCGCCGTAGTAGTGCGTGTCGAGAAGCGCGAAGCCGTTGCTCTCGTAGAGCGGGTTCTGCTTCAGGTCGAGGCGGGGGCTGTCGATGTGCGCGCCCAGGATGTTCATACCCTCGCTCAGCGGGTTGCTCCCCAGCTGCACCAGGATGAGCGCCTTGCCGTGGGAATGCGCCCAAACCTTGTCGCCTGCGGAAAGCGCGCGCCCCTCGCGGACGGCGTCGGCGAGCGAGACGTAGCCCGCTTTCTCGGCCATGCGGATGGCGGTTGCGGCGCAGCGGCGCTCGGTCTTGTTCTCCGAAATGAAGTCGATGTAGTTGCTGGCCAGGCCTTCGAGAGCCTCGAGGTCCACCTCGTCGTACTTTTTCCAAGCTACTTCGTGTTCCATGTCCTTCGACCTTTCGTGTTGCCCAAGGCGTATCGTGATGCGGCCAATTATAGTGCACGACGCCTACGCCTCGGCGGATGTGAACGTTCTGCGAATTGCGGCGGGGAATGCGAGGGGGCGACTTGCATAAGGTTCGGCAACTCGCTATAGTTTCTTATTGAGATAAATTCTCAATAAGATGAGGTTAACAAAACAGTTAACAAGAACAATTGAGAGGGGCACGTTATGAACCTTCGTACCGAACTTCCCACCGCTGAGAACTCCAGCAACTTCAACGCTGTCGCCGACGCCGCCACCAAGGCGGGCACCACGCTCGAGAACCTGAAGGCCGCCGTTGCAGGCGAGACTGGCGCTTCCGCCAAGTACGTCGCCTTCGCCAAGGCCGCCAAGGAACAGGGCTTCGACCAGCTCGCACGTCTGTGGGAGGCTACTTCTGCCGCCGAGCAGATCCACATCAACCTCGAAGCTTCCCTCGTGGAGGCCGAAGATCCTTCCTACACCCGCCCGACCGCCGAGGCTCCGACCCCCGAAGCCATCGACCTCAACCTGATCGCCTCCGCAAACGGCGAGATCTTCGAGACCTCTGACATGTACCCCACCTTCATCAAGAAGGCGCAGGAAGAGGGCCACGCCAAGGCTGTTAAGGTGTTCACCAGGGCAAAGCTTGCCGAGGCTGTCCATGCCGAGAAGTATCTCGAGGCGTACAACAACATCGATGCCGCCGATGACGACGCATACTACCTCTGCCCGGGCTGCGGCTACATCCACAAGGGCGACGACTTCGAGAAGTGCCCGATCTGCGGCGTTCCGAAGGCGAAGTTCCAGCGCTTCTAGTTCTTTGCGGTGATGTGCGCGGCTTGCGGCGAGCGATCCCCGCGCATTGCGGAAGGCGGGCGTCTTCCGCGTGGTTGCGGAATGTGAGCTAACCGCCGCAGCGTCATGCGAGTGCGCTTCGTCGCGTTCCACGTGAAACATGCGAAGCCGAGTCCTCCGGGGCTCGGCTTCTTCACTTTCTGTGCAAATTGGCAACCCGTCGGAAGAGCGACTCTATAATCCTTGGATGAGACACGACACGAAGGGACAGCGCGCGCGATTCCATGGCATTCGACCCGAATAAATTTTTCCTTACACGCGCCGTCAACGGGTGGTGCAATCGCCTCCTGGGCGCGGTGACGGAAGGCGAGCTCGCCGACCAACCGGCCGAGTACGCTTCGCACCGCACGACGCGCGACTATATTTGCAACACGCTTGGCACGAGCGCGTGGGGCATGGTGTTCCCCGTCCTCACCATCGTGGTGACGCAGCTCGCGGGCGTGGAGCTCGCTGGCATGTTCTCGCTCGCCTTCGTCACGGGGTCGCTGCTCATGATTCTCGCGAACTACGGCGTGCGCACCTACCAAATTTCCGACCTCGACGAGGCGCACTCGTTCTCGGACTATCAGCTCAACCGCTGGCTCACGTGCGCGGTGATGCTCATCGTCGGGTGGATATACTGCTCCATCAGGGGTTATGCGGGCGAGATGTTCACGATCAGCATGGGCGTGTACGTCTACAAGATGGTCGATGGCTTAGCCGACGTCTACGAGGGCCGCCTTCAGCAGAAGGACAAGCTCTATCTCGCGGGCATCTCCCAGGCGTTCCGCTCGGTGCTCGTGCTCGTGGTGTTCTCCGTCGCGCTGTTTATCACGCGCAGCGTCAGCGTCTCTTGCATCGCGATGGCCATTGCTGCGGGCGTTTCGTTCATCGTGCTCACCTTGCCCCTCGCGATTTGGGAAACGCCCACGTCGGCGCGCGCGAGCTTCGACAGCGTCGTCGCGCTCTTCAAGCAGTGCGCCCCGCTGTTCATCGCGCTGTTCCTCTACTCGCTCATCGACAACATGCCCAAGTTCGTCATGGAGGGTGTGCTTTCCTACGACAACCAGCTCTACTACAACGTGCTCTACTTCCCGGCCATGGGCATCCTGCTCACCGCGCAGCTCATCTACAAGCCGATGCTCGTGAAGATGGCCGCCGTGTGGGCCGATCCCGAGAAGCGCAAGCGCTTCGATATGATTATCGTCGTGATTGTGGCGGGGGTCGGGGGGATCACCGCCGGGATGGCGTTCACCAACGGCTGGATTGGCATCACGATCATGAGCTTCCTCTACGGCGTGGACTTCGAGCAGTTCCGCGGACTTGTATTCATCATGCTCGCCGCCGGCGGCGTCACTGCTTGCATCGATTTCCTCTATCAGGTGGTCACGGTGTTGCGCCAGCAGCGTACGGTGACGAAGCTTTACCTGATCACGTTCGGGTTCTCGCTGTTCGTCCCGATTCTGTTGGTGAACTTCACGGGACTGCCGGGCGCCGTCATCGGGTATCTCATTGTGATGTGCATCCTGCTCGTGCTTCTGGTTTGGGAATATGGGAAGGTTCGCATGGCTTTGGCCGAGCGTGACAAGCAGGCGGCCGCCGCGCACGCAACGCGCGTGGTCGGGCGCGTCGTGTCGACGGAGGATGCTTCCGCCGAGCGCGAGCGTCGCTCTCGCGACGCCTCCGCCGAGTTGCGCACATCTCGCACGCCGCGCACGCCGCGCCGGTAAGTTTGAGCCGCGGGCGCCCTCCTTTCGCCGGCAGGCCGGCCGCACGCCCCCAACTCCCGCCTCAAAGTTCTCCTCGCACTCCGCGTAGCCTTCTCCTGCTGCCGCGTTAAGGGCTGGGGAATTTCTCCGAAAACGCAGGTATTTCGCCGCTGCGACCCGCGCAACCCGCGACGGGGTGTCTATAATGTCGAACAACACTATAGTCGTCCCCGTTCGCGAAGGAGCATATTCCCCATGGCTTACTACTATGACGAGCCGTCACGCACGTTCAACGAGTATCTTTTGGTGCCTGGTCACACGCCTGCTACGTGCATTCCGGCGTCGGTCAGCCTGAAAACGCCGCTCGTCAAGTATCGCAAGGGCGAAGAGGAGTGCCCGCTTTCGCTGAACATTCCGATGGTGTCCGCTATCATGGCCGCCGTCTCTGACGACAACATGGCCGTAGCACTTGCCACCGAGGGCGGCCTTTCCTTCATCTACGGCAACCAGACCATCGAGCAGGAAGCCGCCATGGTCAAGCGCGTGAAGGACTACAAGGCTGGGTTCGTCGAGTCCGACGCCAACCTTTCTCCCGACATGACGCTCAACGAGGTCGTCGCCCTGAAGGAGGCCACCGACCACTCCACGATGCCTGTTACCGATGATGGCACGGCGCACGGCAAGCTGCTCGGCGTGGTCACCGAGCGTGATTACCGCCTTTCCCGCATGAGCGGCGACGAGAAGGTTTCCGAGTTCATGACCCCGCGCGAGAAGTTGATTGTGGCGCCGGCGGACACTTCTCTTAAGGTTGCTAACGATATCATCTGGGATCACAAGCTGAACTCGCTGCCGCTCGTGAACGACGACGATACGCTCGCCTATATGGTGTTCCGTAAGGACTACGATTCCCACAAATCGAACCCCAACGAGATGCTCGATGCCCATAAGCGATACATGGTGGGCGCAGGCATCAACTCCCGCGACTACGCCGAGCGCGTTCCTGCGCTGGTCGAGGCGGGCGCCGACGTGCTGTGCATCGACTCTTCCGAGGGCTATTCCGATTGGCAGAAGATGACGATCGAGTGGGTGCGTGAGCACTACGGCGACTCCGTGAAGATCGGCGCCGGCAACGTCGTCGACGGCGAGGGCTTCCGCTTTTTGGCAGAGGCGGGCGCGGACTTCGTGAAGATTGGCATCGGCGGCGGCTCCATTTGCATCACACGCGAGACCAAGGGCATCGGCCG
>OGQR01001447.1_pt1 | contig 16306 bp, 15 predicted proteins | sample 1553271 | NCBI WGS metagenome assembly OGQR01 (sample SAMEA2579970, study PRJEB22360) | human gut metagenome | biome: human gut; feature: human-associated habitat; material: faeces | place: Denmark | collected 2008/2010 | reverse complement strand
CCAAGAGCATCAAAAATGCGAAGGTAGCCCTTATCTTTTATTTCATTAATTTAGTGCTGCAATTCTTCTCCCGCAAAGTCTTTCTGGACTATTTGGGAGCTGAGGTGCTGGGACTGAATACCACGGCGCAGAACCTGATAGGATTTCTTAATCTGGCGGAGTTGGGGATTGGCGGTGCTATCGCCTTTACGCTCTACAAACCTATTTATGAGAAGAATACTCAAGTAATTAATGAGATAGTTTCCGTACAAGGATGGTTGTATCGTCGGGTGGCTTATGTGGTTATTGCCGGAGCTTGCATATTGATGTGTTTTTTCCCGCTGATTTTTGAGAAAGCGAAAGTGCCTATGTGGTATACGTATGGTTCGTTTACCGTATTGTTGATAAGTACGCTTCTTGGCTATTTCGTCAATTACCGTCAGATAGTATTGACTGCCGACCAAAAAGAGTATAAGATAACACTAAACACACAGGGATTTAAGATAATAAAAGTCCTTTTGCAGATAGCTGCTATTTGCTGTTTGAGTAATGGGTATGTATATTGGTTGGTTTTAGAACTGATGATGTCCTTTACGACGGCTGTAGCATTGGATAGATTATTAAAAAAAGAATACCCATGGTTAAAGCCAACCCCTTCAATAGGTCGAAAAATTAAGCGGAAGTATCCGGAGATTATAACAAAAACCAAGCAAGTGTTTTATCATCAAGTAGCTGGTGTCGTTTTGCAACAAACCAGCCCCATGGTTATTTATGCATACACTTCACTAACATTGGTTGCTATCTATGGGAATTATATGCTTATTATTGTAGGAGTAACTTTGTTGTTGAATGCTTTATTTAATAGTGTCAATGCCGGTGTTGGAAACTTAGTTGCAGAAGGAGATAAAAAACGTATAAAGTGTGTTTTTGGGGAATTAACATCATTGCGTATATGGTTTGCTTCAGTGGTTTGCTTCACTATTTATAAGTTAGGACACTCTTTTATTGTGCTTTGGGTGGGGAATGAATATGTTTTGGAACAGCCTGCATTTATTCTTTTATTAATTATAGCATTCATTAATCTAACAAGGATAAACGATGTGTTTTTAGCAGCCTATGGATTATATCAGGATACATGGGCTCCGATAACAGAAGCTGTACTTAATTTAGGGCTCTCTATTTTATTAGGGTATTATTGGGGAATAATAGGAGTACTTTGGGGTATTCTTATTAGTTTATTGATTATTGTTTGTGGTTGGAAACCTTTTTTCTTGTATAAATATGGTTTTAAAGAAAGTATTCGTGAATATCTTATATATTATCTGAAATATATTTTTTTGATAGTTGTTTCATGTATATGTGTGACTTACATTTTAAACTTTTTTCCGATTCTTTCTTCTACTTCTTATGGGAAATGGTTATTCCATTGTTTTGTTCTGATTTCAACATATTCTGTATTTAGCTTAATTTTATTTATCTGCTTTGATCGTTTTTCTCGCTTCTATCTGTATAGGATTGTATCATTATTGAAGAAGTAGTTTTGTTTTAAGTAACTGTAAAAACATTGTAATGAATATATTATTAACTTTCGATTCAGGCTATGCTCCTCATGCTTCTGTGGTTATGGAGTCAATCATTCGACATTGTCCGGAAAAACTGGATTTTTGGATACTCTATGTTCATTTGGATACAGATATAATAAGAAAAATGAAGGAGCATTATAAAGATATGGTTCAGTCGATAAATTTTATATATGTAGATTCGGAGGAATTTACCCCCTTTAAAGGAGTACAGACCTTATCTCATATATCTAATCCTGAAAGTGTGCTTCTACGTCTGTTCTGTGATAGAATACCTTGTGATGATTGGATACTTTATTTGGATTGTGATGTACTGGTTATGCAAGATATCAGAAATCTGATGTCAAATATTGAAAGTACAAAAATTCTTTATGCCGTAACTGAATATAATGCTGCATATAAAGAAAATAATTTATTAGATAAAAGTCGCCTTTTTAAAGATAAGAATGGATACTTGCTATGGATTTATGAAGCCTATTTTTATAGAGCTTTTAAATATTTGAATTTGAATCCTTATGGAAGATATTTTAACGCTGGAGTAATGCTTATTAATATGAAATTGTGGCGTGAAAATAATATCGGCAAACGGGCTTTAGAGTATATTCTATCAAGTTCTCAATATTGTTTTGCTACGGATCAAGATGCTTTAAACCATTTGCTATCTGACAAATATGGAGAGTTGCCACCTAAATGGAATGATGTGGTAAAAGAGTATGGTGTATTTACGAATTATCCTGTTGAAAGCCTGAAAGAAACCCATATATCTCCTGCTATTCGTCATTTTGCCGGTGCTATGAAACCATGGCATTATTTGTATAATGAAAAGTATAGAAGGTTGTATAAATCATATCGACAGAATACTCCTTGGCCCAAAATTAACTATACAGATAAAACAATATGGACTATTACTAAAAAGCATATAAAACTTTTAGTAAAAGGAATTTTTAAACCAATATTATCAATTCGTTTTATGAAACAGATATATAGTCGTGTATGTATGGATAAGGCTGGAAATCTTTTTTGGTCAACAGCTCGATTATTAAATGAATAGATGTTTTTTATATGGAATACCTTTTACAAAAAAGCAATAAATTATTGATAAAATATTATGGATATACCGAAAATTATTCATTATGTATGGCTGGGGAGTGGGAAAATGTCCCCTTTTATTCAGGATTGTGTAGATTCTTGGAAAAGAGTAATGCCTGATTATGAGATTAAATGTTGGAATGAGCAAAATTTTGATGTAAATTCTGTAGTATGGGTAAAAGAAGCTTTAGAAAATAAGAAATGGTCTTTGGCATCTGATTATATACGCCATTATGCTTTGTATACTGAAGGAGGCATATATATGGATACAGATGTAAAAGTATATAAACCTTTCGATGAGTTTTTAAAATATGATTTCTTCTCGTCAATAGAGCTACATCCAAATTTGTTTAAACAATATGGATGTAAACAAGTAGGTTCAAATGGAGAATTGTTAGAAGCTAATAAGGTTGTTGAAGGTATGGGCATTCTGGCGGCATTAATAGCAGCTAAACCAAATAATGAATTTATAAAAGAATGTTTAGATTATTTTGGAAATCGACATTTTGTAAATCCGGATGGTTCATTATATACAGATATTATTAATCCGGGTATTATGGCTACTTTGGCTGTCAAATATGGTTTCCGTTATATAGATAAGACGCAAGTTTTGGATAACAATATGATTATATTAGATTCTTCTGTTTTTGCAGGTAATGCGGCTACATTATCTAAACAATCTTATAGTATGCATTATTGTGATGGAAGTTGGAGAGAAAAAACTTTAGTACAAAAGCTAAAGTCATTTATTAGAAATTATTTTCTTGTGAAATAGACTATTTTATTTTGTATGATAAAACATCTATTTTGTGAATACTTTAGAGAAAATACATAAATGAATAAAATAGGTATAGTAACCGTCTTATATAACAGTGAATCTGTATTGTCAGACTTCTTTACTTCTTTAGAACAACAGACATATAAGAATTTTATTTTGTATGTCATAGACAACGCGTCTCCTGATAACTCATTGCAGATAGCAAGGGAAATGGCAGATAAGATGCCTTTTAGGGTTGTTTTTATAGAGAATCCGGTTAATGGTGGCATTGCCCAGGGAAATAATCTTGGAATGATTGAGGCACTCCATGATAAATGTGACTATATTTTGTTTTCGAACAACGATATTGTCATAGATAAGAATGCTATAACAATATTGCTTGACAGTCTAATCTCGCTAAATGTAGATATGGTTGTCCCTAAAATCTACTTCCATAATTCGTCTTTGATATGGTATGCTGGCGGACGCTTTGACTGTTTAAGAGGGGGTACTGCACATATCGATTATAAGAAAGAAGATTCTGATAAATATAATAAGAGGAAACGCTATGAATATGCTCCTACTTGTTTCCTGTTGATAAAGGCTTCGACGGTTAAAGATGTAGGATTTATGGATGAAAAATATTTTGTATACTATGATGATACCGATTATTTGTTTAGGGCTCGCAAGAAGAAGCTAATGTATATACCGGAGGCGCAGGTTTGGCATAAAGAAAGTATTTCTACCGGAGGAACCGAAAGTGATTTCTCATTGTATTATAAGTATAGGAATGTTGTATACTATAACTTTAAACATTTTAATGTATTCCGGGTAGGATTGCTGTTCTTATATTCAGTGGCTCATTATTGCTTCATTTTAAAAAGACGTTTGCCTTTATCTCAATGTATTATTGTGAAAAAGGCTTATAAAGACGGTCTTAAGATGTGCAATATAAGTAAGGCTTTGCGATAATGCCTCTTTAAAAGATGAATAATATTTCCTATTCTTTTCCTTATTTGCTTTTTCTATTTTATTTATTCCTTATTGTTTTATGGGAATTTTCTTTAAAAGCAAAAGGTGACCGGCGCTTAAAGAAAATAAGAATTGTAATATGGGGAAGTTTTCTCTTCTTCTTTGGCTTAAGGGGATTTGTTAATACGGATTGCCTTAGTTATTATCCTTTCTTTGAGGGATTAAAAACAGTGTGGGATGGATATTCTTATGGTTATGTTCTATCGGAATATGATTGGGAGCCGGGTTTTATAACTGTTGTATATCTTTTAAAGTCGATTATTCCTAATTATTTTGTATGGACATTTGTTTGGACGTTAATAGCTATCATAGCATTAGATTCTTTTTTCTCCCGAAATGTGAAATATTACAGTTTAGGTTTCTTGTTATTCTTTATTTTTGGTGGGTATGGAATTCTTGTTAATTTGATGAGAGGCTCTATCGCCATGTTCATCTTTTTATATTCGATTAGATTTCTGGAGAAGGGCGATTCTAAAAAGTATTTTTTAGTCAATACAGTAGGCTGTTTATTTCATATCTCTTCTGTACTTTATTTGTTGGCGTATTTTATTTTAAAAAGAAGATTATCTTTCCCTTTTCTCTTGGGAGTATTCCTTTTCTTGAATTTACTATACTGGTTACGAATAGATTTTTCAAATATACTAATACCTATTATGAATAATATATCGTATGAACGTATATCATTATTGGTAGAGTCATATATTGAAGAAGGTTCTAATGGAGAGTTACTATCAATAGGCTATATAGAGCGTTGTTTTACATATATAGTGGTGCTGATGATGTATACTAAATTAGCCCGGTCGAAACCTGATAGCATAATTTACTTGAACGCCTACGTTTTGTATTATATACTATTCTATTTCTTTTGGCAAATAGATGCTGCTTCTCAACGAATGGCGGGACTTTTTATTTTCTCATACTGGATTATCTATTCTGACTTATATGCCATATTAAAGATTCCAAACAATAAAAAGCTTTTTCTTTTATTGCTTTTAGTCTATTCTTCCTTGAAGATGATTTCCGGGCAATCTCAACCCTATCATCAGTATAAAAACATATTATTTAATAACGAACGGTTTGAAGAAGCGGAAAGACGCATACAAATGTAATGCCTCTATCGGTTTGATTAATTTATTACCCAATGCTATATAATAAGAAACTATTGTTTGTTTCTTCTAATATTTCTTCAACGCAGACAGGCGGTGGAGTGTGCTCTCTACGCAATTTGGATATGTGCAGAAGGATATTGGGGGAGGAGAATGTGGAATTATATGCTTTAAAGGCTTTTTCATTTACAGGTGGTACATTGATAACAAAGCTTATTTTTATACTAAAGGCCTTACTTAAGTTATTTTGTGGATATTCCAATGGCTCTACACAGAAGACTGATAAAGAAATAGTACGTATAGCGAAAGAAGGAAAATTTGATTTTGTATTTATTGATTCATCATTAAACGGGCATTTGGTTAAAAGTCTGAATTTAGAAGCGACAGGGCAGGTTATATGTTTTTTTCATAACTGTGAAAGAAGTATGGTTATCGGTCAGTGGAAAACCGGTAATATTTTATCTATCATAAGACTGTATGCCGTTACAATGAATGAAAATATGACTTGTAAATATGCCGACCGAATTATAGTATTGAATAAACGGGATTACGAACTCGTGAATATCAATTATAAGAGAAGCGCAGATTTACTTTTACCTATATCTCTTAAGGATACGGTATTGAGTGGAAAGATTAAAAAAAAGAGAATAGGCACCTTGAAAAAAGGATTGTTTGTCGGTAGTTTCTTTTTTGGTAATGTTCAGGGTCTGGAATTATTTATTCGTGAAGTATTGCCGCATGTTGATATGCAATTGGTGGTGGTAGGTAGAGGAATGAACAGATTGAAAAATAATAATCCCAAGGTCATTATATACGATGGGGTAGATTCCATAGATTCCTTTTATGCGGATGCGGATTTTGTGATTGCTCCTATTATTTCCGGAGGAGGAATGAAAGTTAAAATAGCGGAGGCTATGATGCATGGCAAGATTATTATGGGGACTCCGGAGGCCTTTCAAGGTTATGATGCGATACCCTGTTCTTATGTCTGTGAAAAGGCAAACGATTTTATTCAAGCAATTAAATCATTATCAGGATACTCGTATAATCCATGTGTCAGGGAACATTTCCTGAAGAAATATGAAACGAATGTCATTTTAGATGATTTTAAAAAAATATTGTCATGAATAAGATTGTTTTTATCGCCCCTTCCATTAAAACAGGAGGGGGGAATCGGGTTTTTATAGAACTTGCAAACATATTGTGTGAAGAGTATGATATTTCTGTATTATTTCCAAACAATTCAGAAGAATACCACACGTTTCAGAAATCTTCGAATTTACAATATACGGCAATAGGAAAGAAGGCTCTAAGCAAGATGGCTAAATGGTTAAATTTATGTCGTTGTATTCGTTATGTAAACAGGCATTTGGGAAATGCAGATTTAGTTATATCCGACCCAATCTTTTGCCTTTTAATTCCTTTTATAAAAAACAAAAAGAGGATTTATAGATTTATTCAAGCAGATGATTATCGAATTTTTGATGATGGCGCCATTTTGGGTAAAGGTCTTTTATTGGGTTTATATAAAACATTGTGTTTGAGGGTATATAGACAACATGTAGGATATCTTTTTAATTCTCAATATGTCTATGATAGATTTTGCCAAGATTCAAAGCGGACTGATGTTCCGCTGATGAAGGTGTATCCCGCCGTTAATCACCTGATATTTAATCCAAAGAATAAAGATAAGGGACACGGCGGTATTTCTATTTGTTTAGTAGCCCGGAAACATCCTTTGAAAGGGTTACAGACTTTTATAGATGCATACCATAAATTACCCTTGGAAATAGAAGACCGCATAGCTTCTGTTACTTTGATTAGCCATGATGACCTGAGTGGTTATGATACAGCAGGCATGCGGATAGTAAAACCTGCGTCCGATTATGATATAGCAACTGCATACAGTTCTTCTGATATCTTTATCTCTACTTCTTGGTGGGAAGGATTTGGCTTACCGCCTTTGGAAGCGATGGCTTGTGGCTGTGCGGTGATATGCAGTAACTCCGGAGGAGTAAATGAGTTTGTAGTGACAGGTGAGAATTGCTTGACTTTTGAGCCCAAAGATGAGGATGCATTAATAAAAGCTATCATGAGATTAGCGAACGATGAAGCTTTGAGAAAATCTTTGGCTCTCCACGGAGTAGAAACGGCTGAAAAGTTCAGGTGGGAAGAATCGGCGAAACAAATGTTATCTGTAATTAATCAATCAATATAATAAATAATGAAGAATATTCTCGTTACAGGCGGGGCTGGATTCATTGGATCCAATCTTGCTCTAAAGCTTGTGTCTAAAGGTTATCATGTTACTGTATTGGATAATTTGTCGGAACAAATTCATGGCAGTAATCCTGAACAGTCATCTTCTCTTTACAATTCAATAAAGGGTAAGGTGAAATTTGTTAAAGGGAGCGTTACTTCAAAAGAAGATTGGAGTAGAGCTTTAGAGCAAATTGAGTGTGTGGTACATTTGGCAGCGGAGACCGGTACGGGGCAGTCCATGTATGAAATACAGAAGTATGTGGATGTCAATATCGGTGGAACGGCGTTGTTACTTGATATTCTGACTAATACTAAACATTCAGTAAAAAAAGTAGTAGTAGCAGAAAGTCGTGCTATATATGGAGAAGGCCGATATTATAGTGAGGAGCTAAATCAATATGTATATCCGGTAGAACGAGTGGAACAGGATATGAATTGTGGTGATTTTGAAGTAAAATATCCCGGTTGTACTAAACCCTTACAACTTGTAGGAACTACAGAAGATTCTTTAATTCATCCTACTTCTGTGTACGGAATAACAAAGCAGGTACAAGGTCAATTGGTTCATCTTGTTTGTCCGTCCATAGGTATTGCATCTGTCTCTTACCGTTATCAAAATGTATATGGTCCCGGTCAGTCGTTATCTAACCCTTATACGGGTATATTATCTATATTTTCCACTCGTATAAAGAACGGGAATGGACTTAATATTTTTGAGGATGGTAAAGAAACGCGGGATTTTGTTTACATTGATGATGTAGTAGATGCTACTATTTTAGGAATAGAGAAAGAAGAGGCGAATGGGCATGTGTTCAATATAGGAACAGGTGTTGCTACAGATGTTCTTACGGTTGCCAATACATTAATTGAAAAATATGGAATAAAAGTTCCTGTTACAGTATCTGGTAATTATCGCTTGGGTGATATACGCCATAATTTTGCAGATATTACTATTGCTAAAGAAATTTTAGGCTTTAATCCCCAATGGAGTTTCGATGCTGGCATTAGTGAGTTTGTTAAGTGGGTTAACGAACAAGATATACACGAAGATAAATATGAATCTTCCATTGAGGAAATGAAAAGAAAAGGACTCTATAAATAGGAATTTGGCAATGTTTTTACAAGGTAAACGTATCCTTTTCTTCTCGGCTCATCTATTTGGATATCAAAATGATATCCGATTGGCAATGGAATCCGTCGGAGCGATAGTTGACTATTACGATGAGCGGCCAGCTAATAATTTTCTTGTTAAGGGGGTAATTCGTATTAATAGGAATTTGTTGGCGGGATTGAAAAAGCATATCAGATCATTTCTGAGTCCAGTGCACTTCCAGCAATCTGCGGTCGTGTATGTCCGCAGGAGAGCCAGTGTGAAGGAAAATGTATCCGTGGTATCAAAGGAGAATCTATTTCAGCAAGTAATGTACGTAGATTAAAGCAATTTCATCCAGAGGCAAATTTTATTATTTATCATTGGGATTCTATTGCTAATAATAGTAATGCACAAAATTTATTACCTTATTTTGATCGTGTTTTTTCTTTTGATAAAATAGATTGTGAACGCTTAGGTTTGCATTTTCTTCCCTTATTTTATACGCCAGATTATGCAAATATTCCATACTATGATAAGGAAATAAAATATGATATGCTTTTTGTTGGTACTACACATAGTGATAGATACAAACTTGTAAAGAGAATTGAAGAACAGATTATTAAAATGGGTGGGCTTTGTTTAACTTGGTTTTATTTTCCAAGTAAAATATTGTATTATAAAATGAAAATCCAAAACTCTTATCTTCGTCAAATTCCAGTTCATACGTTTCATTTTAAGCCAATGTCTAAAGAATTGTTGCTTCAACTTTATGCTGGTTCACGAATTATTATTGATGTACAACATCCAAAGCAAACAGGTTTGACTATGCGTTGTATTGAAACTTTAGGTGCCAAAAGAAAGTTAATAACAACAAATTATTATATTACAGAATATGATTTTTATAATCCTGATAATATATTAGTTGTTGATCGTAACTTGCCTTATGTTCCGGAGAAGTTTCTTAATGAGCCTTATCGAGATACTCCTAAAGAAATCTATGAAAGCTATTCTATTAAGAATTGGTTGTCATCTATCTTTTATTAGCATTATTAGTTATTTTGAGAATACTCAGTATTGAATGAGTATGGGTTTTACTATTCCAAATAATAACATCTTTAAATGGGTGAATCTTTTTGGCAAGAAGGTTTTAAAATACACTTAATGAATATGGATGTAAATTATAAGTTTCTTGATACTCAAAAAATTATAGATTATATGAATGGTCACCTAAGTTTTATTGAGGTAGAGGACATTATCCAGAACTCCGGTGCCGATAAGCTACGTGTATATCCGGCTTTATTTGAATTGGAACAAAGTGGTTTTCTTGAAGTGGTGGAACGGGAAGAGCTTGGAGCACCGTTGATAGTCAGGAAAAGGAAAAACAGATAAACGACAGGTAACAGCGGTTATTATGTTTTAGGCGCAGCCGGGATTGCTTCGATTTAGCAATTCCGGCTGTTTTTGTTTAAATTCTTGATATAGAATGAGTATTTATAAGACTTTCGATAATTGAACTTAAACGATAAAATTCACTTATAAGTTATTTATTCTAATAATAATTATTACTTTTGTAACAAAAGTGGCCAGTGAAAGTTGAGTTAGTTGATTTAGAAGAGTTTTCAGGGAACAAAGCACACATTTATTCTGTTTTGTTAGATGATGCGGAAGACACATTGTTCGATCAATTTGTAGAAGAAAACGGTCCTTTATACCCTAATGAAATTAGAGAGATTGTGAAAGAACTAATAGCTATGGGGAATAAAGTAGGATGCCAGGAACACTTTTTTAAGTTGAATGAAGGAAGGTTAGGGGATGGTGTGGCTGCTGTATGGGCTAAGAGGATCAGAGTTTATTGTTTGCGCTATGGTTCATCTTTAATTATACTGGGAGGAGGTGGCTATAAGTCTCCAAGTATAAGGGCTTATCAAGAAGATCCTGTTTTGTCAGGAAAAGTTGAAGAAATAAAGCGGATAGCAGAATTGATAAACGAGCGCATAAAAGAGAAAGATTTAAAATTAAACGAAGACGGAATTATTTCCGGAGAACTTATTATAAATGATTATGAGGAAAATTAAAAAAGGGACTTTTTTAGACTTGATATTGTCTGATATATCAGAAGATGAAGTGCGAAGAACTGCATCCAAGATGGCAATTGCCGCTAAAATAGCCAAGACATTAGAAAAACGCAATATGAGCCAGAAAGAGTTTTCCAGAATACTGGGCAAGCGTCCCTCTGAAATATCTAAATGGTTGTCTGGGAAACATAACTTTACTACAGACACGTTATCGGATATAGAACATGCTTTAGATATTCATTTGCTTGATAATAGAGAGGAGGTTGCCTTTGAAAGTACAATTAATCATAGGATAACTATTGAGGTTAAACCTTCCCGAAAGAATATGTTTATACCTCAATACGAACAGGAGTCGTATAGTTATAACTATGATTTGGTTTCCTCACATAATTTATTATACAATTGATAATATGGCAAAAACAGTACCTGTAAATATAAAAATATCTTTGCTGAACCTTACAGAAACTCTTTATAGATTTAATTACGATTATGATTATTCTACGATTAAGCCAGATGATCTAAAAGTGGACTTTATTCATAGCTTTAAGAGTGATCAAGAAAAAGGAGAGTTTGGGGTAGAAGTTAAGGCAAGATATAAATCGGCTCACGATAATTGTGTTTTGGCTGAATTAGGTGTATACACCAATTTTAGGATTGATCCGTTTTCTGCCTTTATAAAGATGGAAACAGAGAAAGGCTTTGAAACAAATTTGCCGGATGCTTTGGAACATCTATGTGAAATTAATGTTGGAGCTTTGAGAGGTATCTTTTTTACAAAGTTGAAAGGGACTCCGTTAGAAAAGTATCTGATACCTTTAATTCCTATGAATGCAATAATATCACCTGCCAATATAAAAAAAGAGGAATGAAAATTCCTCTTTTTTTATATCATTTCATTCTTACCACCCTGATCCCCGTAAACCTTTTATTATTTTTCAGCATCTGTGCCAATGTCTTTTGCGTAATAACCACCATTTTCCGGGTGGAAGAAGCATGGAGCAATTTCAATACTCCCTTTTCATAATAGGCAATTCCCATGTGGGCGACATCCAGACCCGGAACATTGGTTGTAATAGCTATAATATCGCCATTCTTTATCCAGCTAAAACCTTCGTCGGGAAGTTTGGCTTTGGGGATGTAATGGAATGTCTGTCCGGAAAGGGCTTTTTCTATACTCTCTATTTTGCTGACATTCTCGGGAGAAGACGCCAACTGCCTGTACGATTTGGGATGTGAGGACATGAAGTTGAGGGACAGCGCTATTGAGTCGGGACTGTTGGCTGCGGTTACATCTTCCATAAAACCATGTTTGACACCGTTGTTTATCCAGTCGGCAATGTAGTGCAGGCGGGAAGTATAACCGTTGATCCTGCCGTCGCGATAGCGTATCTTTTGTAGAACTCTTGCATAGTCAGTCTTATCTATCGCTCCGTTCTTGACGGGGGAGAGTGACAGGGCAAGTACGTACTCCACAAAAGTGGTGCAATCCACTTCGTCGAAATTGACTACGAGCTTCTCCTCTTCGTTCACTTCCAGCGTATGTGCCACATAAGGTGTTTTGAGGAAGTTCAATCCATATTTCAGCATGGCATTGCCCGTTTCCTGTGCAGAAACGGACGATGCTATTGCTAAAGTACAGAACATGCAGAACAAGGATTTCATTGTCTTGCGGTTTAATATTGATATATCAGACTCTTGAAGTCCGTCTTCTTGTCGAATGGTACAATCGTGAAGCCATAGCTGATGCTATTCTGCTTGCCTGAATGTATCAGATAAGGCTCGTGTGCCAAAGCTCCCCAACTGTTGTCACCGCCTATGCCCATCATGCGGTAGTCTATAAAGAAATCCACCGAGGGAACGGCTTGCGGGTCGGTGAGGTGGCGATGATTGGTCTTGGCGGTGCGTGGAGCGCCGTTTTCTATGGAGTCGCCGCTGTCGAGACTTTCCAACGGATAATTGGACACGTTCATCTCGAAAGTGCGGTCGGCTACAAAGAGCAGGCCTTCTTTTGCCTTGCTGGTGAGTGTACACCAATATATGTCTGTCCGGTGATTGTTTTCCTGCGGGCGGACGTAGGGTTCGTACATGTCTTTGATGTCCGAGGTGTATTCACCGAAGAATTGCGAAGTGCGGCGGTCGCGGTAGTTTTCTTCCGGACCGCGTCCGTAGTAGGCCAGCGAAGTGATGCGTGCGGGAAGTTGCATGCGCAGTCCCACGCGCGGTATCATTGGCGCTTGGGCATTTTCGGCTACGAAGTGGTTGTTCACTTTGATAACGCCGTTGCTGTACACCTTGTATGTAATGTCCCAGCGGGCATCGGTCTGTGGAAAGCGGTAGGTCACTTTTACTGCTGTGGAGTCCTTGCCCCGCACAATGTCGAAGTTTTCGGCTTTCGGTTCCTGATAGCTTGCTTCTTTCCATGCTTTCAGTCGTACGGGAAGCCGGGCTCCATAATCGTTGTCGATAGGTGCACGCCAGAAGAAGGGGCGGGGACCTTGTCCATTATGGATAAATTCCTGTTTCTTGTATCGGTAGGATACCAGCAAGCCGCTTTGCTTGTCGAATGTGGCTGTGAAGTCTGCACCGGAGAAGGTGAGCTGTCTGCCATTATCTTCCGGAGTGGCAAATGCCTGCTGCGGAGCGTCTTTCTTATGGAAAGTATAGACATAGGTTTGCTCGCGGGCAATGACTGTGCCTGCCGGAAGGAACGGTTCGGGGGTACGGATGGCAGCATAGAATTCAATGCGTACGTCTCCGGTTGAGGGGTTGACCGCTGGAATACCATTCAGGAACGGACTGGTGACTGTCTGGCCCGGTTCGGCTGCGATGTCTTTGATGCGCCCTTTGTAGATTTCTTTACCATGCTGGCGGACGATGTAGTAGAAGTCGAACTTGTTGAGGTTGGTAAAGGAAAAGTCATTTCGTATCTTTACGACAAAGGCTATGCGATCGAAGTCGAGGAACTTAATATTCTGATATACTTTCTTCATTTCCTCTGTCTGAGGCTTTACGCTACGGTCGGGATATACCACGCCGTTGATGCAGAAGTCTCCGTCGGAAGGAGTGCCGTATTCACCATAGTCGCCGCCGTACGTCCAGTATTTGCGTCCGTCGGAGGTCTTGGCGGCAAATCCTTGGTCTACCCAGTCCCAGATGCAACCGCCTTGCAGGATAGGATATTTTTCGATGAGGTTCCAGTATTCTTGGAAGTTTCCGAGGCTGTTTCCCATGGCATGGGCATATTCGCAGAGGATGAGCGGACGGGTCATTTCGGGGTTTTGGGCATATTTCTCGATCTGGGCGGGGCGGTGGTACATGGGACAGAAGATGTCCGTATTCCACTCCAGTTGGGCGCGCTCGTATTGTATGGGACGGCTGTCCAGCGCCTTCAGTGTGTTGTATGTGACGTAGAAGTTCACTCCGTTGCCGGCTTCGTTGCCCAATGACCAAGTGATGATGCAGGGATGATTTTTGTCACGCTCGTACATGTTCAGGGTACGGTCTACGTGGGAGTTCATAAACAACGGGTTATTTGCCAATGTTCCGCCTACGTTCAGATTATAGCCCATTCCATGGCTTTCGATGTTGGCTTCGTCGATGACGTAGATGCCATACTGGTCGCACAACTCGTAAAAACGTTCCTGTTGCGGGTAGTGGCAGGTGCGGACGGTGTTTATGTTGTAGCGCTTCCAGAGCTCGAAGTCTTTCAGCATAAGGTCTTCGGGAACGTAATGTCCGGTATGTTCATTGTGCTCATGGTAGTTGACGCCTTTCACAAGGATCGGTTTGCCGTTCACCATCAGCTGCTTGTCCTTTATCTCTACGGTGCGGAAGCCCACTTTGCAGCTGGTGGCTTCGATAACGTCTCCGTTGGTGTGTTTCAGGCTGATGACAAGTGTATAGAGATCAGGTGTTTCGGCCGTCCATTGCAGTGGTTCTTTGATTGTTTTTGGGGTGAACTCCACTTCTGTCTGGCCGTAGCTTGCGCGTGCGGATGACTGGGCTATCTGTTCGTCTTTGCTGTTCAGCAGACGATAGCCTACCGTAAACGGGATTTCCTTACCGGTTTCATTGGCGAACTTCACCTTCAGCTTCAGGATACCGTTGCGATAATCTGCGTCCAGAGGAGTTTCTGCCTTGAAGTCGGTGAGATGTATTTGCGGCTGGGCATACATGTAAATATCCCGTTCGATGCCGCTGATGCGCCAGAAGTCCTGACACTCCAGATAGTTGCCGTCGGAGAAACGATGCACCTGTATGGCTATCACGTTTTCTCCTCTTCGGGCAAAGGAGGTGACGTTGAAGCGGGCAGGGGTTTTGGAGTCTTTGTTCATGCCCACGAATTTCCCGTTGAGGTAGTAGAAAGCTGCTCCGCGTACTCCGTCGGCGCTGAGGAAGATTTCTTTGTCATCCCAGTCGGCAGGCAGCGTGAAGGTGCGGCGATAGGTTCCCGTAGGGTTCCACTCTTTGGGAACGTAGGGCGGATTGGGCTTGTCCCAGTAGGGGGCGTAGCCGGGGGAACAGAACTCGTACGACTGGTTGACGTAGATAGGCGTGCCGAAGCCTTGCAGTTCCCAGTTGCCGGGAACGTTGATGTCGGGCCATTTGCTTACGTCTGTATGGGGAGACATAAAGTCGGTAGGGCGGTCGGCGAAGTTCTCTACATAGTTGAATTTCCACTTCCCGTTGAGGGAGATGCGGAATGTCCCGTTCTTGCGGTCGTTGATGACGGCATCTGCTTCGTTCGTATAGGAGGTGAACGTGCTGCGGGGCTGCTCTTTGTTGATACTTGTCAGCCGGGGATTGGTGATTTGCGCATACCTGTCTTCCTGTGCCATGAGGGCGAGAGGAAGACAGGCGGCTGCAACCAGTAGTTTTTTCATTTTCATAAAAGAATGTTTTAAGGTTTGTATGAGTTAATGATTGTTTGTAAATACGTTTTCTCCAGGCCTGCTATTTCTCCGGGAAGGTGAGCCCTTCTCTCAGCCATTTTTCCAGTTCCCCGGTCCATTGGCGTTTATAGGTGAAACTGTCACGAAAGCCCCAGCCATGTCCGCCGGTGGGGTAGACATGCAGAGTGGCGGGAACTTTCTGCTCTTGCAGGGCGAGGAAATAGCCGATGCCGTTGATGGGCAGAACGCCTGCATCATCTGCTGACAGCATGATGAATGTTTGCGGCGTTTGGGGAGATACTTGCCGTTCGAGCGAGTACTTCTGTTCCAGTTCGGCGGAAGGCGTTTCTCCGAGGAGGTTTTTGCGTGAACCGCTGTGGGTGACTCCTTTCAGCATAGAGATGACGGGATAGAACAAGACCTGAAAGTCGGGGCGGGGGG
>OGQR01001441.1_pt1 | contig 16357 bp, 15 predicted proteins | sample 1553271 | NCBI WGS metagenome assembly OGQR01 (sample SAMEA2579970, study PRJEB22360) | human gut metagenome | biome: human gut; feature: human-associated habitat; material: faeces | place: Denmark | collected 2008/2010 | reverse complement strand
TGTTCCTGGGCCAGATGTCCGTCGTGGGCCCGCGCCCGCCGCTGCCCAACGAGGTCGCGGAGTACACGGAATTCGACCTGCAGCGCCTGGCCGTGAAGCCCGGCATCACCGGCTGGTGGCAGGTGACGGAGCGCAACTCGACCGGGTTCGCCGGCATGGTCCGCCGCGACCTTGAGTACATCGCCAAGCGCGGGCCCGTCACCGACCTCAAGATCGTCATCCTCACGGTGATCGAGGTCATCACCGGCAAGGGTGCGTGCTAGATGCGCATCGCGATGATCGGGCACAAGAGGTACGGTTCGCGCGAGGGCGGCGTGGAGGTCGTCGTGACCGAGCTCGCCCGCCGCATGGCGGCGCTCGGCCACGAGGTCACCTGCTACGACCGCTCCGGCGCGGACGTCATGACCGGCGACGCCGCGGATTGCCGCGAGCGCACGGTCGACGGCGTGCGCGTCGTCCCCGTGAGGACGATAGACAAGAAGGGGCTCGCCGCGCTGAGCTCCTCGTACTTCGCCACCCTGGCTGCCATCAAGGACAGGCCCGACGTGATTCACTACCACGCCGAGGGCCCCTGCGTGCCGCTGCCTCTGGCAAAGCGCGCGGGCATCCGAACCATAGCCACCATCCACGGCCTGGACTGGCAGCGCGCCAAGTGGGGGAAGCTCGCCAGCACGTACATCAAGATGGGGGAGAGGGCGGCCGCCACCAAGGCAGATGGCCTCATCGTGCTGTCCAAGTCCGCACAGTCCTACTTCGAGGGCGCCTATGGCCGCACGGCGACGTTCATCCCCAACGGGATCGAGAATAAGCAGCCGAGGCCGGTCAACCAGATAAAGGATAAATGGGGGCTCGATGCGGGCTCCTACCTGCTGTACCTTGGCAGGCTCGTCCCCGAGAAGCGCCCCGAGCTCCTGATCGAGGCCTTCAGGGAGCTCGATGCGGAGAAGAGCCTCGTCATCGCCGGCGGCGGTTCGGACACCTCCGAGTACGAGGCATCCCTTCGCGATGCCGCACAGGGCGACCCCCGCGTCCTCTTCACCGGGTTCGTAAACGGCGAGCCCCTGGAGGAGCTGTACTCCAACTGCTATGCCTACGTGCTGCCGTCCGACGTGGAGGGCATGCCCATGAGCCTGCTGGAGGCCATGGCATATGGGTGCTGCTGCGTGACGAGCGACATCCCCGAGTGCGCGGACGTCCTCGCGGGCAACGGCGTGACGTTCGAGAAGGGGAGTGCCGATTCCCTGCGGTCCGCGCTGCGAGACCTGCTCGCGGACGGCGACCACGGGAGAGTCCTCGGCGCCGCCGCCAAGGCGCACGTCGAGACAACCTACAACTGGGACTCCGTCGTCGAGCGGACCCTCGAACTCTACAGGGGGAGTGCCCGATGAAGATTATCCTGGTCAATAAGTTCCATTACCTCAAGGGCGGTTCCGAGACATACTACTTCGGACTCGCTGAGGGCCTGAAGGCCCTTGGGCACGAGGTGCATTTCTTTGCAATGGAGGGTTCGGAGAACGTTCCCTGCGATGACTCCGACCTCTTCGTGTCCGCAAAGGACTACAACGGCCCCACGTCGCTGCCTCAGAAAGTTTCGGCGGCGACCTCGCTCATCTATTCAAAAGAGGCAAGGGATAAATTCCAAGCCCTCTGCGAGCGCGTCCACCCGGACGTCGTGCACATGAATCTCGTGCACCGGCAGATCACGCTCTCCATCCTGGACGCCCCGTATCTCAAACAGCACAGGGTCCCGGTCCTGTTCACTTCCCACGATTACATTCTGGTATGCCCGAATTACGTGATGCTCGATGGCTCGGGCGCCGTGTGCGATGCCTGCCTGGGTGGTCATTTCTCTAATTGCCTAAAGCGTAAATGCGTGAAGGGTTCCACCGCAAAGAGCGGTATGGGCATGCTCGAAGCGGACTATCTTAAGCTGCATCGCTCGTACAGCAAGATTGACCGCATCGTCGCCCCCTCGCAATTCATGAGGAACAAGCTTCTCGAGGGCGGTTTTCCCACCCAGCAGGTCGTCTATATGCAGAACTTCGCAAAACAGGAGATTCTTGATAACGCGGCAGACAGTGTAGACAGAACCGATCGAGACGATCCTTATCTCCTGTTCTTCGGGCGCCTCTCGAGCGAGAAAGGCGTCGACATGCTCGTCGATGCGTTCATCAATGCGCTTCCGTCCCTGCCCGGCAACTTAAGACTCGTGATTGCCGGAGACGGACCCGAGAGGCAAAGCATCGAAGACAGGATCGCTGCCGCGGGCCCCGAAGCTTCAGCTCGCATCGAGCTGGTCGGTTTTCAAAGCGGTGCCGACATGCGGCACTACACGGAGCATGCCACCCTGGCCATCGCGAGCTCGCGCTGGCGAGAGAACATGCCTTATTCCATCGTCGAGGCATTCGCCCTTGGCACGCCCGTGATTGGCACCAATATCGGCGGAATACCCGAGCTTGTTGAAGAAGGTCGCACCGGCCTTCTTTGCGAGTCGGGCGATGTCGAGTCTCTGTCCCAGGCGATATTGCGCGGCGCGGCGTTGGTCCAAGACGGGGACGCCTACGCGGCGATGCGGGAAAACTGCCGCACATACGTCCTCGACCGCTGCTCGCAGGACAAGTACATGAACGATCTCGTGGCTCTCTACCGGGAGCTCATCGATAGCAAGAAGGGAAACTAATCCACATGGCCGAAAAGAAACTCAACGGTACCGTCATCGTCACCTACCGCTGCAACGCGCGCTGCACCATGTGCAACCGCTACAAGGCTCCCAGCCGCCCGGAGGAGGAGCTCTCCATCGAGACTATCAAGAAGCTCCCCAAGATGTACTTCACCAACATCACCGGCGGCGAGCCCTTCATCCGCCAGGACCTCAAGGACATCGTGCGCGAGCTCTACAAGAAGTCCGACCGCATCGTGATCTCCACCAACGGCTTCTTTACCGACCGCATCATCGACCTGTGCGAGGAGTTCCCCAACGTCGGCATCCGCATCTCCATCGAGGGCCTGCAGCAGACCAACGACAAGATCCGCGGCCTGGATAACGGATACAACCGCGGCTACGCCACGCTCAAGAAGCTCGTCGAGCTCAAGCACCCCGACGTGGGCTTCGGCATGACGGTGCAGGACCTCAACGCGCCCGACCTGGTGCCCCTCTACAAGATCTCCGACGAGCTGGGCATGGAGTTCGCCACGGCGTCGCTGCACAACAGCTTCTACTTCGTCGAGGCCAAGAACATCATCCACGACCGCCCCATGGTGGCCAAGAACTTCGAGGACCTGGTCAACGAGCTGCTCAGGTCCAACAGCCCCAAGAAGTGGTTCCGCGCCTACTTCAACCACGGCCTCATCAACTACATCTACGGCCAGCCGCGCCTGCTGCCCTGCGACATGGCGTTCGACACCTTCTTCATCGACCCCTACGGCGACGTCATGCCCTGCAACGGCACCAAGGACAAGGAGGTCATGGGAAACCTCAACGAGGAGTCCTGGGACGAGCTGTGGAACTCCGACCAGGCCGAGAAGGTCCGCGCGAAGGTGCGCCACTGCGACCGCAACTGCTGGATGATCGGCTCCGTGAGCCCGGCCATGCACAAGTACATCTGGAAGCCCGGCTGGTGGGTGCTCAGGCACAAGGTGAAGGCCCTGTTCACCAAGAGGCCCTACGACATGCACGAGCTCAAGGTCGTCCGCGACTACGAGGAGGGCCGCGTGACCAAGGAGCAGCTCGACGCCTGCTCCACCTGCGATATGTGCGCCAAGATCAACGACGGCCTGTCCGAGGCATCGAAGGCCGATGCTCACGTGTACGAGACGCATGAGGCGCTTTAGAAAACTGGCTTCTGACACCCATCCAATTCTCGGAGAATCTTTTGAGTGACGTTAAACGGTATGAAGCAATCGATGGACTGCGGGCCTTCGCAGCTGTCGGCATTGTCTCAATGCATGTGATGACAAACGGCGGCTTTATTCTGCCTGACCCTGTCCATAGAGTCATTGGCTCTATGGGGGAGTTTGTTTATCTCTTTATGGCGGTCAGCGGCTTCTCCATGTGCTGCGGTTACTACGACCGAATGCTCTCCGGAAATGTTTCGATTGTAGACTTCTACAAACGTCGGTTTTCAAAAGCATTTCCATTTTTTGCGCTTCTTTGTTTGATTGATTTCGCAATCAGCCCGTCTCTTCATTCGATATTTGAAGTGTTTGCAAATATGACGCTGTGTTTTGGGCTGCTGCCAAATCCGACGATGTCGGTTGTCGGCGTCGGCTGGTTCCTAGGACTCGTTTTCGTCTTCTATCTATTATTTCCGTTCTATTGTTTTCTTCTTGCTAATAAAAAACGCGCTTGGATCTCGCTTGCGATCGCATTGGTTTACAACCATCTATGTAGCTCATATTTCTTTAACGACGCACACGTTGTGGCGGGCTATGACTACAGAACGAATATTCTGTACTGCTCAGTATTCTTTTTACTGGGCGGTTTGATATTTCTTTACAGAGATGACTTATCCAAGTATTGCAAAGTCCCTCCACTGTGCGTATTTGTTTTGGGTGTCATTGCCTATCTCGCTATGAGTTTTTCTCATGTTACAACCCTCTCCTTACTAATTATTTGCTGCGCTTTTCTATGTGCCGCGGTCTTGTATTCTCATAAAAAATGCCTGCTGAATAACAGGCTTGTCGCCGCAGTATCGGTTATCAGTTTGGAAATCTATCTTTCCCACATGGCGGTCTTTCGTTTAATCGAGAAGTTATTGGGGCCCAAACTACCTGATCGGTCTGCGGTCTCTTTTCTTCTCATACTCTTCATGGTTCTTATGGGCGCGGGGGTTATTGCAAGAATCTATTTATGGCTTCAACGAATTTTTCAAAAAAGACTTGCTTTGCATTAAAGGACTCTTTATTCAAAGGGCATGAATTGAACGTTTTGGTAATTAATCCGATTTTATATACAAGTGAATCTTCCGAAATTAAGAAGGTTTCCTCCATTAAAGATTGCATGATTTGCGATTTGTGCGAAGCGTTCGTTAAAGCTGGATGTAACGTCACACTTGCTGCTTCGAGTCTGTTTAAGCCTACGAATCCGGAGAAATATTCTTTCAGTGTCGTTTGGTTCGACAACTATTTCCCAAGTCTCTTTAAACCTAATTGCCTTCCCTTCCTTAAAGGGCTGCGTCGTTACTTAAAGGCTAATATTGATGCCTATGATTTGGTGATTTCCAGCGAAGTCTTCTCGCTGAACACTTTGGTCGCCTATAGAGTGTTCAGAGATAAGCTTGTCGTGTGGCATGAGCTAGCAAAGCACAACTCGATATTTCGCCAGATTCCCTCTAAGCTTTGGTATAACGTGGTGGCCCGCCTTTTTATGAAAGACGCTAAGGTCGTTGCGCGTTCTGTTGAAGCGCGCGATTTCATTCGCTCGTTTATGCGCAATGTTGATGATAGGATCATTGAGCACGGTGTTAATCTCGATAAATTCAGGATCTCCTCTCAATTAAGAAACCAATTCATCGTTTGCTCTCAGCTGATTCTAAGAAAACAGGTTGATGGTATCCTTCTCAATTTTTCTCGGTATTTATCCAAATACGATGAGGATGCTCGTCTCTTTATTGTTGGTGACGGGGAATTAAGGAGTCAGCTCGAATCTCTGTGTGTTGACTTGGGGATAGGTGAAAAAGTTACCTTTACAGGTCGGCTTACGCACGCTGAATTGATGCCGTTGTTAAGCGAATCTATGGCTTTACTTGTGAACACCGTGAAGGATAACAACATGGTTTCTATTGTGGAGTCAATTGCTTGTGGCGTTCCGGTGCTTACGAGCGAAGTTCCCTACAACTCTTCCTATATCAAATCGAATGGCTTAGGTATTGCGAAGACCGGCTGGTCTGAGGACGATCTTCATTTAATGGTTTCAAGGCAGGGTGAGTATAGGAATGCCTGTCGAAAGTACCGTGAATCACTTTCGACTATTCGTAAGGCTGAGAGTTTCTTGGATTTGGTATAGAAATGAACGGTAGAAGCATGTACTCCATCGCATATGTTGTTCCTTATTTTGGAAAGTTTCCCAAGGGGTTTCAGTTTTGGCTTATGAGCTGCGGTTGTAATCCTTCGATTGACTGGCTCATTTTTACCGACGACCACACAGAATACGACTATCCGCCTAATGTGAAAGTGACGTATTGGTCGTTTGATAAAATGCGCGAACGTGCCCAGCAGATATATGACTTTCCCATCTCTTTGGACCGTCCCTACAAGCTTTGTGACTTTAAGCCTGCTTATGGCGAGATATTTGCTGAAGAGCTAAAGGGCTATGACTTCTGGGGCGACTGCGACATCGATCTTGTATGGGGCGATATTAGAAAGTTCTACACGGACGAGATCTTGTCCAAGTACGAGAAGATCGGCTTTAACGGCCACTCGATGTTGTTTAAAAACTCTCCTGAGGTATGTTCTCGCTATAGAACCCATATTGATGGGGCTCTCGACTACCACGAGGCCCTTGGAAATGATAAGGGCTACGCGTTCGATGAACCTGGAATGGATGCGATCTATGAAGGACTCTCGATTCCTGTATACAAGGGAATCGACTTCGCAAACCTTCTCAAGTATGACTACGGCTTTTATCTCGATTGGCAAGAAGAGGCCGATAGAGAGAAGAATGAGTCGCAGATATTCACTTGGAAAAACGGCCGAATAACTCGCTACTACCTCTATCGAGGGAATATCGAGACGCAGGAATATATGTATCTTCATTACTGGTGTCGGCCAACCAGCTTTAGGATTCGCGAGTACGATCCCGCCAAGCAGTATTTGATTTATCCCGACGTTACAACCGATCGTCCGTATGAGATTACGGAGGACCTTATTAGGCAGAAGAGCAAAAGGAGCAAGATCAAGTACTACGCAAAGGTGCTTTGGTTTAACCGGCACAAGATTACGCCTGAAAGAATCCTGTTCAACGTCAAGGGAATGCTTGGATATAAATCGCAGGGAGAATAATGCCTCTTTATAAGACTTTCGATACCTTTAGACGCTATTGGCGGCAGCTTCGACTCATCACGATTCGTGATGGCTGGAAGAAAATGGCCTTTATGAAGCGCCATAATTATTTTGCTTCGGTTGGCGAAAATTGTTATTACCAGTCAAACTTGCTTCCTGCTGAACCGTTTTTGGTCACGTTCCACGATAATGTGGCCATTTCTGCCGGCGTGCGTATCGTTACACACTCCGCGCTTAACACTGTTTTCAATCATGAGGAACAATCCGACCACTATTTGTGCCGGTACGGGCGCGTAGAAATCGGAAGCAATGTCTATGTTGGAGCAGATGCGATCATTAATTATGGTGTAACGATAGGGGATAACTGCATTGTTGCAGCTGGTGCGGTGGTAACAAAAGACGTTCCATCGGGGAGTGTTGTTGGCGGAGTGCCAGCAAAAGTGATCGGCAGCTACGCGGAATCAAAGAAAAAGCTTGAGGAGTTTTCTGCTCCGTTTCTTGCAAAAGGGCTGAGAGAGCCGTGCACTGTCGAAGAAATGGTTAACTGCGAAGATGCATAACAAAAGCACTGTCAACGAATCTCTTAATAAGCCTCTAAAAGGTTCTCGAGTTGCATGGGTTGATGCGGTCAAGTTGTTCGCATGCCTCTTAGTTGTATTTGGGCATCTATACATGTCGATGGCCTCTTCTGGCTTACTTAATGAGGACAATCCTTGGTATCAACTTCCCATACAGACCGTTTATACCTTCCATGTGCCACTATTTTTTGTCTGCAGCGGGTTTTTATATCAGTTCAATAAGGGTGGTTCGACACTGGAGGGGCACCTTCGATCCCTTAAGAGCAAGGCGCTTTCTCTGGGTGTGCCATATGTTGTCTTTTCAACCCTAACCTTGCTTCTCAAAAATGTGTTCTCAAGCGAAGTTAATAACCAGGCTACGCCTTTTGTGCGCACATTGTTGTTCGAGCCGATTGCGCCTTACTGGTACCTATACACGCTGTTTCTCTTATTCTGCATAATTCCCAGGCTTGGCAACATCAAACACGCTTTAAAGCTATTCATTGCCGTTTTTGCAATAAAGCTCATCTACGTTTTTTGCCCTATGTGCTGGAGCTTTCCGGATCTCGTCCAGAAAATCGCCGCCTGTGGCGTATGGTTTGTATTTGGAATGCTTCTATCTGACGGTGACATTCGCGGAAGGGTTTTAAACCGCACCGTTGCGGTGATCGCCATGATTGCGGCCCTAATTATTTCATTCAATAATTACGGTGTTGAAAATACTAATCGTGGTTTGCAGTTCTTAGTCGCTGCGTTATTTGTTTATTCCATCGTTACGATAGCCGTTAGCGCTAAAGGACTGCAAAAATATGCTCCCTTTTTATCAAAAATGGGCCGTTTCTTTATGCCGGTCTATGTTCTGCACACGATTTTCGCTGCGGGAATTAGATCAATTCTACTTAAGCTTGGAATCGACTCGCTTTGTATAAATATGGTCGTCGGGTTCACTATTAGCATCGCGGCTCCAATCGCCATCTACCAAATCTCTCTACCGCACTGGTGGATGTTGTTTGTCTTTGAGCCCGTTAAAGCTCTTAAACAAATGAAAGGTAAGTATGAATAGGCTGGCTAAACGCTTGAGCAATAGTATTGCTTCGAGAACTCTGTTTACCGATGCCGCATCTGTGGGATTAATGGCTTGCGGGTTCGGCGATAAGTATCTCGTTGGCCTTAACAGCATGTATAAGGCGTATAAATGGGTCAACAAGAAGATGGGACCCTTTTATAGGGAATATCTTGCAAAAGTTGAGATAACTAAGTATGCGGCTGCTAAAACTGTATGTACTTCTTCTCGAACTGCATGGGTATGCTGGCTTCAAGGCATTGATGCAGCACCTGTGGTTGTCAAACAGTGCTATGCATCAATTAATAAATGGCTGCAGGACTGGGACATTGTTCTGATCACTGCGGAGAACTTCTCGGAATATGCCACGCTGCCAGACTTCATAGTTGATAAATGGAAAAGTGGAGTGATTAGCAACACTCATTTTTCCGATATACTACGCCTCCAACTTCTCATTGAGCATGGTGGGCTTTGGCTGGATGCAACGACCATGCTTACCGGGGCTATACCCGATTATGTTCTGGAATCAGGCTTCTTCGTTTTTCACAATGGATGGATGGACGAAGAAATGATTAACATGGCCAGTTGGTTTATATACTCAGCGCAGCCTCAATTTAAATTGCTAATTCAAACTCGTGATTTGATTTTTGCATATTGGAAAAAATTCAATTACTTAAAGAATTACTTTCTACTTCATATGCTATTTAGAATCGTAACCGATGCGAATGAGCAGCTGTGGAATGAAGTTCCTTATTACAACCAAATTGATAATCATCTTCTAATGATTGAACTCCAAAAACCCTTTGATGCTCAAAGGGTTGAGCAAATAAAGGCGCTTACTCCAATACATAAGTTGACATATAAATTGCCCGAATGGGATTCGAACAGCACTGTCGCCCATCTGGAGGAGATTTATTAAGAATGATGAACAATGTATCGTCGCAAACCAATCAATTTGGCTATGCATATAAACTTAATGTTCAGCGAAGCTTAAAGTCGCTGTTTGCCATCTTGATTATTGGAACTCTTATATTTTTTGAGCTTGCAGGTGGAAGGAGCTATTTCGATGAGTTCCTATCACTTGGCGCAATAGCATATCTGTTATATCTTGCGGTGTCAGACGAGCTTTCTCGCTATGACAGCGTTAGCTTATTTATTTTGGTTCTTGTTGCTTTCCTTGGACTTTGCTCCAATGTTACATCGGGTATCAGCCGATCCATTTCTTCTGTTGCTATCGATTTAATCGCAGAGACCAAGATTCTTTGGGTTTATTTTGCTGCGAAATACTATTTTCGAGGTAAAACGGCCCTCAGTTTTTCCAATATGCTGGTGCCAGCCTCAAAGATATATATAGTAATGGCGTTCATTTGCTCATTAATCTCTCAGTTTGTGAATATCGGTATGACCGAATCCGAAAGATATGGTCTGCAGGGCTTTAGTTTTATTTTCCCGTTCAGCTTTCAATTTCTTGCAGTGTCTCTATTAGCAATTGCAACGTTGATTACTTCCGAGGCGAAAAACCGACAGCGCTATTACGTTCTGGCTTCAATTAGTTTAATGCTTGCTACAAAAAGCTCTCCATTGTTGTTTGGGCTAATGTTTCTGATTCTTCTTTTCTATTTTTATAGGTACGAAAGGTTAAATATATTTGTAATCGCGCTCCTTTTTTTCGGAATTATTGCTGTGGGCTCATACCAAATTCAAACCTACTTAATGAACGTTAACGCGCCGAGGTATTTATTCTTTTTGCACGGAGCTGAACTTGCCAGTCAGCATTTTCCGTTCGGTACGGGTTTTGCTACTTTTGGTTCCGATCAAGCAGCCCGTTCCTATTCGCCGCTCTATTTTCAATTTGGGTTTTCCCGTCTATTTGGCTTAAATCCCGAAGATGGTTCATTTTTAAGCGACACTTTCTGGCCAATGGCTCTTGGTCAATTCGGATGGATTGGATTCGCTCTTTTCGTCGGACTGTTCGTGCGCATTTTCTTATCTTTTAAAAATAATCGCGGCGTACAAGCTGAATCGAAGGCCTTTTTGTATTCCGCGCTGCTCGCATACATTATTCATGCTATTGGTTCGGCCATTCTTTCTTCCTCAGCTGGCATAATTGGATTTATTGCCATGGCATTAGTCAACAGTCCGACAGGAGAGTCGTGCAAGGGTCTACCCAACAACAGGAAGAATTGCCATGGAAAAATATAAGTACTTTCTTAAAAATATCGGCTTAATGACGTTGAGCAACTTTGCGAGCAAGATCCTTTCTTTCTTGCTCGTTCCGTTGTATACAAGCGTCCTCAGTACTGCCGATTATGGCCTTTACGACATTTATACGACCACGGCGTTTCTCTTGGTTCCATTACTATCGGGTGCGGTCTCTCAAGCCGCCCTTAGGTTTTCAATGGATGCCACGAGCGATCGTAGCCAGGTTTTCTCTGAAGCTATCAGAACTTTTATACAGGCTAGCCTGGTAATAGTAGCTCTCGTAGCGATTAATTGTTGGTTGAATCTAATTCCTCTGTTCAACGAGTATCCGACTTATTTTGTTCTCTATTACGTGTTCTGCTTGCTTTCGGATATTCTGCTGTCGTATGCACGTGGTATCGATCGCATTTTTGACGTAGCTATCGCTGGTATCATTAGCTCTGCAGTAATCATTATTCTCAATGTGACGCTTTTGCTTATCTTCCCTATGGGGGTATCTGGTTACTTTATTGCAAATATATCCGCTTTCGTTGTCGTATCTATTTATTTGGTCGTTCGTCTTAGGCTATGGACGTATATAACGGCACGCTGTAACAAATCATTGAGCGAGGAAATGGCTGAATATAGTAGGCCATTGATTTTTGACCAAATTGCTTGGTGGATTAACAACGTTTCCGATCGATATATTGTTACTTGGATTTGTGGCGCAGCCGCAAACGGCATTTATTCAGTTGCTTTTAAAATCCCGTCGATCCTTAATGTCTTTCAGTCGATATTCAACCAAGCTTGGACCTTATCGGCAGTAAAAGAAATTAATGAAAGCTCGGGAGAGTTTTACTCTAGGATTTATTCAATCTACAATTGCGGTCTGGTACTGCTATGTTCTCTATTGCTTGTAGGAGATAAATTAATTGCCCGCATTCTGTATGCAAACGACTTCTATCAGGCCTGGCGGTATGCACCGCTACTAACCATTTCTGTAGTATTTAGCTGTCTCTGCGGTGTTTTTGAAGGTATTTTTGCCGCCGCTAAGGAAACGAAAATTCTTGCATCGACCACCATCGTGGGCGCAGTGATCAATATTGCAATGAACTTGATTCTGGTTCGATACTACGGCCCGCTCGGAGCTGCTTTCTCTACGATGGTTTCATATGGTCTCGTCTGGTTTGCTCGCCTGAGAAAGGCGTCGAGCATTGTTCCCCTAAACATACACTTGGGCCGCGACCTGGCATCCTACGCGATTCTATTGCTTCAGTCGTTCTTCCTAATCCTGATAACGGATCCAGTGTATATGTATGCAGTTGAGGTGCTGCTACTCCTCCTAATTGTGCTTTTGTACGTGAAAGATCTTAAGGTGCTTGGTTCAGGTCTGCTCAGTAAGATTAAGTCTTAGATGAAAAAGTGTTTGGATGATTGATGGCTACTACGCGAAACTCAAGTATCGAAGCGCTGAGGCTTCTTGCCATATTTGGCATAGTTATCATGCATGTGAATGGTCCATTGTTGAGTGATCACCATCTGCTATTTAGTTGATTTGGGGACCCTGCGCCAATTTTGGGAAGAACCTGGAACCATATCGATGACTTCCAAAGAAAAAGAAATGCAATCGCTCATGGCTCGGCTTTGCCTTCGACAATTGGAGATAACTACTCTGCTTTAGATATTGAGACGTTTCACACGGAATGGAGAAGCAGCTGGGTCGCCTTTGCCGAGCATATTGAGAAGGAGAGTTTAAATCCGAGATTCTGGACCAAGCGATAGCAGGTACCGTATAGGTAAGCGGGTTTAGCGGAGTCTGCGACGGGTGTTTCGGGCTTAGACATAGGAAACGGGGTATGCATAAACAATGCCAGATATCCACCTTGACTCCAGAGATCTGTTTAGCTGGCGGCTTATCATCGACGAGGGCCTATTCATTGGTCGCATAGTGAGACATGCGGAAAAATTTCCCAACGAGGCAATTGCTCTTGATATCACGGCACTTCCGTTCATAGCTGTTGCTGTACACGATGCGATTCCTTTCATTAATAAGAAACTCGGTCTTCATATACCTCCAGAAGATCTGCGCGTAACTCGCATTCGACATATGACAAAGTCTCTCAGCTCGAACAAAATGGACTTCTATGACTATCTTTCAGAAGCCCGAGCCGTGATAGATCAACTCAATAAACAATTCTATGGAGGCCCCTTTCCAACGCTTCTCAATAGGTTTCGAAACAATATCGGAATCACTTACTACGGTGAGCTTCCCTGTTATACAACCTTTTCTACCGTCCATCTCTTTACCAAGGACTCCCCGGAGCTTCTCTGTTCAAAGGCCCCTGACCTTTCGTATGAAATCGGATATCATTCAGGGCTGTCCGGTGGTTATTTATATCTTTTTTCTCAATCGTTTTATGCAGACCGATCTGTTTTTGATGTTTCAGCCTTTGAAACTCGTTCGAATGATCGCCGATTCGAAGATATGGTCAAAAAGATTAAATACATTGGATGCAAGGACGATGCGATTTTCTTTTTTCTCTCTGAGCTCCTTATGCTGCTTGTATCGGTTGATGTTTTGTTCGAAGCAGGCTTTTTTACTGAGACGGTTCTTATTAAGTATTCCTGTTTGAGCTTGGACCATGTCGCAAGGGCTCTTCAGGCATTTACTACCTTTGCAAGGACCCATACGGAGCTCGATCTTTGCACGAACAGGTTTCTGTCTAAAGTCGAGGGGCTTATTCCGAGAGAGGACAAAAAATGGATTAAGCGTGTGCATCCGTTGCGAAACGCATTCATGCACTACGACTTTTCGGAGAAGCTTGTTCCCGATCCTTCCGGTTGCTCCTCCTCGTGGACAATACTCGACATTGCCTGCAATAACCAGTTGGGATTGGATTCGCAAGAGTTTAAATCGGAACTAACGGCTGTTCGTTGCAGGCTGGAAAGATCGATTTGCGAGTTAATCGCCTTTCCACAATTTGATCCGTTAAAGGAACCTTGGGGCATGTAGGGTGGGCGAAATCTCAATCGCGTCGAAAATGTTGGTGAAAGGGTGACACCCTGGCCTCCGTTTAACGAAGGCCGCTATGGAAATCTTATCAGAACCGACGCCGGACACGCTCGTCATGCCACGTTTCGACGACGGCGCCATTGACATACAAGAGCCGCACAGGCGCCTCGCCGAGCAGGTCGTCAACGCCGTGATGGACGCCGAGGCCGACCAGCTGTGCGGCAGCGGGTCGTACAGCCGAAACGGCTACCGGGAGCGTAATCTCGCCACCTGCGTCGGCACGCTGACGCTGCGCATCCCGAAGCTCCGCACCGGCAGCTTCTTCCCGGACGACGTGATCGAGCGCCATCAGCGCGTGGACCGCGCCCTCGTAGCCACCGTCCCCGAGATGTACGCCACCGGCGCGAGCACCAGTAAGGTACGGCTCGTCGCCGAGAAGATGGGTGTGTCCATGCTCTCCAAAGAACAGGCGAGCACTATTTTATTTCGGAGTTAGCATCTTCTGACATTGCGAGGATCGACGATGCCGATTAAGTTTTCGGCATTTAATTTGTTGACGTCGGCTGGCCTTGTCTGCAACGATTTGAATTGTACTGTGTTTGTTTTTTAACATGATTGCATTCGGATTCTATTACGCGAGTTGACGGCAAAGATGGGGTCGTGTCTCGAATATTTTCGTCGTGGTGCCTGCCCTTTTCAAGGACCTTTGCTATATAGCAATTGTATCGACGACCCAGGGCAAAGCTATAAAGCGCGGGCGTCAAATTAGTTCTAATCAGCACTCTGAGCTAATCATCCATCGTCCCGATGGCAGAATCCGCGCAAAGGATTCCCATGGGCACGATCCCTTCCCGCCGAGAGGATGGGGGCTTGACGCCATTGCGGCTGCGGGCATGGATTAGCGTGTCCGCAGCCGCAAACGTCTGCCGGAAGTATGCGGCAAGTTCTGGAACCCCCCGAGCACAACGGCTTTTCCGCATAAAGGATCCGCAGGCAGAAGCATTGCGGCATTCCGGAGCGCTCGGCACGCTAGGGATTTGCCGCATACTTCCGAGTTTTGGCTTTGTACCCTTTGCTCCAGATGCTGCAAACACTTGATTGATGCTATTTAAAGTCTATAATCAAAGAAAAGCTCTGAAATACCTTTTCAAAACAATGAAAGGAAAGTTGAGGACGATGCTTTGTCAGTTTTCCTTCAGGAACTATAGGTCCTATCGCGACGAGGCGGAGCTTTCCATGCAGGCGACGCCGATGAGGGAGTTTGAGCGCTCCCTTATCGAGTGTCCCGATGGGCAGAGCTTTCTGCCGGTGGCTGCGGTGTACGGACCCAACGCTGGCGGCAAGTCCAACCTACTCGAAGCTCTTGACTACGTTCGTTCGGCTGTGGCCAGACCGATCAGATTGCTGTCAGCCAGCTCTGATGCGCCAGAGGGCAATCGTCCTTCGATACCCCGTTGTTCGGCGTTCGAGTTCGATGATGTGTCTGCTCTCGAGCCTACCGAGTTCGAGCTCTACTACCGCGCGGGCGAGCATGAGTACCGTTATGCCCTGTCCGTGCATGCCGACGAGATCGAGCGCACCTACGGTCCGCTCACCTGTAAGGCGCTGCCGGCACTCATGGAGTGGCTGGCCCTGCGCTCCGACTTGGATTCCCTGGCCGGCGAGACGCATGCCATCACCATGATGACCATCCACTCCGCCAAGGGCCTGGAGTTCCCCGCGGTGTTCGTGGCCGGCATGGAGGAGGGCATCTTCCCGCACGTGCACGATTTTGGCGGCAGCGATGATCCGGGCAAGCTTGAGGAGGAGCGTCGCCTGGCCTACGTCGCCATCACGCGCGCGAAGAAGGCGCTGACCATCCTGTACACCAAAAGCCGCGTTATTTACGGGCGGACGGAGTTCTGCACGCCCTCGCGTTTTCTGGACGAGATTCCCGACGACCTTCTGGAAAGGGAGACGGCCAGACCCCGCCCCGTCGTCACCAACCGCCGGCCGGCGCCGGACACCGCGCGCCGCAGCTCGACCTTTGGCAGCGCGCCCGAACGCAGCACGCTGTCCATCGCGGTCGGCAGCAGGGTCCTGCATCCCGTTTTCGGGGAGGGCGTCGTCGTCGCGTCGCAGGATATGGGCAACGATACGCTGCTGGAGGTGGAATTCTTCAGCGGCCAGACGAAAAAGCTGATGCAGAATTACGCAAAATTAAAGCTGAAATAAATGCAAAAAAGAGGTAGAAACAATGGCGGAAATCAAACCCATTCAGGCACTTCGGTATACGGATAAGGCGGGGAAGCTGGCGGACAACGTCTGCCCGCCCTATGACATCGTATCCGCACCCGAGCGTGAAGCGCTGGTATCGCGCAGCGCTTACAACCTCATCCGGCTCGAGCTGCCCGAAGGCGGCGACGACCGCTATGCCCAAGCCGGCGCGCTGCTGAACGAGTGGCTGGAGACCGGCGTTCTCGCGCGCGACGAGGAGGCGGGCATCTTTATCTATGAGGAGGAACAAAAATGAAATATGAAGAACTGTTATCTCAAGAAGAAAGA
>OGQR01001427.1_pt1 | contig 16469 bp, 13 predicted proteins | sample 1553271 | NCBI WGS metagenome assembly OGQR01 (sample SAMEA2579970, study PRJEB22360) | human gut metagenome | biome: human gut; feature: human-associated habitat; material: faeces | place: Denmark | collected 2008/2010 | reverse complement strand
CCCCTGGCCATTGACGAGGAGAAGTTTCGGGCGGTCTGTACCCGGTGGCGGGCGGGAGAGATGACCGCTGTGGCGGCGATGAGGCTGCTGGGGCTCAAGCCGAATACGTTTTACCGGCGGGTCAAGGATTTGGGCCTGTAAGCCGCTGAAAAGATGTTACACGAAAAAAAGCTGGACGATCCATAGGATCGGCCAGCTTTTTGATGGAACGAAGGGAGAACTTAGTCCAGAGAGAAGAGAATTCGGGTGTTGGGGTCGGCCATACGAACCAGCACGGAAGCAACCTCCGCCCGGGTGATGGGGGCATTGGGCCGGAAGGTGCCGGCGTCGTCATTGCCCGAGAGAACCCCTGCCCGGTAGAGTTGATAGATCCCTTTGTCGGACTTGTACACGTCGGGAATGGAGCCGTCGGGTACGTCGTTGACCGAGGGGAGAGCGGAGCTGGGAAGGGCCTTGGCCAGGATGGAGGCGAACTCCTGCCGGGTGAGCGGGGCATTCATATCACTGGGAAGGGAGGAGATGATTCCCTGGCTGATGGCATAGTCGGAGTAGGCCTTGTACCATGGACTGCTGTTGGCGAAGGTGCCGTTGCCCGTCAAGTACAGCTTGCGCAGCCGGGCAGCCAGGGTAATGGTCTGGGCGGCGGAAATTTGCTTGTCGGGTTTGAATTTGTTGGTTTCAATCCCATCCATCAGACCATAGGAGTAGGCCGCGGTCACATAGGGATAATACCAGGCGCGGGAGGAGACATCCTTAAAATTGTTTTGATAGGTTTTGCTCTTGACAAAGCTGTGGCCGCTGGTGTCCCATTTGGCCACCAGCGTTTGTCCGTAGGTGCTTTTGAGCTTGGTGCCATTGGTGACCAGTTCCTTTCCCACAGCGGTGTACCAGCCCAGGAAGGCGGCATTTTTCCGGGTGGGGGTGGGCAGGTCGTAGGTGCTGTTCTTGCTGACCAGTTCCGCGCCGGGGGAGACGCTGCCGCCGATGACGAACTGCACCAGCGAGATCACTCCGGACACGGGGAGAAACACCTGCAGCGCGTGGCGCAGGGCCTCGGGATAGTACTGCGTCAGGTCGTCCCCGTTGACGGTGAGGCTAAATGACGGGGTGAAGCTGCTGCTCGTCCCGCCGAGGATGCTCGCCAGCAGCGTCACGCCGACGGCGAGCCACCAGTAATTTTTCAGCGCGCGGCGGGCCATGCCGCGGTAATCGGATGCGGAATACATAGGCGTTCTCCTTTCTGCCCTTACCAGGGCGTGCGGGTCTGTCCGTGCACGAGGTAGGCGTGCTCGGCCAGCTCCGCGAGCGGACTGTCGCTGCGGGAATCGGAGTAAAACTCCGCGATCTCGACGTCGGGATAAGCCTCGTGCAGGCGGCGGACCTTTTCCGCGCCGTGGCAGTTTTCGCCGTCGGTCTTGCCGGTGTGTTTATCCACGCGCGAGGCCAGCAGCCGCACGCCGAGCTTCTGCGCCGGAATGCGCACGAGAAACTCCGGCGAGGCGGAGATAATGATGTCGTCCGGTCGCTGCTGCGCAAGATACCACGGGTTTACGCGCGCAAAATTCTGCGCCCAGAACGCCTCCAGCTCCGCGTCCACATCGGGCACGCGGCGCAGAAAGCCGTACATCCGCTCCTTGATGGCCGTCTTGCTCACCTTGCCGAGCCAGTAGCCCGGCAGCAGGACCAGCGTGCCCAAAAGCGCCCGGATCACACCGGGATGCCGCCGCAGACACCAGCGCACGAACGCCACTGTGCTGTCCACGGGGAAGATGGTCTTGTCCCAGTCGTATACGTTGACTTTTTCCATAGGGCACCTCTCAGTACAGGGTGCCGGCCAGCTGCATATACGCGGCGGCAAAGGCCTCCCGGATGAAGTAATTGACGCGCATGGTCGGCAGCGTCGTCTCGGCAGCGATGCCGACGGGCTCTGCGCCCAGTGCCCGCACCATGCGTTTGGCGCGGTAGAGGTGGTATTCGCTCGTCACGATGCCGACGCCGTTCGCCGGGTCGTACCCCCGCGCACGGAGGATGGCGAACGAATTTTCCAGGTTCTCGCGCGTGGTGCGCGACTGATCCTCCTGCACGATGCGCGCGCTGTCGATGCCGTGCGCCGTGAGGTAGTCGGCCATGGCTTTGGCCTCCGTGATGTCCTCGCCCTCGCCTTGGCCGCCGGAGACGACGGCCAGCGCGTCCGGGTTCGCGTCCAGATACGCGAGTGCGGCGTCGAGCCGGTTGCACATCGACAGCGACGGCGTGCTGCCGTTGACGCCCGCGCCGAGCACGATGATCGCGTCCGGGTGCGCGTCCGTGTCCGTGCGCGCGTCGCGCACGACGGGGATCTCAAAGACCGCGAACACGATCACCCCTGCGCACACGAGCACGCCCAGCACGATGCGCCCCACGCGGTGCAGCCGTGGGAATAGAAATACCAGCACGGCGATGCCCCAGAGCGTGTAGCCCAGAAAGTCGTGCCCCGGCATCGCAAAACGCAGCACGCAGCCGGCGATGACGAGCACGATGGCGGCAATCAGAGATGTTTTGTGTTTCATTCGCACAGCGCCTCCCACGCCTCGTAGAGCGCCTCGAGCTGCGCATTGAGCGCCTGCTTTCGCGCATCGATCTCCATGAGTTTCTGATAGTCCGTGGCGTTGGCCTCGCTCTCGGCGTCGAGCGCCGCGAGCTGCCCCTCCAGCTTTTCGATCTCGCGCTCCGTGCGCTCGCGCGCTCGCGTGGTGTTCGGGGCGCGCTTCGGCTTTGGCTTCGGCTCTTTTTTGCGCTCGACGGCCTTGGCCGTCTGCTGCAGGGCGGTCTGGCGCGCGCGGTATTCGCGGAATTGCTCATACGTCCCGCGGTAGTCCGTGATCGTGCCGTTTTCAAGCAGCCAGATGCGGGTGGCGAATTTCTCGATGAAGTACCGGTCGTGCGATACGAACAGCAGCGCCTGTGTATAGTCGCTCAGCGCGTCCTCGATCCACTCGCGGCTGGCGATGTCGAGATGGTTCGTCGGCTCGTCGAGGATGAGGAAATTGATTTCCCGGCGCATGAGCATGCACAGCCGCAGCCGGGACAGCTCGCCGCCCGAGAGCGCCGACACGGGCTTGAGCACATCCTCGCCGCAAAAGCCGTAGGCGCCGAGCTGGTCGCGCGCCTCCTGCGGCGTGCACTTGCACTCGTAGAGCATCGTGTCGAGCATGGAGCGCTCCGGCACGGCAAAGCGGACGATCTGCGGCAGGTATGCCGTGCGCACGGACGGCCCGCGCTGCACCCAGCCGATATCCGGCGTCTCTTCGTTCATGACGAGCCGCAGAAACGTCGTCTTGCCGGCACCGTTGTCGCCGATGAGGGCGATGCGCTCGCCGCCGGTCACGGTCAGGTCGAGGTCGTGAAAGAGCGTCCGCTCGCCGTAGCGCTTGCCCAGACCCGACATGGTCAGCACGTCGTCACCGCGGAATTCCTGCGCCGTGAAGTGCACGTTGAGCTTGCGTGCCTCGGTCGGCCGCTCGGTCGTTTCGAGCTTTTCCATGCGCTTTTCGATGGAAAACGCGCGCTTGTGCAGCTTGTCGTTGCCCATGAAGGCCCAGAGGTGCAGCTTGGCCGCCGCCTCCGTGAGCTGCTGGAGCTTGGCCTGATCTTTCTCGTATTTTTTGAGCTGCTCGTCAAAGCGGCGCTGCCGCTCGACGACGTAAAAGCTGTAGTTGCCGCTGTAAAACTCCGCCTGCCCGGACGTAAAGTCGATCGAGCGCTGCACGACGCGGTCGAGAAAATACCGGTCGTGGCTGATGACGAGCACCGTGCCGCGAAAATGCAGCAGGTACGCCTCCAGCCACTCGGTCGCGCGCAGGTCGAGGTGGTTCGTCGGCTCGTCGAGCAGGAGAATGTCCGTGTCCTCGAGGATGAGCCGCGCGAGGTTCACGCGCGTTTTCTCCCCGCCGGAGAGACTGTCGAACGGCTGCGCGCGCATCGCGGCCGGGATGTCCAGACCGTTGGCGACGCGGTTGCGCTCGTGCTCCATGTCGTACCCACCGAGACGGCGGAAATTTTCCGACAGGCGGTCGTACTCCGAGAGCAGGGCGGGGGAGTCGTCCGTCGCCATGCGCGCGGTGAGCTCGTTCATGCGAGCTTCCATATCGTAGAGCCGCCGGTGCGCCTCGCGCAGCACGTCCTCCGTTGTCCAGCCGTCAGGGTAGACGGGGATCTGCGAGATCAGCCCCAGCCGCCGCCCGGAGGCGATGGACACGGTGCCGGCGTCCGGCTGCAGCTCGCCCGAGAGGATGCGGAAAAACGTCGTCTTGCCGCAGCCGTTGCGCCCGAGGATACCCACGCGCTCGCCGGCGTTGACGTCGAATGTGATACCTTTTAATATATCGTTGCCCTGCTCAAAGCCCTTGACGAGCCCACGGACGGATAGATCGATCATGTGTGACTCCTAAATTACTTGTTCACGGCCGCCTGCAGCACGGTGTTGGCCACAGCGCCCGCATTCGTCAGGCCGCCGCCGGCGTTCTCCACCAGCACGACGAAGGCGTACGGGTGCGCATCGTCGAGCAAAAAGCCCGTGAACCAGGCGTGCGACGTGCCGTCACCCACCTCGGCGGTGCCGGTCTTGGCGCAGAGGTTCAGGCCCGGGAAGCGGTTCGTGCCGTAGTGGGCCGAGACGTTGTAGTTCATCATGTCGCGCAGCTTGTTGGCGGTCGCGGTGCTCAGCAGGCTCGTGGTCGAGCCGCTGGGTGTGTCGAGCAGCAGCGATGGTTCCACGACGCTGCCGCCGTTGGCGATGGCCGAGACGTAGCGCAGCATGGAGTACGGGCAGATGAGGTCTTCATACTGGCCGATGCCAGACCAGGCGAGGTTTGCGCTGCCGGACGCGCCCTTCGTGAAGCTGCCGGCCATCGTCGGGATGCCGCTCAGCGACTGGGAATCGAGGAAGCCGAACTTCTTGGCGTAGCTCTCGATGGTGTCCGCCCCGAGCTCGAGTGAGATCTGCGCGAACGCGCAGTTGCAGGAGTTTGCCAGCGCGTCCTCAAACGTCTGGCTGCCGTGCACGCCCGTGCACTTGACGGTCACGCCCGCCACATCGACGCTGCCCGCGCACGTAAAGCGGCGGCTGTCGATGTCCTTGATGTTCTCGATCGCGGCGGCGGAGGTGATGAGCTTGAAGATGGAGCCCGGCGTGAACGAGCCGTTGATGCAGCGGTTGATGTATGCGCCGTCCGGCACGTCGCCGTCGCTGCTGGGGTCGATGCTCGGGCCGGAGGCCATGCACAGGATCTCGCCGGTCTTGTAGTTGCTCACGAGCACGGCGCCCTTGCGCCCGGCGAGCGCCTCATAGGCGGTCACGCACAGGCTCGAATCGAGCGTGAGCGCGACGGTGTGCCCGTCGGTGGCGTAGGTGCCGGTGATGGGGTTGTAGCCCGACAGCTGCTTGGAAAATGCCTTGAGCGCGCCGGTGCCGATATTGCCGGTGTAGTCGCCGACGGCCTGGTAGCAGGCCGTGCGCACGGCAGCGTCATCGGCGTAGCTGCGCGAGCCGCCGTTGGCCGTTGCGAGCACGACGCCGCTGCGGTCGGTGAGCGTGCCGGTGCTGAGCACACCGCTGGTGTAGACGCTGCTGTTGGCGGCGAAGGTCGCCCACTCGGCGCCGTGTTCGATGTAGCGCACGATGTACACGCCGATGCCGCCGAGCACCAGCACGGCGACGAGCAGCGCGCTCATGGCGCGGCGTTTGACTTTGTTCATGCCTGCGCCTCCTTTTTATTGCGCGATGGCAGCCGCACCACGAAGCTCGCGCCGCGTCGGGTGTCTGCCGCCTTGATATAGGCCAGCAGCATCCAGCACGAGAGCATACTCGACCCGCCCTTGGACACGAACGGGAACGTCACGCCCGTGAACGGCAGGATATCGAGCACGCCGAACACGTTGAGCGACATCTGCACGAGCATGAGCGTCACGGTGGCGCAGCCGGCGATGACGTAGTACGACGAGCGGCCCTGGGCCGCATTCTTGACGGTGAAGATGGCGAGGGCGATGATGGCCAGCATCGCGCACAGCGCCACGATCAGGCCGAGCTCCTCGCACAGCATGCCGAACACCATGTCGGTGTTGGCAGCAAAGATATTTTTCAGCCAGCCGCAGCCTGCGCCCTGCCCGAACAGACCGCCGGAGGCGGCCGCGCTCAGCGCGCGCGTCTGCTGGAAGCCCGCGCCAGAGACGTCCTCCCACACGTGCCCCCAGGTGGCGAAGCGCTGCGCCACGTGCGGCTTGATGCTCAGCACCAGCGTACCCGCCATGGCGGCGGACGCCACGGCCAGCAGCACGGTCGCAATGCTGCCCGAGCGCATGAAGGCGATGACGAGGAACGTCGCAAAGAAGATGAGCGCAGAGCCAAAGTCGCCCATCAGCGCCAGCCCGCCCACGCAGATGGCGGAAAAGGCGATGAACAGCAGGATGCTCTTGCTGCGGAACATCCGGTTGATCGACGTTGCGCCGACGTAGATGAACGCGACCTTGATCAGTTCCGACGGCTGCAGGGAGAAGCCCGCGATCGTCAGCCAGTTTTTCGCGCCGAACACCTCGCGCGCGGCGAACAGGTTCAGCGCCAGCAGTGCCAGCGAGATGATGGCCGCCGGCCAGCGCAGCGCCTTGACATGGCTCAGGTCGCGCAGCCACCAGCCGAGCAGGAAAAACAGCGCGATGCCCACGATGATGAGGATGATCTCCTTGGTCAGATCGTCCGGCGTGCTCGTCGCGCAGATCTCGAGCCCGAGCGTGCACAGGAAAAACGCGATCGTCTCGACCTCGAAGCCCGAGCGGTCCATCGTGCGCATGAGCACGTAGCAGAACCACTGCGTGAGCGCGAGGGCTGCAAACGACATCAGAATGCCCAGCAGGTGCGCGCTGTCGGCCGAGGACACGAACTCCAGCGCCAGCAGCAGCTGAAACACCGTCAGGAAAAACAGCGTGCCGCCGGCGGAGACCTTCCGTCCGGCGATCGTGCGGCGCTGCTCCTGCACGGCGCGGCGCTCTTCGCTCATGTCGGCGAACTTGAGCATGTGCGTCGAGCAGCGGAGAATGTCGCCGCTGAACACCTGCGTCGGCTCGGTGATCTGTTCGCCGTTGAGGTACACGCCGCCGCTGCGGCTTAGGTCACTGACGGTCCACTCGCCGGCGTCGTTGCGCATGAGCACGGCGTGGACGTTGGCCACGTCGGGATAGGGCAGCGTGATGTCTGCGCTGCGGGCGCGGCCGATCAGGCACTCCCAGTGCAGCAGGGGATAGACCTTGCCGTCCGGCGTGACGAGATGACCCCAGGTCTCCGGCTCGGCGCGGCCGTAGAACATGGACGCGATACAGCGGATGAGCACGATGAGCGCGATGACCGGCAGAATGAAGTGCGCGGCCTGCGCGGCATAGGCAGTTACGGCAGACACGGCGTCCGCCTCCTTTCCGAAGCTCCCGCGCGGGGAGCGGTACATTTATAATACAGCGATAAAAAATCAAACCATTATACCACGGCAAAAATCCATTGACAACCACTGCCGGGCATCCTACAATGAACCTATGATGAAACAGACGAAATTTTGGGCCCTTTTGTTCGCCGCGCTCGCCATTTTGGGCGGCGGCGCATTTTTGCTGCTGCGCGGCCATGGGCAGACGGGGCAGACGGCCGTCATCCGCATCGACGGCGAGGTCTATCAGCGCATCGACCTGCGCGCCGTGACCATACCATATGATATCGAAGTGCAGACCGACTGGGGCACGAACACCGTGCACGTCGAGTCCGACGGCGTGTCCGTCACGCAGGCCGATTGTCCGGATCTTCTGTGCGTCCAGCAGGGGAAGATCACTACGTCGGCCATCCCGATCGCCTGCGTGCCGCACCACCTGACGGTGCAGATCGAGGGGTCGCCATGAAGGGGACGAAGCGTCTGGCCGTTCTGGCCATGTTCACCGCCATCGCGCTGACGATCTTCGTCGCCGAGGCGCAGATCCCGCCCGTCGTGCCGATCCCGGGTGTGAAGCTCGGCCTTGCCAACATCGTCACGCTCATTGCCATGGCCCTGCTCGGCCGGCGGCAGGCGGGGGAGATCCTGCTCGTGCGCATCGTGCTCGGCAGCGTGTTCACCGGCGGCGTGTCGGCGATGCTCTTCAGCATCGCGGGCGGCGTGCTCGCCTATCTCGTCATGTGCCTGACCATCCGCCGCCTGCCGGAGCGGCTGCTGTGGGTCGTGAGCGTGCTGGCGGCCTTCGGGCACAACGCCGGGCAGCTGCTGGTCGCCGTCTGGGTCACGGGCACGCCGTCCATTCTGGTGTATGCGCCCGCGCTCGTCGCGGCGAGCGTGATCACCGGCGCGTTCACCGGCGTGGCCGCTATGTATCTCGTGCGTGCGCTGCGCAAAACGGGGCATTTTCCGCAGGCGTGAGATGATTTCGTCATGATTTTGTAACATTTTCGCGCCCCGAGTTCTTAAAATGTTCGGCAAGTAGGAAGCCGCAGTTTTTGGAAAACTGCGGCTTTGTTGTGCAAATACGACAAAATGCGCGGAGAATATATAGTAATATACATCAAAAACACACGCGAAAAGATTTCGGAAATGTTAAATCTGTTTTAAGTATTGACTTCCGGCAGGCGGCGCGCTATAATGCATCCGCGAATGAAAGATGGGAAGATTTAGGCTGGTATCAGCCGGTTACACAAATCCTTTTTTCTTCCCGCGCCGGGGTGCCCCGGCGAAGCTTTCCGGACGATTTTTGATGCTTATGAATGCTTTTGATAAACCTGTCCAATCGAATACGGAGCAGGCGGGGCGCGGCCATGGGTTCGCGCGGACGTTTGACCGCGTGTGCGCGTTTCTTGATGAGCGCGTCGGCGGCGCGTCGGCGCTGATCGCTGCCTGTCAGAGCGTGGCGGACCGCTTCTGGCACAGCAAGCTGTACTTCCCGGTCTGCTTTCTGATGCTCGCGGTGTTCATGGCGGCCGGACTGCCGGTCGTGGGCGGCGTTCTCGTCATGTCCACGCTGATCTTCCTGCTGCTGTTTTGCGACGATCTGCTGAGCGTCCTGTTCCCGGTCGTGCTGCTGGCCATGGTGGGCACGGAGTTTTACGATGAGCTCTACAGCCTGCTTCGCTTCTGGTGGATCGGCCTGCTGGCAGCGGCGGCGCTGCTCGTGCACATCGGTGCTTACGCCCGCGCGCCGCGCAACGGCGGCTGCCTGCACGGCATGGTGGCCGTGTCGGTCGCAACGCTGCTCGGCGGCCTGGGCTTCATCTCCCGCGAGGAGTATTTCGCGCCCACGGCGCTGTACTATTCTCTCGGCCTCGGCGTTGTGATGCTGCTGGTCTACCTGCTGTGCCGCAGCGAGGCGGACCGCACGCGCGACTATGACGTCGCCGAGCGGATGCTGCAGATCCTTTATGCCGGCGGTCTGTTCACGGGCTTTGTGGTGGCGCTGTTTTATGCGCGCCATATGCAGGAGTTCGTGCAGGACTTTTCCACGATCTATTTCAAGTACCGCAATTTCAGCGCGACGATGCTGCTCATCTCGCTGCCCGCCGCGTCGTACTTTGCCGCGCGTGACCGGCGGCACTTCCTCGCGGTCGCGTTTTTGTACTTCATGATGCTCATGACCGGCTCGCGCAGCGGCCTGATCTTCGGTACGGCAATGCTGCTGCTGTGCCTTGCCTATGTGTATTACTGCAATCCCGAGCGCCGCGCGGTCTATCGCCGCGTCGGGCTCATCAGCCTGGTCCCGGCGGTCGCGCTGCTCATCGCGCTCGTGCCGCGGCTGTTCGCCTCGCGCATGGTCGACGGTGCGCTCATCTCCCCGGATGACAGCCGGTACACGTTTTTCATCCAGGGCCTGCTGGACTTTGTGAAGAATCCGCTCTTTGGCTGCGGTCTTGGCTCGATGCACAATGCGCCGATCTTCCTCGGCGTGGAGGGCAGCATCGTCTGGTACCACAACCTCATCGCGCAGATTCTCGGCAGTATGGGGCTTGTCGGCGCGGTTGGCTATGGCTGGCTGTTTTATGACCGCGTGCGCCTGCTCTGGCGCAAGCGCAGCCGCATGACGCTGGCGTTTGCGCTGTCCTACTTTGCCATGCTGCTCATTTCCATGACGAACCCGGGTATGTTCTGCCCGATGCCGAATGCGCTGCTCATGGTGGCCATGTTTGTGGTCGTGGAGCGGCAGCCCGATACCGCTGCGGCGCCGGTCAAGGCCGGCATCGCCAGTGCACCGGAAAGGAGATTGTTCTGATGAAACGTTTTCAGCTTCTTACGACCGCAATTTTTCTGTTCTGCACGCTTCTGATTGCCGGCTGCACCGGCCGCGGCGTCGAGGCGCAGGCGACCGCCGCCCCGGAGGCGACGCCGACGGCCACTGCAGATATTATGTCCGGCATCCAGACCGGCGACAGCGCCGTCAACAAGATCCTGGCCGGCACGTGGACTTTTGAGCGCACGGACGCCGACAAGAAGACGGATGAGGGCAGCGCCAGCCAGATCCTGCCCAGCACGGACACCGGCGCCAAGGAGACCACGGACGTCAAGGAGCCCGGCACGATCCGCGAGCTGACGTTCCGCACCAACGGCACGGGTACTTACACGGATGCCAACGGCACGCCGCTGGCTTTCGAGTTTGCGCTCAACGGCGACAACCTGACGCTCGCGCTCGAAAACGGCACGGTGCAGATGTTCCGCTGCACGCTGGAAAACGGGCTCATGTACCTCACGCCGATGAGTAACAACGGCGCGTATCAGGCCTTCACCGATGTGTTCCGCCAGACGCAGAGCACGTCCGGCGAGACGGCCAACTGAATCACCCGGATCCTCCCGGCCGGACGCTCAGAGCGTCCGGCCGTTTTGCGTTTAAAAAAGATTTCAGAAATTTTTCGAGATTTTCGGCCCGGAATCGTGTATAATCAGGAGCATCCATTCGGAAAGGAACTCTGCCATGTCCCGAAAGACAAGAAAACGCGGCCGCCGGCGGCTGCTGGTCATTGTGGTGCTGCTGGCGCTGATCGTCTTCGGCGTGTTTACGCGCGGTCTGCTCACGAGCGGCAAGACGACGGCCGAGCGCGCGCAGCGCGAGCTGGACAGCTATGCCGAGAAAAATGATGCCTCGCTCGATGATTATCCGGACGCGCTCGTGCAGCTCTATGCCCGCAATCCCGACGCGCGCGATTTCGTGCGCGACTACCCGAAGAAAAAAGATCTGACCCCGACGATCGACCTCAGCGGCCTTGCCGGGTCGGAGACCGTGCCGCTGCTGCTGCAGTGGGACGAGCGCTGGGGCTACCGCGAATACAACGAGAGCATCATCGGCCTGGCCGGCTGCGGGCCGACGTGCCTGTCCATGGTCACGATCTACCTCACCGGCGACACGACGAAGGACCCGCTCTGGATGTGCCAGTTCGCGGAAGCGCACCAGTTCAACGTGCCCGGCAGCGGCAGCAAGTGGGCGCTCATCTCCGAGGGCGGGCGGATGCTCGGCCTGGACGTGACGCAGATCCCGCTGGACAAGGACCGCATCTACCGCAATCTCGACGTTGGCAATCCGATCATCGTGGTCGTCGGCCCAGGCGATTTCACGACCGACGGGCACTTCCTCGTCCTGACCGGGCGCGACGGCGACAAGATCACGCTCAACGATCCGAACAGCCCCACGAACTCCCAAAAGAGCTGGGACTATGATACCCTCGCCGGGCAGATCCAGAGCCTCTGGGTGCTGCGCCGCGCGGGCTAAGCGCCGGATAAGGAGAAGCCTCGCAGAGTTTCGCCGCCGGAGCGGCGAAAGGAAATCCCGTCATCTTTTCCGGCGATATGTGCGGCGGAAAAAATACTTCTCAGGCTGCAAGTGTGAAATTTGTGCGCCGGCGGCACACAAATTCTGCGCGCAGCAGACTGCAAGCCCTTTGTCGGAAAACCGCTTGGGTTTCCGACAGTTTTCAGCAGCGCCGTCTTCGGACGGCGCTGCTTTTTGCGCGTTTCCGGGGTTGCGGTGCGCGGGCAGATGGGCGTATAATAGCGGCATCTGAGATTTTTGCGAAAAGAGGTTACAGGATGGAATACCGTCTGGAGCATGATACCATGGGCGAGGTGCGTGTGCCTGCTGACCGTTACTGGGGCGCGCAGACGCAGCGCAGCTTTGAAAACTTCCGCATCGGCACCGAGAAGATCCCGCCGGAGGTCATCCGCGCGTTCGCGGTCGTGAAGCTCGCGGCCGCGCGCGCGAACGCGCAGCTCGGCGTGCTCGACGCCCGCCGCGCCGGCGCGATCGAGACCGCCTGCCATGAGATCCTCGACGGCTCGCTCGACGGCAACTTCCCGCTCGCCGTCTGGCAGACCGGCAGCGGCACGCAGACGAATATGAATGTCAACGAGGTCATTGCCCACCGCGCCAATGAGCTGCTGGGTGAAGATCTTGTGCACCCGAACGACCACGTCAACTGCTCGCAGAGCTCGAACGACACGTTTCCGACGGCTATGCACGTGGCCGCGCGCGTCGCGCTCGAGGAGCAGGTTCTGCCCGCCATCGGCCGCCTGACGGCGACACTCGACCGCCTGAGCGCGGAGTACCGCGATGTGGTCAAGATCGGCCGCACGCACCTGCAGGACGCCGTGCCGCTCACGCTCGGGCAGGAGATCAGCGGCTGGAGCGCCATGCTCGGCCACGACCGCGACATGATCGTGCAGGCCTGCCGTGCGCTGAGTGAGCTGGCCCTCGGCGGCACGGCTGTCGGCACGGGGCTCAACGCCCCGGCGGCGTTCGGCGATCTGGCGGCAGAGGAGATCTCCGAGCTGCTGGGCTACGCCTTCCTGTCGGCGCCGAACAAGTTCCACGCGCTCACGAGCAAGGACCAGATGGTGTTTGCCCACGGCGCGCTCAAGGCGCTGGCGGCCGATCTCATGAAGATCGCCAACGACGTGCGCTGGCTCGCTTCCGGCCCGCGCTGCGGCATCGGCGAGCTCATCATCCCGGCCAACGAGCCCGGCTCGTCCATCATGCCCGGCAAGGTCAATCCCACGCAGTGCGAGGCCGTCACGATGGTGGCCGTGCAGGTCATGGGCAATGACACGGCCATCGGCATCGCGGCGTCGCAGGGCAACTTCCAGCTCAATGTGTTCCTGCCGGTGACGATCTATAACTTCCTGCAGTCGGCGCGTCTGCTTTCTGACGCCATGGATTCGTTCGAGGCCAACTGCGTGCGCGGCATCCGGCCGAATTACGCCGTCATTCAGGCGCACCTGGACGCATCGCTCATGCTTGTCACGGCGCTCAACCCGCACATCGGCTACGAAAACGCGGCAAAGATCGCAAAGCACGCCCACGCCACCGGCCAGACGCTCAAAGCCGCGGCGGTGGAGCTCGGCCTGCTCACGGCCGAGGAGTTTGACGCCTGGGTGCGGCCCGAGGATATGGTGCACCCGAAACAGAAGGAGGCATAAGCATGGATTACGCAAAGGAATCGCTCCGTCTGCACGAGCAGTGGGGCGGCAAGATCGAAGTCAACACCCGCGTGCCGGTCTCCACAAAGGACGACCTGTCGCTCGCATATACGCCCGGCGTGGCCCAGCCGTGTCTGGAGATCCAGCGCGACCCGGACAAGAGCTACACGCTCACGCGCCGGCACAATCTCTGCGCCGTCATCACGGACGGTTCGGCCGTACTCGGCCTTGGCGACATCGGGCCCGAGGCGGGTATGCCTGTCATGGAGGGCAAGTGCGTGCTGTTCAAGGCGTTTGCGGACGTGGACGCCTTCCCGCTGTGCATCCGCACGAAGGATGTGGACGAGTTCGTGCGCACGGTGTACCTGCTCTCCGGCAGCTTCGGCGGCATCAATCTGGAGGATATCTCCGCGCCGCGCTGCTTTGAGATCGAGCGCAAGCTCAAGCAGCTGTGCGACATTCCGGTCTTTCACGACGACCAGCACGGCACGGCCATCATCACGCTCGCGGGCCTCACAAACGCGCTGCGCGTGGTCGGCAAGCGCCTCGAGGATGTGAAGATCGTCCTGTCCGGCGCGGGCGCGGCCGCCATTTCCATCAGCAAGCTGCTGCTGAGCGCGGGCGCGCGCGACGTGACGCTCTGTGATCGCGTGGGCGCGATCTATGCCGGCCGGCCGGAGAACATGAACTGGATCAAAACCGAGATGGCCGAGGTCACGAACCTCCGCCGCCAGGCCGGCACGCTGGCCGATGTCGTCCGCGGCGCGGACGTGTTCATCGGCGTGTCGCAGCCCGGCCTGCTGACCGGCGACATGGTGCGCACCATGCACCGCGACGCCATCGTTTTTGCCTGCGCCAACCCCACGCCGGAGATCTTCCCCGACGAGGCCAGGGCCGCGTGCGCGGCCGTCGTCAGCACCGGCCGCAGCGACTATCCGAACCAGATCAACAACGTGCTGGCCTTCCCGGGCATCTTTCGCGGCGCGTTCGACGTGCGCGCGTCCGATATCAACGAGCCCATGAAGCTCGCCGCCGCGCACGCGCTCTCGGCGCTCATCACGCCCGAGGAGCTGTGCGCCGATTATATCATCCCCAAGGCCTTTGACCCGCGCGTCGGCCCGGCCGTGGCCGCGGCGGTTGCGCAGGCCGCGCGCGCGAGCGGCGTCGCGCGCATCTGATCTTGAATTTTTCCCCCGCAAAGGAGACATCCTATGGATTCCTATGAAAAATCCCTGCAGACGCTGGAGCTGCCGGCCGTGCTGGCGCTGCTGGCTGCGCAGGCCGTGAGCGAAACGGCCCGCACGCAGGCCATGGCCCTGCGTCCGAGCGGCGACCGCGCCGTGGTGGCGACCCGCCTCGGCGAGACGAGCGCCGCCGCATCGATGATGGTCGTCAAGGGCAGCCCGTCGTTTTCCGGTGTGAAGGACGTACGCGCGGCGCTGCAGCGCGCGGACATGGGCGGCGCGCTCAACACGCGCGAGCTGCTGGATATCGCGGGCGATTCGTTCGATCTGGATCTTGTGCGCAAGGGCGAGCTGACGCCGATGTTCTTCGGTTCCGCCGTCACCAACTTCGGCGTTGAGCCGTTCCTTGAGCGCTTCCTGCAATACACGCCGCCGCCCCTGCCCCGCAAGAGCGACATCGGTGACATTCAGCCCGAAGAGCCGTACTTCTCCGGTTTCATCTTCAAGATTCATGCGAACATGGATCCGAACCACCGTGACCGCATCGCATTCCTGAAAATCTGTTCAGGCGTTTTTGAACGCAATAAGTCCTACCTGCATGTTCCGTCGGGCAAGGGAATGAAATTCGCCGCGCCGACCGCGTTCATGGCTGAGAAAAAATCTGTGATCGACGAAGCTTTCCCCGGTGATATCGTCGGTTTGCACGATACGGGAAACTTCAAGATCGGCGATACGTTCACCGAAGGCGAAAAGCTCCGTTTTACCGGTATTCCCAGTTTCTCGCCCGAATTGTTCCGCTATATCGAAAACGCCGATCCGATGAAATTCAAACAGTTGGCCAAAGGCGTCGACCAGTTGATGGACGAGGGTGTCGCACAGTTGTTTACCAGCAAGATGAACGGCCGCAAGATCATCGGCACGGTGGGCGCGTTACAGTTCGAGGTGATCGAGTACCGTTTGGAACACGAATACGGTGCGAAATGCCGTTACGAACCGATCCAAATCCACAAGGCGTGCTGGATCGAGTCCGACAACCGCGAACAGTTGGAGGATTTCCGTAAGCGCAAGTACAACAATATGGCGTTAGACAAGCGCGGACGCGAGGTATTCCTGGCCGATACTTCCTATGCGCTGTCCCTGGCAATGGAAAAATTTCCCGACATCAAATTCCATTTTACGTCCGAGTTTTAGACGGGGTTTCGTCCGGGGAACGGCACGATGACGCGGCATGAGGATTCCCCCCGGGTGTGTCCGGATTCAGGATGTACGTTTTCCCGGCTTTCTTGGCTTGTACGCCGTCGGCGTTCTTTTTGTCGGCCAGTGCGCAGCATATGTGTTCCCGGTCGATGTTTTCGGGTGTTAATGTGATGATTCCCATGTGATTTTTTGAAACAGTGGCCGGAATCCGTTTCGGCTAAAAGTCGTCGCCGACAGAGTCCGTATGCTGGATCAGTCGTTCGACCAAATCGTTTACCTCGCTGAAATCGAAGCCCAAGCCCGCTCCGTAACGCAGGAGTTTGGTGCGCAGGTCGTAACTGTTTTTAGCTTTGACGGTGCGCATTTTGCGGCGAAGTTGTTCTTCGAGTTTACCGCTCATGTCGTGTGCGTCGAGTTGTGCGACGGCCTCGGCGATGGTCTCCTCGCTGATCTGTTTCGTGCGCAGCCCCGAGCGGATTTTGTAACTGCCCCAGCGGCTCAGCGTCGCTTTTTCACGCACGTAGGCGGCGGCGTAGCGGGTATCGTCGATGAATTTCTGCTCGGTCAGCTTCCGAATAATGCTTTCGTGCGCAGAAGGGTCGACTCCCCAGCGGTAAAGCGCCTTCCGGGCATCCGAGGC
>OGQR01001424.1_pt1 | contig 16478 bp, 10 predicted proteins | sample 1553271 | NCBI WGS metagenome assembly OGQR01 (sample SAMEA2579970, study PRJEB22360) | human gut metagenome | biome: human gut; feature: human-associated habitat; material: faeces | place: Denmark | collected 2008/2010 | reverse complement strand
AAAAACATCGATGTAGATATTCCCCGCAACAAACTTGTTGTTATCACCGGATTGTCGGGTTCGGGAAAATCATCTCTTGCTTTTGATACGCTCTACGCAGAAGGACAACGCCGCTACGTGGAAAGTTTAAGCAGCTATGCGCGCCAGTTTCTGGGGCGAATGAGCAAACCGGAATGTGACTTTATCAAAGGGATTCCTCCCGCCATTGCTATCGAACAAAAAGTGAACAGCCGCAATCCCCGTTCTACTGTGGGCACCTCGACTGAAATTTACGAATATCTACGCCTGTTATATTCACGGGTAGGGAAAACATATAGCCCCATCAGCGGACAAGAAGTAAAGAAGCACTCTACAGAAGACATTGTCAACTGCATGCTCTCATACCCGGAAGGTACAAGATATACGGTACTGACACCCATCCGCCTGCGTGAAGACCGCACCTTGCAACAGCAACTGGAGATAGACCTGAAACAAGGGTTCAACCGTATCGAAGTGAACGGTGAGATGAAGCGTATTGATGAATATACGCCTGTGGCAGGTGATGAAGTATATCTACTGGTGGACCGTATGGTTGTTGCCAACAGCAAAGACGCCATCAGCCGGCTGACTGATTCTGCCGAAACAGCCATGTATGAAGGTGACGGAACCTGTATGCTGCGTTTTTATCTATCGGACGGAACCACAAAGTTACATACTTTCAGTACTAAATTCGAAGCAGACGGTATCATCTTTGAAGAGCCAAATGACCAGATGTTTTCATTCAACTCCCCGATCGGTGCCTGCCCCACCTGTGAGGGCTTCGGCAAAGTTATCGGTATAGATGAGCATTTGGTGGTTCCCGACCGTTCTTTATCTGTTTATGAAGGAGCGATCGTATGTTGGCGCGGTGAAAAAATGGGAGAATGGAAAGAAGAGCTGATCCACAATGCGGAGAAATTCGACTTCCCGATTTTCACTCCTTATTATGAACTGACGGACAAACAGCGCCGGTTGCTTTGGGAAGGAAACCAATATTTCCACGGTATTAATGACTTCTTCAAAATGCTTGAAGAAAATCAATATAAGATACAATATCGGGTAATGCTGGCACGTTACCGCGGAAAGACACTTTGCCCGAAATGCCACGGCACTCGCCTGAAACCGGAAGCCGGATATGTCCGGGTGGGTGGAAAAAACATTTCCGAACTGGTAGATTTGCCTATCACAGAGCTGAAGGAATTCTTCGATCATTTGGAACTGGACGAGCACGACAGCAACGTATCCCGACGTATCCTGGTTGAAATAAATAGCCGGATTCGTTTTCTAATTGATGTAGGTTTGGGCTATCTGACTTTGAACCGGCTTAGTAATTCTTTATCAGGTGGAGAAAGTCAGCGTATCAATCTGGCAACTTCACTGGGAAGTAGCCTTGTTGGTAGCCTTTATATTCTCGACGAGCCAAGTATCGGACTGCATAGTCGTGATACGGACCGTCTGCTCCATGTGTTGCGTCAACTGCAACAATTAGGCAATACGGTAGTAGTGGTAGAGCACGACGAAGAGATCATCCGTGCTGCAGATTACATTATTGATATAGGTCCTAATGCAGGACGTCTGGGGGGAGAGGTTGTTTACCAAGGCGATATGAAGGATTTGAAGAAAGGAAGCAACAGCTACACGGTACGTTATCTTTTGGGAGAAGATGAAATTCCCGTTCCGGAGCATCGTCGGCCGTGGAATAATTATATAGAATTGAAAGGCGCACGTGAGAATAACCTGAAAGGAGTAAACGTACGTATCCCACTTAATGTGATGACAGTCGTTACCGGTGTTTCCGGTTCTGGAAAGAGTACATTGGTGAGAGACATTTTCTTCCGGGCATTGAAACGTGAATTGGATGAATGCAGTGACCGTCCGGGAGAGTTCTCCTCAATCGGAGGAAGTTTGCGCGACCTGCGGAATGTAGAATTTGTAGACCAGAATCCGATCGGCAAATCATCCCGTTCCAATCCCGTGACATATATCAAGGCTTATGACGAAATCCGTAAGTTATGGTCGGAGCAACCACTGGCAAAACAGATGGGATACACAGCCGGACATTTCAGTTTCAACAGTGAAGGCGGACGTTGCGAAGAATGTAAAGGTGAAGGAACCATCACGGTAGAAATGCAGTTTATGGCAGACTTGGTACTGGAATGCGAATCCTGTCACGGTAAACGTTTTAAAGCGGATACACTGGAAGTGAAATTTCATGATAAGAACATCTATGATGTACTGGAAATGACAGTAAACCAAGCTGTTGAATTCTTCACCGAACATGGTCAGAAGAAGATTGTAAAAAGACTGCTTCCACTGCAGGATGTCGGGTTGGGGTATATCAAACTAGGCCAGTCCTCCTCTACCCTGTCCGGTGGTGAAAATCAGCGTGTGAAACTCGCGTTTTATCTGAGTCAGGAGAAAGCCGATCCAACCTTATTCATCTTTGACGAACCGACTACGGGGTTACATTTCCATGACATCCGCAAACTGCTGGATGCTTTCGACGCACTCATCCGACGAGGACACAGCATCGTCATCATCGAGCATAACATGGATGTTATCAAATGTGCCGATTACGTTATAGACCTCGGACCGGAAGGCGGAGACAAAGGCGGAAATATCGTTGCAGTAGGTACACCAGAAGAAGTAGCCGCTTGCGAAGCAAGCTATACCGGGCAGTTCTTGAAAGAGAAACTTTCATAAAATGAAAAACTAAAATAATGAAGAATGAAAAATGAAGAATTCTGCTGCGCTATCAAGCTGCATAGGAATTCTTCATTCTTAGTTCTTCATTTAAAAGTAGAATCCGAATCCGATCTTAATGCCGAAGCGTGACATATCGCTATCGTTAAAGCGCCATTTGTAATATACGGCAGGTTCGATAGTTACGGTGCGAGAGAGGAAATAGGCGTATCCGGCTTCGATACCCAGTCCCCAATCGGTACGATGAGATCCACCGTCGTAACGGAAGCGGTTCCAGTCGAGACCACCACCCAGATAAACACCTGTGGAGTTAAAGTAAAAACGCATGCCTGTACCTAATGTGTATTCGTCTACAGGTTTGGACCAGTCGGCACCGAGATTTACCATCAAGGCAATACCATCGGCAAGAAATGTACCGGCTTGCGCACCAATACCAAACGTTGCTTTATCATTCTTATTATACGAGAAATCTAATCCTGTTACAGAAGGATTAAGAATCATTTTTCCTTTCTCAAACTGAGCCTGGGCAGCTATCGATACCACCAGCAGACAAATAGCTAAAGCTAATTTCTTCATAAATTTACTTTTTTAAGTGAATAGATTGTTCGTCTTTTTTACGACTTTCGTTCATTTGCTCCTCTTTACGGCGTTCACGCATTTGTTCCTTCTTCCGAAGCACTAGCCAAAGCAAGAGAACGATAGCATAAGAGCCTACCACTGTAAGAATCTTCTCTGTCTGACTGACTTCCGTGTTACGAGGTAACAAATAGGCCGCCGTTACTGATACATAAATAAGGAATGCAATAGCAACTCCTGTCGATTTCTTTATTTTCTTCATTCTGATAGTTTTCTAATTTTTTGTTTTCCCAACCAGATAAAGAACCAAGCAATAGCTACCACTACGCATCCTATACCGATACAGTAGGAAACTATATGCGAAAGTCCCAGACCTTCGGGAGCGATACATATATAAGTAGAACAAACACTTGTCATAAATAAGGCGGGTATCAGAGTGATCCAGTAAGGCTTTTTAGCTACCACAAGGTAGACTGTTATAGCCCACAGGGTGAACACCGCCAATGTCTGATTGGCCCAGGCAAAATAACGCCAGATCATATTAAATCCGTCTGCATCACGCAAGCTATAAAGAAGCAAGCCGATAGCTACCGCAAACATCGGGATACAGATGTATAAACGGCGACGCATGCTCTTTTGTTCCAGTCCCAGAAAGTCCGCAACAATCAAGCGGGCAGAACGGAAAGCGGTATCTCCCGAAGTAATCGGAGCTGCAATTACTCCTAAGATGGCAAGCACTCCACCCACAGCACCCAGCCAGTCTTTTGTGATGGCATCTACTATTACAGAAGCATTGTTCTCTTCCATTCCATTTTCATGGAAGAAATAAGTGGCTGCTGCTGCCCAGATCAAGGCTACGATGCCCTCGGTGATCATTGCTCCATAAAAAACAGGACGTCCATGACGTTCCGAAGTCATACATCGGGCCATTAAAGGACTTTGCGTAGCATGGAAACCGGATATGGCACCACAAGCGATACTCACAAACATAATCGGGAAAATAGGCAGTTCACTCGCATCCGGATTGGTATTCTGCAATCCGTCCCAAAGTTCGGGCAGAGCAGGATGATTAACATATAACATCACCAGAATACCGACTGCCATAAACAGCAAGGCAACTGCAAATAACGGATATATTTTGCCGATTATCTTATCAACCGGAAGTAGTGTAGCCAGAATATAATAAAGGAAGACAACAACAATCCAAAAGGTAGCATCCAGACTTTCCGGAGTCAGCTTTGCCAGCAGCCCGGCAGGTCCGGCTACGAAAACAGAGCCGACCAGAATCATCAGAAGGACGGTAAATCCACGCATGATCTGCTTGGTAGTCAGTCCCAGATAACGACCTATGATTTCGGGAAGACTCTCCCCTCCATGACGCAAAGAAAGCATTCCGGCAAAATAATCGTGAACAGCGCCTGCAAAAATACTTCCCAATACAATCCACAGATAAGAGGAACTGCCAAACTTTGCTCCCATAATAGCACCGAATATCGGACCCAGTCCGGCAATATTAAGGAATTGAATCATGAATATTTTCCAGGTAGGCAGCGGGATATAGTCTACTCCATCGGCTTTGGTAAGAGCCGGGGTTTTACGGTCGTCCGGACCAAAGACGCGCTCCATCAAGCGCCCATACGTGAAATAGCCTGCTATCAACGCCAGCAGGCACAGGGTAAATGTAATCATGGCGTGTTGTTTTTTTAACTGACGCAAATGTAGCATAATCCCACGAAACAACACAACAATACCGACACTTTTGCTAACTTTACAGGTATTTAAAACAAAAAATAGCAGGATTTTCATCTGCTGATAAAGCAAATGATCCTGCTATTAGACGTTATTACAAATAAGGAAAGACTGAATTACGGTTCCTTCATCTCATCAACAGTTACGATTTTCCATTTATCCAAGTCTTTAATCTGGCCGCCTTTATTGCCTACCACCTCCGTGCTGTTGGCAGAAGACAAACCTATTCTTGCTTCAGGGGACAGTTCCAATGAATAATAACCTTCATCATCCGTAGGGGTCAGGAACAATGCATATTTAGGATCATGCACTCTCCAGTCGTCTCCGGGCTTGCCCACAATCACTTTATCTCCATTATTCATTACATGAAGGTTGGTCGCTATATTTCTGACACGGAGGATATGATACGTCAAATTTTCGATGCAAAACAATTGTGACTTCTTCTCCGAATCATATTTTGCGGCAGAAATCACTTTCGAATCCGGATTACAATCCAGTACCATACCGGTCGCTTTATTGACCAAATAGACCTGAGATACATTATCGGTTACATAAGGCATGTATTTTTCCTTGATAGTTACCGATTTCAGTTTGGCATCCTGTCCTCTCCATTGTACAGTCACTTTATGTTTGCCTTTTATCCGACGGTCGAAAAGAGCGGACTGCGTAGTGAAGTTCTTAGAGTCGGCACCCGAAACATCAATTGAAGCAAAAGGAATCGTTTCGGTATCCAGATAGAAATCCAAGTATCCCGACTTAGTTTTATTCAATTGCACTTCAGCCTCTACTTTCTCATACGTAGGCAGCGAGCCGAAATGTACATCGAATGACAATCTCGTACCATTCTTCGCTTTTTCAATAGCACCATTCTTTATCTTCGCCTTCGAACCCGAAAGAGAAATATCCGAAGCAGCCACCGTTATCCCACCGGGGTTCATAACGAATTCACCCGTTATCGCTTTATACACTTCCTTCGCTATAATATAATGTCCTCTATGATCGGGATGCACCCAATCGTTGCCGCCCGGCATAAATTCCGGATGTCCCTTCAAAGGATTATACAGGTCTACACAGACCAGATTAAGTTCCTCCGCAATCTCTCTTACGGCAGGCTGAATATAATTCTTTGCTACATTGTCATCAAATGAACCAAGAAATCCCCCATCACCGTAATACATCGGAGGAGGCGTACAAATATAAATATCCGGTTTGGTAGACAAGGCTTGGAATTTAGCTATCAGTTTTTTATAGTCTGCCTTAAATGTTTCCTTACCATATTTTTCGAAGTTCTTCTTGTTGGCATCGTTTGCACCAAACTTAATAATGACAATATTAGGCTTATACTCCAGTGCTGCCGCGCATTGCTCAGAATTAATGTAAGCGAATTGATATTCATTAGGATTTTCAGGGGTAGTCGCGTCTTCTCTTAGTTTTATAAATACCCCGGAAGAGCCTTTACCAAATTTGGTGACTTCGTAATCATCACCGAGCATTTCAGCCAGAGGCATCGCGTAATAACCATAATCATTCGTTCCTCCGGTAATATTGTCACAGTGGCAACTCTAATCTTTCCTGTCTGGGCAGCCATACTTGCTGCAAACAAAAGACAGAGCGACACAGATAGTAGCTTTTTCATTCTTTTATTATCTTGTTATATTCATATTATTTTCATTTTCGCACCTTATTTAAAGACGTCCAAGAATGCAGATACCACTAACAGAGAACCGGTAAATTTCTTCTAAAGAGTATTAAATAAAAGAGGAATAATCAATTTACAGACATTTTTGCTAGCTTTGCAAGGTTTAAAACAAAAAACAAAAAATATGTGCCGAACGATTCTCATTCTTTCACTTTTGCTTCTTATCCTTCCGGTAAAAGCGCAGCCCAAGTACGAGGTTCGTGCAGCATGGATCACAGCTGTATATGGGCTGGACTGGCCTCGCACACGTGCTACTACCCCTCAGACCATTCGTAAGCAGAAGGAAGAACTGGTGGATATCCTCGACAAACTGAAAGCTGCCAATTTCAATACCGTTCTGTTTCAGACACGCACGCGGGGGGATGTGTTGTATCCTTCTTCTATCGAACCGTTCAATTCGATTCTGACCGGAAAGGTCGGAGGTAATCCGGGATACGATCCGTTGGCTTTTGCAATTGAGGAATGCCACAAGCGGGGAATGGAGTGTCATGCATGGATGGTGACGATTCCGTTAGGCAATAAAAAACATGTCGCTTCTCTCGGTAGTCAATCTGTCACCAAGCGGGTGAAAGATATCTGTGTGCCTTATAAAAACGAATATTTTCTTAATCCGGGACATCCGGCTACGAAAGAATATCTCATGAGACTCGTTCGGGAAGTGGTAGACCGTTATGATATAGACGGAGTACATTTCGACTACCTGCGCTATCCGGAGAATGCGCCTTTATTCCCCGACAAATACGATTTTCGCCGTTACGGCAAAGGACGTACTTTGGATCAATGGCGCCGGGACAATATTTCCGAAATCGTCCGGTACATATATAAAGGTGTAAAAGCCATGAAGCCATGGGTAAAGGTAAGTACTTGTCCCGTAGGCAAATACAGGGATACTTCCCGCTATTCTTCCCGTGGTTGGAACGCGTTTTATACGGTTTATCAAGATCCGCAAGGGTGGCTCGGCGAAGGCATTCAGGATCAGATATATCCTATGATGTATTTTCAGGGAAACAGTTTCTATCCTTTTGCGCTCGACTGGCAGGAACAGAGCAACGGACGACAGGTTATCCCGGGACTCGGCATCTATTTCCTCCATCCCGATGAAGGAAAATGGACACGCGATGAAGTGGATCGTCAGATTAACTTCATACGCAATCAGAAAATGGCAGGGGAAGGGCATTACCGTGTCAAGTATCTGATGGACAACACACAGGGAATTTATGACGAATTGATCGAGAATTTCTATGCCTACCCGGCATTACAGCCTCCGATGACATGGCTGGACAACGTTCCGCCATCTGCCCCCTCAACACTCAAAGTTACGTCCATCGACAACGGATATACCGAACTGAACTGGCAGGCAGCGACGGATAATGATCAACGGAATAAACCGATGTACGTGATTTATGCTTCCAATGAATATCCGGTAGATACAAAGAAAGCGGAAAATATTGTCGCACAAAGTATTCGTGAAACAAGTTATATTTATGCACCCATCCAGCCTTGGAATGCTAAAAAGTATTTTGCAGTAACAGCAATCGACCGTTGCGGAAATGAAAGTGCACCCGTATATGGAGATTAGTAGGAATTTCAGACAGCAATTACCACAATGCGACTTTTCCGATATTCACCAATTCCAATTTAGCAGTATCTTCAAAGAGTTCCCATTGCTTGAAACTAGAGTTCCATCAGCGTGAAACTGCAGTTCCATCAGTGAGAAACTAGAGTTTCATACGCTTGAAACTTTAGTTCCAAACGCTCGAAACTATCTGAAACTACTGTTGATTTGATTGACTTAACCGTATGTTCCAATCACATTGAACGCATCAGCTACTTCAACAATTCTGCTCTCTCAGAAAACATTAAATCATATATCAGTCAATAATACATAAATTCTCAGTCCTTAATACTTGATTTCTCAATTATTAATGTCTGAGAAATCAAACGTTAACAGTTGAGAAATCAGACATTAACATCCTATAAATCAATACTTAACAACATAAAAGTCTTGTTTATCGGGAAGATGCAGAGTGAGAGCAAGGACTTGCTCTCACTCTGCTACCATTGGATCTCTAACTGCTAAAACATCGATGAATAAAGGGATACAGACGAACAGTTAGAGCATGAGAGCAAAACTCATATTAAATTCACTGAGAGAGAAAACGGATGGCTAGAGAAGTTATGGCTATTAATCAGTAAGCTAAAACAATAAACAAAAACGAGCAAAATAGAACAGAATCATGTCAAAAGAAGTATAATTGTAAATCTCTCTGCCTAAAAGAGTAAGGAACTGTGACAAACTTTAAAATTGGCAGTAAAAGATACCTCTAAATCATTTATATTACTTACATTTGAGGTATGCTACTGAAACAAAAGAAACTTAATACACAAAATAATAACATTAACAATTGTAGCTCCGCTCAGCATCCGAAAGTTTTTACATACAAGAAGATGCTACAAAATTTACATCTATAAAAATTATCAACATTGATGTAACTGTATACAATTAAGAATATATATGAGCCACATCCACTTTATTCTCTTTCTCCTAGGCTACCTGACCATGCATCCGTTCGCTACAAAAGCAGCAGGGATCGACAGCCTATTTGCGCATTACTTCAACCATGCGCAAACCTTTGCCGACGCCTACCCTCGCGAGAAAGTACACCTGCATTTTGACAACACAAGCTATTATGCAGGCGACACCATTTGGTTTAAAGCGTATGTAGTGACGGCAGAGAACAACCAGCCAAGTACCATCAGCACCCCACTTTACGTAGAATTAATAGACCAGATGGGATACACTACAAATAAGCAAATCATAAAACTGGAGAATGGAGAAGGATACGGACAAATTCCACTAACAGAATACGTGCTGTCAGGATACTACGAAGTGCGGGCATATACCAAGTGGATGCTTGCCTTTAACGAAACACAATATTTCTCACGAACTTTCCCCATCTATCGCTGGCTCAGCGATAATCACCAAAAAGACCGAAGCATAGCCATGTACAACTGGGACCCTTCTTTCCGGCTACGTCCCAGAGAGAAAAAGAATAAACTTTCTCTCCATTTTTTTCCTGAAGGGGGACAATTAGTACAGGGGATCACGTCTGTAGTGGCTTTCAAAGCAGAAAGCAAAGATACAATCAATGTCTGCCTGTCTGGAGAAATTCAGCAAAACACGAATGTCACCTCTTTCGAAACACTTCACGAAGGCATGGGCTATTTTATGTATACGCCTGCAGCCGAGCCTTCCACCGCACACGTCATTTGGAATGATAAAAAATATAGTTTCAAACTACCGAAAGCACTGCCGGCAGGATATGTTCTCCGTGTAGAAAAGCGGGGCAATCAATACGAAATATGCGTCATGCGCAACGAACAAACAAGCAGGGAAGATACAGTTGCCGTGTTCTTCAGCCACCAAGGTCGCCCAATTACTTATCACATAGTAAAATGGGAAAATAAGAATACCAACCGTTTTCTGCTACCGACAGAAACACTTCCAACGGGAATTATGCAAGTTTCGCTCATCAACAGTCGGTGCGAAACATTATGCGAACGATTCTGCTATGTAATGCCTCAAAAGAATCCATTACAACTGAAAGTTCGCAGTAATACTATTTTGTACACTCCCTACGCTCCCATCGCTTGCCATCTCTCACTGAAAGACTCAACGGGAAATCCCGTAAAAGGAAAAATATCAGTCGCTATCCGTGACTGGGAAGCTTCCGATTATATGGAATATGACAACACCCTCTTCACAGATCTACTGCTCACATCAGATTTGAAAGGGTATATCCACCAGCCCGGCTATTACTTTGCAGACACTTCACCCCAACGGCTCAGAAAACTTGACTTATTGCTACTCATACACGGCTGGCGAAAATATGACATGCCCACAGCAATGGGCATTAAAGAATTTACGCCACGCTATCAACCGGAGAAGGAATTAACTCTGCATGGCCAAGTACTCTCTATCATATTGAAAAAAGCTCAGCCAGATATGGAAGTCAGCATTCTGACACGTACAGATAGTTTGTTTGCAGCGGGAATCACTTATACCGATTCAACAGGTTATTTTAACCTCCCCGTAATGCCTTTCGAAGAAACGATGGAAGCTATTTTCCAGACACATAAACCGGGAAAGCCTCGAAACCGTATGTGCCTTGTCAAGCTTTTCCGCAATTTCCAGCCAAGCTTGAGGATTTTAACCTACAACGAACTGAATCCGTTATGGAACAACTCAAACAAACTGGAGTGGCTGGCAAGATTTAATGACTCTGTCTACCAAGATTCTGTATTCGGATCAGACAGTCATTGGATCAGCGAAGTGACCATTAAAGCCAAAAAACGTCAACAAGACCTTAACACAATCCGCTTTGAACAGAGTGTGTTTGCCTTCTACGATGTAGAGCAACTGCTCGAAGAAGAACGGGATAAGGGAAAAGATTACATTACCATAAGTGACTTTTTAAAAGATATCAATTCCGGTATTATCAAGAAATATGGAGGCATAGAGGAATTTGTGAACGGCAAACACGACATCACATGGAAAGATGAAAGTATCAACGCCGTAAAATACATCATCTTTTGCAAAGGAGTCGGTGTACACAACATGTTGCAAGACAAGAATTTTGAAACGGGATATAGCCACATGCTTGACAATTACAAATATAATGATCGGGATTGGACAGAGCAACCACACAGTGAATATGGTCGTTGGGGAGTTATCTGCAACATCATCACCAAAGATGGTTGGAATCCACATCTAAGGTATGACTATACACGAGGTATACGCTACACCACCATAAAAGGGTACACACATCCGCTAGAATTTTATTCCCCCCAATATTTACCCAGCCAGCCACTTCCCTCAAATGACAGACGACGCACCCTCTACTGGAATCCAAATATAGAAACAGATGAAAACGGAGAGGCTACAATTCACTGCTTTAATGCAAGCAAATCCACCTTTCTCACTATCAGTGCTGAAACGATACACGATGGGCAACCGGCTAGCTTGAATATACATTCTATAGGATTAGATGAATCAAAAACAGATCATTTACAATAAAGAAACGCACGATACCGGCTTTGAGACGTCACCGGCACTAACGGCAAATACCCGGCACACACCCGATTATTCTCTACGGACAAAGGGCACGAAGCCGACATCTGCCGATGTTCCTCCAAAGCCTGACCGGCTAAAGGATAATAATCAATCCGAAAGACTCCTTCCGCATCCGCAGCCAAATAACGATCCGTCAAGAACCGTGCCACCACCCCCATATTCATTCGCAGATTAATTTCGACACAAGGATGAATCCGGTAAACAGGCGCTTCACCCGGAAAATGACAAATCATCATATCCACTCCCAAGTATCCATGATAAAAGCCACCGAACAAAGCTGATAATTCTTCTTCCAGACGAGTCCGCAGCCTGATAAATTCTTCTTGTGGCACATAAGCCGATAGTTTCTGCAGAATCTTCTCGTCAGACAGCAAGTCATTTCCCGCATACATCCCACTCCCACCCGTGTGGAAGACCGAATATCCGGCAAAAACAACCCGTCCTCTCCCATCGGCATAAAACTCCATAGCGAAATCTTCCACCTTGTTATATATAGGTTCGCCTACCACCCCACCCTGAGAAGCAGCGACACGGGCACACCAACCGGAAATAAAAGTTGTAAATATGCCTTTACACCAATTCAATCCTTTCCCGCTTCCGGAAAGCGGAGCTTTTAACAAACACACTTCCCGACCTTCGACGAACGCACTGCACTCCGCCAAAGTATTCAAATAAAAAGATTCTCCACAGAAGTATTCATTCAACCGCAACCCCGGCAACAACTTTACCGCCTGCAGACGATGTGAGTGTTCTCTCAGAATATTCATATAATCCGCAGAAGGTAGCTCCGCCTGATCTGCTCCCAATGTCATCAAACGCTTCCGCAAAGCAGGGTCCCAACCCCACGGAGAGAACTTCCGGTCCTTCCCGTCAGCCACTTCCGGTTCTGTCAACAATGCCACATCCATGCTCAATAGTTCACTCTTTGTTTTCAGGAAGTCCGCATTATAAGCAGACGGTGCCAACACCGCACTTCCCGCATCGGCATACCACATAGGAAGCAACGCCAGATCACTCGCCATCTGCCGGGCGGAAGCCGGCGCCATATAGTTCGTCTCACCGCTTGCCAACGCCATATCATGCTCCGGATTGAATATATAAACAGGTCTTTTCGTCATGTCAAAGATGGATTCAACACATTATTCTGCAAATATATACAGGAAATAATCAGGAACTTACACAATAAAGAGAAACTTATAAATTAAAGCACATTTTTGCTATCTCTACTTTGCAAATCCTAAAAAAAGCACTATATTTGCCAGCCGAAAAACAAAGAAAAGAAATGGAATCATTCTATCGCACACACGCCTACCTCGTTGAGCACACCAATGCCCCCGTTCGCCGTGATCTTATGGATGAGATCGACTGGAGCGACCGCCTGATTGGTATCAAAGGGACACGTGGCGTAGGAAAAACCACTTTCCTCCTACAGTACGCCAAAGAGAAATTCGGAACGGACCGTTCCTGCCTGTTCATTAACATGAACAACTTCTATTTCTCCGGACACAGCCTCGTTGACTTCGCCAACGAGTTTCAGAAACGTGGCGGAAAAGTGCTGCTGATCGACCAAGTGTTCAAGCACCCGGAATGGAGCAGAGAGTTACGAATGTGCTATGACCGTTTCCCCAGCCTGAAGATTGTCTTCACCGGTTCTTCCGTTATGAGGCTGAAAGAAGAAAATCTTGAATTGCGCGACATCGCAAAAAGTTATAACCTGCGTGGTTTTTCATTCCGCGAGTTTCTGAACTTACAGACAGGAATGAAATTCCGGGCGTATAGCCTCGAAGAAATCCTCAGCACACACGAACAGATAGCCAAAGGAGTACTTTCCAAAGTGCGTCCGCTGGACTATTTTCAGGATTACCTGCATCATGGCTTCTATCCTTTCTTCCTTGAAAAACGCAATTTCTCGGAGAATCTGCTGAAAACAATGAACATGATGGTAGAAGTAGACATCCTGCTGATCAAACAAATTGAGCTGAAATATCTTTCAAAGATAAAAAAATTACTATATTTGTTGGCTGTGGACGGCCCGAAAGCTCCTAACGTGAGCCAACTGGCAAGTGATATACAGACATCCCGCGCTACGATAATGAACTATATCAAGTATCTGGCAGACGCGCGTCTCATTAATCTGGTTTACCCGAAGGGAGAAGAATTCCCTAAAAAGCCGTCAAAGATTATGATGCACAACTCGAACCTGATGTACTCCATTTATCCGGTGAAAGTGGAAGAACAGGATGTACTCGACACTTTCTTCGTTAACACATTATGGAAAGACCATAAAGTACATAAAGGAGATAAAAACGTCTCTTTTATGGTGGACGAAGTAATGCCGTTCAAAATTTGCCAGGAAGGAGCAAAGATCAAGAACAATCCGAATGTGACGTACGCGTTGCATAAGGCTGAAATAGGTCGGGGCAACCAGATACCTCTCTGGATGTTCGGCTTTTTATACTAACAAAGATTTATTTACTTAAATATTTAATTTAGTTATGACTAAACAGAAGAAATTCATCACATGTGATGGTAACCAAGCTGCAGCACATATCTCGTATATGTTCTCTGAAGTAGCAGCTATCTACCCCATCACTCCTTCTTCGACTATGGCTGAGTACGTAGACGAATGGGCTGCCGCAGGACGTAAGAACATCTTCGGCGAAACAGTATTGGTACAGGAAATGCAATCTGAAGGTGGTGCTGCCGGTGCAGTTCACGGTTCTCTTCAGGCTGGTGCGCTGACTACTACTTACACTGCTTCTCAGGGTCTTCTTTTGATGATCCCTAACATGTACAAAATTGCCGGTGAATTCTTGCCTTGCGTATTCCATGTATCTGCCCGTACACTGGCTTCTCACGCATTGTGTATCTTCGGTGACCATCAGGACGTAATGTCAGCTCGTCAAACCGGCTTCGCCATGTTGGCAGAAGGTTCTGTACAGGAAGTTATGGATTTGGCAGGTGTTGCTCATCTGGCTACTATCAAATCACGCGTTCCGTTCATGAACTTCTTCGATGGCTTCCGTACTTCTCACGAAATCCAGAAGATCGAAATGTTGGAAAACGACGATCTCGCTCCGCTGATCGACCAGGAAGCTTTGGCTGAATTCCGTGCCCGTGCACTGAATCCGATGAAGCCGGTTGCCCGTGGTATGGCTGAAAACCCCGACCACTTCTTCCAACATCGTGAATCATGCAATAACTACTATGAAGCAGTTCCTGCTATCGTAGAAGAATACATGAACGAAATTTCCAAGATCACAGGCCGCAAATACGGTTTGTTCGACTATTACGGCGCAGAAGATGCAGAACGCGTAATTATCGCAATGGGTTCTGTAACTGAAGCTGCCCGCGAAGCTATCGACCACTTGGTAGCAAACGGCGAAAAAGTAGGTATGGTTGCCGTACACTTGTATCGTCCGTTCTCTGCTAAACACTTCCTGGCTGCTGTACCTAAGACTGCTAAGACTATTGCAGTTCTTGACCGTACTAAAGAACCGGGTGCTAACGGCGAGCCTTTGTATCTTGACGTTAAAGACTGCTTCTACGGTGCAGAAAACGCTCCGGTTATCGTTGGCGGTCGCTACGGTCTGGGTTCTAAGGACACTACTCCTGCACAGATCCTTTCAGTATTCGAAAACCTGGCTATGCCGATGCCGAAGAACCACTTCACTATCGGTATCGTAGACGATGTTACTTTCACTTCTCTCCCTCAGAAAGAAGAAATCGCTTTGGGCGGCGAAGGTATGTTCGAAGCTAAATTCTACGGTTTGGGTGCTGACGGTACGGTAGGTGCCAACAAGAACTCTGTTAAGATTATCGGTGACAACACCGACAAACACTGTCAGGCTTACTTCTCTTACGACTCTAAGAAGTCAGGTGGTTTCACTTGTTCTCACCTGCGTTTCGGTGATACTCCGATCCGCTCTACTTACTTGGTAAATACGCCGAACTTCGTTGCTTGTCACGTTCAGGCTTACCTGCACATGTACGACGTAACACGCGGTTTGCGTAAAAACGGTTCTTTCTTGCTGAACACAATCTGGGAAGGTGAAGAACTGGCTAAGAACCTGCCTAACAAGGTGAAGAAGTACTTTGCACAGAACAATATCTCTGTATACTATATCAATGCAACTCAGATTGCAATGGAAATCGGTTTGGGTAACCGTACCAATACAATCCTTCAGTCTGCATTCTTCCGTATCACAGGCGTTATTCCTGTAGATCAAGCTGTTGAGCAGATGAAGAAATTCATCGTTAAGTCTTACGGCAAGAAGGGTGAAGACGTTGTTAACAAGAACTACGCTGCTGTAGACCGCGGTGGTGAATACAAGACTCTGACTGTCGATCCAGCTTGGGCTAACCTGCCGGATGATGCAAAAACAGAAAACAACGATCCTGCATTCATCAACGAAGTAGTTCGCCCGATCAATGCACAAGACGGTGACTTGCTGCCGGTATCTGCATTCAAGGGTATCGAAGACGGTACTTGGCATCAAGGTACTTCTAAATACGAAAAACGTGGTGTTGCCGCATTTGTTCCCGAATGGAATGCTGAAAACTGTATCCAGTGTAACAAGTGTGCATATGTTTGTCCTC
>OGQR01001419.1_pt1 | contig 16501 bp, 16 predicted proteins | sample 1553271 | NCBI WGS metagenome assembly OGQR01 (sample SAMEA2579970, study PRJEB22360) | human gut metagenome | biome: human gut; feature: human-associated habitat; material: faeces | place: Denmark | collected 2008/2010 | reverse complement strand
TTTACCAGCGGCGACTCCACTCGCTGGATTCGTGACTTAGCGGCTTCTCTTTCTCCGGGTCAACCGCTTTATACATTGCTCTACGCTGCCTTGATCGTTTTCTTTGCATATTTCTACACGGCATTGGTTTTCAATCCGAAAGAAACTGCAGAGAACCTCAAGAAGAGCGGTGCTTTCGTTCCCGGTATTCGTCCGGGCGAACAGACATCTCGTTATATTGACAAGGTTCTGCTTCGCTTAACACTTGCCGGTTCGATCTATTTAGTGTTTGTCTGTTTGGTTCCTGAGTTCCTCAACCTGCGATTCAACGTTCCGTTCTACTTCGGCGGTACATCGCTGCTGATCGTTGTGGTCGTGACAATGGATTTCATGAGTCAGGTTCAGGCTTATCTCATGAGTCATCAATACGAATCTCTGCTGAAGAAAACAAACTTCCGCGGATTCGGTCCCGGTTCACTTCCCCGCTAACGGGTTGTAACCATTTAAAATATTGCTATAAAGAGCGGGATTAGTTTATAATCCCGCTCCTTATGCTTTACTCTGTCATCTGCACTACATTTGGCAGAGTCGGTTCTGTATGAGGTCTTCGCGAGAGGCTTCCTACACTTTTGGAGATAACTATGAAAGTAAACGCTTCGGTCAAAAAAATGTGCCGTAAGTGCAAGATCATCAAGCGCAAAGGCGTGGTCCGCGTTATCTGCTCGGATCCCCGTCATAAACAGCGCCAAGGCTAATTAGAGGTAAATAATGGCTCGTATCGCCGGTATTAACATTCCGCCGAATCAGCACGCTGAAATCGGCTTGACTGCCATCTATGGCATCGGCCGTCCCCGTGCCCGTGAAATTTTGGAAGCGGTTGGTGTTGAAAAAACTAAGAAGGTTAAAGATTTAACAGACGCCGAACTCGAACGCATTCGTGATGCGATCAGCAAGCTCACTGTTGAAGGTGACCTTCGTCGTGAAATTCAATTGTCAATTAAACGCCTTATCGACTTAGGCACCTACAGAGGCATGCGTCATCGCCGCGGTCTGCCCGTTCGCGGTCAGCGCACTCGTACGAATGCACGCACTCGCAAGGGTCCAAAGAAAGCTGGCGTCGCTCTCAAAAAGTAAGGTAAAGGACGACTATGGCAGGAAAGATTCCTAACGCTCAGCAGATCGCTGCTCAGCGTGCTCGTAGAAAAGTTAAAAAAGTTGTGACCGAAGGCATCGCCCACGTTCACGCTTCCTTTAACAACACAATCATCACTATTACTGACCGTCAGGGCAATGCTATTGCAGCTTCCAGCTCCGGCGCTCAGGGTTTCAAAGGCTCTCGTAAGTCCACTCCGTTCGCAGCTCAGGTTGCTGCCGAGCAGGCCGGCCGTCACGCCCTTGAATATGGCTTAAAGAACGTTGAAGTCCGCATTACCGGACCCGGACCCGGCCGTGAGTCGAGTGTTCGCGCTCTCAACGCTCTTGGTATTCGCGTCACTTCCATTCAAGACGTTACTCCCGTTCCTCACAACGGTGTTCGTCCTTCGAAGCGTCGTCGTGTTTAATAACTAATTCCCGCGTTTATCGTGAAATCGATGAACTGAATGTGGAAGACACAGGATAAGAGAAAAAATGGCTCGTTATACCGGACCTAAAGAAAAGCTCGCACGCCGTGAAGGCTGCGACTTGAATCTGAAGAGCGCTGTTCGCTCCTTCGATTCAAAATGCAAATCCGAATCTGCCCCCGGTCAGCATGGACGCACTTCCGGTGCTCGTCTTTCTGACTACGGTGCTCAGCTTCGTGAAAAGCAGAAAGTTAAACGTATGTATGGCGTTCTCGAACGCCAGTTCAGACTGTATTTTGCCAAAGCTGCCCGCAAACGCGGCAACACCGGCGAACAGCTCCTCAGCCTTCTTGAATGCCGCTTAGACAACGTTGTCTATCGCATGGGCTTCGGCTGCACACGTGCTGAAGCACGTCAGCTCGTTTCCCACTGCGCTATCAGCGTTAACGGCAACAAGGTTAATATTCCTTCCTACTCCGTTAAGGCCGGTGATGTTATCGCCGTCCGTGAAAAGGCCAAGAATCAGGTTCGCATCGCCGAATCCCTGAAACTTGCCGAGTCCAACGGTCTGCCCGACTGGGTTTCCGTTGACACCAAGAAATTGGAAGGTACTTTCAAGAATGTTCCTGCCCGTGACGAAATTTGTCCGGACGTGAACGAATCTCTGATTGTTGAATTGTATTCTCGCTAATTTGCAGTACCCCGGCAGTGTAGTGCGCTGCCGGTTTAGTTTTACACACGATCTCTTCCTTGAGGCTGAGATCGTCGTGTCATTTATGAGCCTCAATAATTCCTACAGCCTTATCGGTGTAACGAGCCGAGGGTATTGTTAAAAGGAAAATTAATGTCTGTAAATGCTCTCCTTAAGCCTCGCAGCATTGAAGTAGAAACTGCAGAAGGCAATCCTTATTCCGCCACCGTAACGATGGAACCGTTTGAAACCGGTTATGCGCACACTCTTGGCAATGCGCTGCGCCGTGTTCTTTTGAGCTCCATGGTCGGTTTTGCTCCGACAGAAGCTCAGATTGCAGGTGTTGTTCATGAATACAGCCAAATTGACGGAGTTAAGGAAGACGTGGTTGACATTCTTTTGAATGTCAAAGGCATCATCTTTAAACTTGAAAATCGTGACGAAGTTACGATCACACTTCGCAAAGAAGGCGAAGGCGTCGTCACTGCTGCAGACTTCGATCTGCCGCACGATGTCCAGATTCTCAATCCGGAACATGTCATTGCCAACCTTTCCGGCGGCAAGCTTGACATGCAGCTCAAGATTGAAAAAGGCCGCGGCTACCAGCCCGGTGACATGAGAGCACTTAAAGACGACTACAGCAAGGGCACGATCGGCCGCATCATCATGGATGCTTCCTTCTCCCCGATCCTGCGCGTTGCCTACCGTGTTGAAAACGCACGTGTCGAACAGCGCACCGACCTTGACAAACTCGTCATGAACATTGAGACGAACGGCGCCATTCTTCCTGAAGAAGCGCTGCGTCAGGCTGCCCATATTCTCCAGGATCAGCTTTCCGTCTTCGGCGGTCTGCCCACCATCGAGGAGCAGCACAGCCGCGGCGAGGAAAAGGGCATGGAGAAGGTCAGCCCCTACTTCGTCCCCATGGCTATCGCCAACATGGCGGCAGCACAGATCGCCATCCGCTTCGGCCTCAAGGGGATGTGTACCTGCCCGGTGACGGCCTGCGCAGGCGGCACCAACGCTGTGGGCGATGCGTTCCACCGCATCCGCGACGGCTACGAGCCGGTCATGGTCTGCGGCGGGGCCGAGAGCTGCATCAGCCCGCTGGGCATCGGCGGCTTTACCAGCATGAAGGCCCTCTCCACTGCTACGGACCCTGATGCGGCCAGCCTGCCCTTCGACGCACGGCGCGGCGGCTTTGTGATGGGCGAGGGCAGCGGTGTGCTGGTGCTGGAAGAGCTGGAGCATGCCAAGGCCCGCGGCGCACACATCTATGCCGAAGTCGTGGGCTACGGCGCCAACTGCGACGCCTACCACTTCACGGCTCCCGCACCCGGCGGCGCAGGGGCCATCGGCTGCATGAAGCTGACTCTCAAGGACGGCGGCATTGCCCCCGAGCAGATCGACCACATCAACGCCCACGGCACCGGCACCCACATGAACGACAGCTGCGAGACTGCCGCCATCCACGCCGTCTTCGGCGACCACGCCAAAGACATCGCCGTCGTCAGCACCAAGAGCATGACCGGCCATCTGCTGGGCGGCGCAGGCGGCATCGAGGCCGTATTCACCGCACTGGCCCTCCGCGACCAGTTCGCGCCCCCCACCATCCACTACGAGCAGCCCGACCCGGAGTGCGATCTGGACTATGTGCCGAATGTGGGCCGTGAGATGAAGATGGAGTACGCTCTGAGCAACAGCCTGGGCTTCGGCGGACACAACGCCTGCCTGGCCTTCAAGAAGTGGGAGGGCTGAGCGATGGCAGAACCCCGCACCGTGCGTGAAAACGCAAACAGCCTGACCAGCGAGGAGATTGCGGCCATCCTGCCCCACCGGTATCCCTTCGCCCTCGTGGACCGCATTCTGGACTACGAGCCGGGTCAGTGGGCCATTGGCCGCAAGTGCGTCACCCGCAACGAAGAATTCTTCTGCGGCCACTTCCCAGGCCAGCCGGTCATGCCCGGCGTCCTGATTCTCGAAGCACTGGCCCAGACCGGCGCTGTCGCGGCCCTGAGCCTGCCCGAGAACAAGGGTAAGCTGGCCCTCTTCGGCGGCATCAAGAACGCCCGCTTCCGCAAGCAGGTCACCCCCGGCGATGTGCTCACCCTTCACTGTGAGCTGGTCGAGCAGCGCGGCCCGGTGGGCATCGGCAAAGCGTCCGCCTATGTGGACGGCAAGTGCGCCGCCACCGCAGAGCTGACCTTCGTATTAACGTAAAAAAGCATAAAAACAGAGAGGATAGTCATTCCTGAACTATCCTCTCTGTTTTTGCATGTAAAAACCTCTCCGTCAGCGCTGACGCGCTGCCACTGCCCGGGTTGCGGCACCCAGCATCCGCAGCGCTTTGCTTGCGTCTTGCTGGCCGCGGCCCCAACAGCGACTCCCTGTTTCCGCCACTGGCGGCGGTCGTCGTTGTTGCTCCTATCAAGGGGATGCCTTGGCATATCGGAAAGCCTCACCTCTTCGCCAGAGGCTCCCCTCGGTAGGGGAGCTGTCGAGCGAATGCGAGACTGAGAGGTTATCCCTTTAATAATAACGCAACGCCCCGTGGCATCGCTGCCCGGGGCTTTTTTTGAGAAAGGACGATCCTTTTTGCCTTGTCTGTTCAATAGTTTCGACCCCTACTTCAAGCAGCCCTTCGGCGCGGTGCGCGCCGGTCAGAGTGTGCATTTGTCCCTCTGCATCCCGGAGGAGCTGGGCTATGTAGACCCTCACCTCGTTCTCCAGAAAGAGGGCAAGTACGATGTCCCCGTCCACTACCGGATGAAGTTCGACGGCCAGACGCCCCATCAGAACCACTTCTCGGTGGACGTCACCCTCAACGACGTGGGCCTCTACTTCTACTATTTCGACCTCTACACCGACTTCCGCCGCATCGTGCGCGGGCCGGACAACTGCGGCGTCGTGAGCTGGCAGGAGGGCGAGAGCTGGCAGATCACCGTGTATGAGGCCGATTTTGAGACGCCCGCCCCCATCAAGGGCAAGGTGTTCTACCAGATCTTCCCCGACCGCTTCTGCGAGGGCGTGGAGAACAAGCCCATGCCTTTCCCCGACCGGCTTTATCAAGCCGACAAACACGCCGAGCCCTTCTGGCAGCCCAATGAGGTGGGCGGCCACCTGAACGAGGACTATTTCGGCGGCGACCTCAAGGGCATCCAGATGAAGCTGCCCTACCTCCGCAAAATGGGCGTGGATTACCTTTACCTGAACCCCATCTTTGAGGCCCACTCCAACCACCGCTACAACACCGCCGACTACCTCAACGTAGACCCCCTGCTGGGTACCAACGAGGATTTCGAGACCCTCTGCGCCGAGGCCAGGAAGTACGGCATCGGCATCGTGCTGGACGGCGTGTTCAGCCACACCGGCTCCGACAGCCGCTATTTCAACCGCGAGGGCCGCTACGGCGAGGGCGGTGCCTATCGTGACCCCAACTCCCCCTACCGCAGCTGGTACGATTTCGATTCCAAGTATAAGGGCGGCTACCGCAGCTGGTGGGGCTTCGAGACCCTGCCCGAAGTCAACGAAGAAACGCCTTCCTACGTTGACTTCATCACCGGCGAGGGCGGTGTCATCGACACCTGGCTCCGCCGGGGTGCAGCAGGCTTCCGTCTGGACGTGGCCGACGAGCTGCCCGACGAATTTATTGAAAAAGTGCGCACCGCCGTCAAGCGGGTCGGCCCGGATAAGTTCCTTCTGGGCGAAGTGTGGGAGGACGCCACCACCAAGTTCGGCTTCGACAAGCGCCGCACCTACCTGCTGGGCAAGGGCCTCGACAGCGTGATGAACTACCCCTTCAAGAACGCCGTTCTGGGCTTCGTCTGCGGACGGGACGCCGGCCAGACCATGACCGACATCCTCTCCATCTGCGAGCACTACCCTGCCCCGGCCCTCGATACGGCCCTGAACTTCCTCTCCACCCACGACACCGAGCGCGCACTGACCGTCATTGCCGACGAGCCCGCCAATGGCCGGGGCCGCGAGTGGCAGAGCGGCCGCTGTGTCACCGGCGACGCCTACGAGGAAGGAATGCTCAAGCTGCGGATGGCTTACGCCATCATCTACACTCTGCCCGGCGTCCCCTGCCTCTACTACGGCGACGAGATCGGGATGCAGGGCTATCGTGACCCCTTCAACCGCGGCTTCTACTGCTGGGACAGCCACGAAGAGCGGCTGAAGCCTGTTCTGGCACAGCTGGCACAGCTCCGCCACACCTGCGAAGCCTTCCGCACCGGAGAGCTTCGTGTCCTGCGGGCGGAGGGCGGCGTCCTCCACTACCAGCGCATCGGCGAGTTTGAGGCGGCAGAGATCATCGTCAACCGCACCGAGCATATCATCGTAGAGCCGCTGGCCTCCGGCAAGCACACCGAGGTGAACCCCATGGGCTTCACCATCGTGGTGGAAGAGGTCGGCCACAACCCGAACCACAGCTACTACGACTATAAGTGACCCCCGCCCCCCTGCCCTGCCTGCGGCATCCCGCCCGGCGTGAGCAGGGGGTTTATTCATAATCTGTCTCTGTACTTTTCAGACGTTTTGCTCTATAATGGGGGAAAAGGAGGGAGAACTCATGTCTGTTGACCCCATTTTCTGGCTTCTGGCCGCCATCGGCTTCGTCGTTCTCGAGGCCATGACCCTGAATCTCGTCTCCATCTGGTTCGCTGTGGGCAGCGCCGCAGCCCTGCTGAGCTGTCTGGTCACCGGCTCCTTCCGGGTGCAGGCGGTGGTGTTCATCGCCGTCAGCACCCTCTGCCTGCTGGCCCTCAAGCCCCTGTGCAGCCGGCTGCGCAAGCCGCCCACGGCAACGAACGGCGACCGCGCCCTTGGCCGGGAGGCCGTCGTGCTCACCCCCGTCTCCGCCGAGGCCACCGGCCGCGTCCGGCTGGACGGCGTGGACTGGAACGCCCGCTGCGCCACCCCCGGCGACACCCTCGCCCCGGGCCAGAGCTGCCGGGTGGCAGAGATCCACAGCACCCTGCTCATCGTGGAGCCTGTCCTGACCGAGACCGCCCGCCGGGCGGCTCACTGATATGAAAGGAGCGTCCCTATGCCTATCATGCTGTTCCTTATCCTCATCCTCATCTTTGTCATCCTGCTGGTGGTCGTCACCAACATCGTCATCGTGCCGCAGTCCATGGTCTACGTCGTGGAGCGTCTGGGCAGCTACTCCGAGACATGGAGCGCCGGCCTCCACGTCAAGATCCCGTTCCTCGAGCGGGTAGCGAAGAAAGTCAGCCTGAAAGAGCAGGTCGCCGACTTTCCCCCTCAGCCGGTCATCACCCGCGATAACGTCACCATGCAGATCGATACCGTGGTCTTCTTCCAGGTGATGGATGCCAAGCTCTACACTTACGGCGTCAACCAGCCCATCGCGGCCATCGAGAGCCTGTCGGCCACCACCCTGCGCAACATCATCGGCGAGATGGAGCTGGACCACACTCTCACCAGCCGTGACACCATCAACAGCAAGATCACCGCCATCCTTGATGAAGCCACCGACAAGTGGGGCATCAAGGTCAACCGTGTTGAGGTCAAGAACATCATCCCGCCGCGCGAGATCCAGGAGGCCATGGAAAAGCAGATGAAGGCAGAGCGCGAGAAGCGCGCCGTCATCCTGAAAGCAGACGGTGAAAAGCAGGCCGCCATTACTGCCGCCGAGGGCGAAAAGGAATCCGCCATCCTCCGTGCCGACGCCGTCAAACAGCAGCGCATCCTTGAGGCCGAGGGCGAGGCGCAGGCCATCCTCGCCGTCCAGAAGGCCAACGCCGACGCCATCCGCCTGCTGAACGAAGCCATGCCCAACGATAAGGTGCTGGCCCTGCGCAGTCTGGAAGCGCTGGCCAAGGTCGCCAACGGCAAGGCCACCAAGATCATCATCCCTTCCGATTTACAGAATCTGGGCGGCGTCGTCCCCAGCATCAAAGAGCTGATGACCGACCCCAAAGACGCAGAATAAGAGGTTTCTCCTATGATTTACGATACCCTGAACAATCTCCCCAACTATCTCGGCATGAGCGACAACCTCGACGCTGTCATCGAGTTCGTCATGGCCCGGGACATCAACAATCTGCCCGCCGGAAAGACCCGCATCGACGGCGACAAGGCCGTGGTCACGGTGTGTACCGTCACGCCGCAGACCTCGGACAAAGCGCTCTTTCAGCGCCGGGACAATCACCTGACCCTCGAGACCGACCTTGAGGGCAGCGAGCTGTTCGAAGTCTCACTTGGCGAGCTGACTCCCACCAAGCCCATCGACGAGGCTGCCGACCTGACCGTCGGCACCGCCGGCACCAGCATCGCCGGGATGCTCTGCGAGGGGCGCTTTGCCCTCTATCTGGCCGGTGAACCCTACAAGTCCGGCCTGAAAGCGCAGGGCTGCGGCAAGCTGAAAAAGGCCGTGTTCAGCATCGAGCTGGACGAGGACGAAGAAGAGGCCGCAGAGGAATAACGGAGGCTTTCTATGAAGCGTTTTCTGGGCATTTTCGCCACCGCGCTGCTCTTTCTGTTTCTGTTCACCTTCTTCGGCGGCTCCTATTTTCTGGACATCCAGCACCACTTTTATGCGTGGATGTTCCCGGTCAGCCTTGGCATTGCCTTCGTCATCTGGGCGTTCTGGCGGCTGGACGACAAAGTAGAGGCCCTGCAAAAGCGGGTGGACGAGCTGGAAGCCGCCCGGCAGAAAACAGACGAAGCCAAATAAAAAAGCAAAGCTCCACGCAGCGTAGGTTGTGTGGAGCTTTTTGTTATGGTATCCTTTGGACAGAGAGAAACAATCACAAAGGAGAGTTTTTATGGATTCTTACGTCACCGGCACTGCCATCCGGCAGCTGCGGGAAGCCAAACACATGACGCAGGCAGAGCTGGCCGAAAAGCTGGCCGTCAGCGCAAAGGCCATCTCCAAGTGGGAGACAGCCCGCGGCCTGCCCGATATTTCCCTGCTGGAGCCGCTGGCGGCGGCTCTGGGCGTCAGCGTGCTCGAGCTGATGCAGGGCGAACCCGTCGTCAACCGGAACCGTTCTGCCAACCTGCTTCGCTCCAAGCTCTATGTCTGCCCCCTGTGCGGCAATGTGCTCCACGCTACCGGGCAGGCTGTCGTGAGCTGCTGCGGCATCACCCTGCCGCCGCTGGACATCTCTGAGGCGGACGACGCCGACGAACACCATCAGCTGACGCTCGAGCGGGTGGAAGATGAGCTTTTCGTCACCATCCACCACCCCATGACCAAAGACCACTACATTTCCTTTCTCTGCAAATATCATGTTGAATATATTACCTGAAACCTGAAATGAAGCCCGTGCTTTCGGATAATTCGAGGCCAGGTAATCTGAAATGATCCGTTCCACCTGCACCAACTTTCCGGCATCTTTGGCTTTCATATAAATCACACTCTCCGAAGGGGTGATCTCCCTGGTATGCGACATCAGAAACTGTTGTACGCCGACCATCGACGTGGATTGCAATATCAGGCTATCTACCTGTGCTAACAATCTATACACCCGCAGATCGTTTTCTTCCAAAGAAATACCGCTATTCCAGTCAATCGTCAGGATCGTATCGTCATGGGATATTTCGGGAAGCCGGCTTTTCTCCACCATCCGGTAAATAAAATAAGTCAGCGGGACAAGTAATATAAAACAAGTCATCATCAACCGCCCGTGCCGCAATACCCATTTCAGTCCGAGCTCATACGGACGATAATAATTGAACGTAAATAATTTTGACATAAACCGATTTTCCGTATCGGGTGACAGTTTACGATACATCAGATAAAAATAAACCGGTAAAACCAGTACCGCTGCCAGAAGAGAAGCGAACAGGGCCACTGTCACGGCCATGGCCTGATCGTAAAAAAGTGCCCCTGCCGTGCCGCTTAAAAAGATCAGCGGCAAAAAGACCGAACAGGTCGTCAACACACTGCTCAGCATCGGGGTAAAGACCTCGCCGACTGCCCTGGCAATCGAATCCTCTAACGTCAATCCCGTCCGCCATTTCTGAAATATATTATCGATCACGATAATCGAATTGTCCACAATCATACCCGTCCCGAGAATCAGTCCCGAAAGCGATATGATATTCAGCGACATACCCAGCACATGAAAAACGAGCAATGTAATCACCAGCGATAAAGGAATCGTAATCACGATCAATACCGGCGAGCGCAGGTCTTTCATAAACAGAAAGATAATCAACGCAGCCAGAACGGCTCCAACCAACAGATTACTGTTCAGGTTATGGATGGAATACGACAACAATTGCGTCTGGTCGCGGGTCAGTTCAAAACGGATATCGGGATGCTCTTTCTCCAAATCGGTGATCAGCGCTGCTATACTTTCCTGCAAATCCGCCATCCTGGCGTCGCTCTGTTTGATGATAGCCAGCGTGACAGCCGGATCGGCCCCACTCCGTACCAACCCGTTCCGTTTTGCCGGACGCTCCACGATTTCGCACAACTCTTTGAATCGGTAAATCCGTCCGTCATGGTTGATATAGATATTTTCAATATCTTCCTTCGAGATAATCCGGGAATCGAAATGGATGCTATACCGGTACTGACCGTCCTTGATACTCAAAGCTCCCAGGGAGACATTATTATCGGCAATCGCATTTTCGAGCAGCCCGATCCCTACCCCCATGGAAGTCAGTTTCGTATAATCGGGAATACAAAGCAATTCCGGGGTAACGACACCGCTGATATCGACCATAGCCGTTTGCGGCAACTGTTCGATCCGTTTCGCAATGACATCCCGGGCAAATTGTCCCAACTCACTGAAATCGATACCTGCCTCCCGGGGTTTACCGGGTTCCCGGGGAGCCCCGCTTTTCAAGGACAGGTTGAGATAGAAAGCCGGGATATCGGTCACACTGGCCTTAATGACTTTCGGACGTTCCACATCCTTAGGCAAGGCCGTGACAGCCCGGTCCAACTTCTCGTTCACTTCGATAAAAATGAGATCGATATTACCGTTCGGTTCGAAATCCATATAAATCGCCCCCGCATCCGCCCGGGCTTCAGCCGTTATATTTTTCAGCCCTGCCACCTGCGACAACTGATTTTTCAAAGGTTTCAGCAGGGTATTATCCACCTCACGCACCGATAAACCGGGAGCAGAAACCTGAATCGTAATCTGTGGGATATCGATATCGGGCATCAGCGATACCGGCAAATATCCCATAGCCACGATACTCAACACCACGATCGCGATGACACTCATGGTTACCCCTATAGGCCGCTTTAACAATTCCTTGATCATAATTACCGGTTATTATGAGGTGTTACATCCGTCCCGTCGGCCAGGTTCAGGTTGTTCGAGGTAATCACAATATCATTTTCGGAAATCGTAGTCTGCTTTTTTTCACATCCCGTAATCACATGCGAATCGATATTCGACATCACAACATCGACATACGTCCACACCGCTTTCCCCTCCCGATAGCAAAAAATCACCTGAAAACCGTCCCGCAGCACCACTGCGTCCTTGGGAACGACAAAACAATTTTTAATTTCCCGTTCCAGCATAATCTTCACATTCATTCCTTCTACCAGATACCTGTCGGTATTACTTACCCGCGCACGAATCTTAACCTGTCCGCGTTCATCGATCAGGGGATTGATCTCCGTCACATTCCCGTAAAATACTTTTTCATCATTGATAAACGGAATAATCTTCACCCGTTGTTTCAGTGCAACTTCCTCTATTTCAGCTTCCAATATACTGAATTCGACATCAAAATACGAATCGTCGATCAAAGTACACAACTTACCGGAGAAACGGTCATACACCTTGGCGTCCAGATTGGCAATACGCCCGCTAAAGGGAGCGAACAAAAAACAACTTTCCAAACGTCGTCTGGCTGCCTCCAGCTGATCCAAAGCATTCGTATAACCGGAAGTAATTTTCATATTACGCAAAACAGCTTCCGGCACCGTAGCCGTATCACCGGTATACCCTTGTCCGATCAGTTTGTCCTGCAAATCGATATCGGCCTTCTCCATGGCCCGAAGACTTTTCTCCAATTCCACCGTCGCCTCTTTATTATCGAGCGTGGCTAATACAGCCCCTTTCTCTACGTAATCCCCGTTTCTTTCGTTTATTCCGGTAATGACTCCCGTACCGTCGAAACTCAGTTCGCTTTTTAAAACCGCACGCAACTTACCGTTACAGACGATCTGTTTCTGAAAAGTCCGCTTTTTTAATACCAGTGTATCCACCGAGATCAAAGAACTCTGCGCCTCACTCTTTCCGATTTCTTTTTCCGATTTCTTTTTTTCACCGCCACAAGCCATAGCTCCGGCCAAGAAAACGATCCACAACAGGTTTCTATACAAATTTCTTTTCATCATCATCTATTTTACGAGCCATTATTTTTCAACAATTTCATCAAATTCAGCACAAATATCTTTTTGGGATATAAAGTCGTACAGGGACAACTTACGCAGTTCGAAATAAGCATTCCAGAATGTTCTCAATTGACTGATATACTGATCACTGGCATTATCCAATTCCTTTTGGGCCGTATTCAGGTCCGTCACAGAAATTCCTCCGTTCTGAAACCGCTTTTTAGTAATTTCATAGCGTTCCTCCGCCACCGCCAATGCTTTGGCCGATATACGGCATTGCGTAGCCTGATTGTTAAACTGTATCACCTTGATCCGGATATCCTGCTGAAATTTTATCACCTCCTGTTCCTGTTCGGTTTGTACCAAACGGGCTTGTGCCTCTGCCATTTTCACCCGTCCCCGGCTCATCCCCCAGTCGTAAATAGGCATCGTCACCGACACACCGACCACTTCCCGGTCTTTCAACTGACGATAAACTCCGACCAGGGCGTCATCGCTTTGTGAAAGCCCCAGGTTGGCAGTCAATTCCACCTGAATGCCACGTCCGGCTTTCGCCTCCGCCACATTTTTCGATGCATTGAGCTTATCGATTTCCAAAGCAATCAAATGGGAAGAATTTTGCAGGGCCTTATTCAACACAAAATCATACTCCATATTCACCTCAGGCACCTCCATCGGCGGTTGTAGTTCAAAAAACGCACTTTCCGATATCCCCAGATAAGATTTAAAATTGAAAAGCGCCACTTCCAGGTCGACCTTACTGGTACTGACGGCCAATTCTGCATTCATCAATGCCAGTTCCAGTTGTAACAGTTCGCTTTTATTCAGCGTAGTTATGGCAAAACGTTTTTGAGCAACCTCATACATACTACGGGTATCTTTCAGGTTTTCCTCGCTTTTCCTGTAAGTGGTCTGAGCCGACAACACAGAGAAAAAATAAGCCGAAGTCTGAACGACAATATTTTCCATCGACTCCAGATACTGTTTCTTGGCCTTTTCATATTGCAACGGCTCGGTTTTTTTCTGCCACTTTAAGGAATTGAAAGAACGTAAGGGTTGAGTATAACTGATCGAAACCGGAGTCGAATTGTATATCTTCGTATGGTAGGTGAATTGATCCAGCCTGTCCAGAGAGGTATACAGCGACACTTTTCCCCCTGTAGGAGCTATATTCTGATTGATACGGACGGACAAGGTGTTACTCAAGGTATTATTGGCCACATAACTGATACGTCCGTCGTCCGGATCACGCACCTCGACAAGTGAACGATTATAATTTCCCAGGTTACCGCTTAAATTAAGTGAAGGCAACAACTGTGCTTTATAGGAGCGGAAACTCCAGTACTGCGACATAAAAGTCAGCTGCACCATCTGTGCCTGAGGCGAACGGGTATAAGCGATCCCGATCGCTTCTTCCAGAGTCATCTTCCCGATCACCAGACTTTGTCCGGAAGCCACACTCCCGATCAATCCTCCTGCAATCCATAAAATCAATTTTTTTCTCATCGGTATGTCTTATTCGTTAGTATTCGGTTTGTCTTCAAACATTCTCCTGATTTCAGCTTTCATCTCGTCCACAGCGGGCGAAGGTACTTTAGGCCGTTTGTCCAGCAGGATGTGCCCGTAATGCTCCATTTTCGCCCTATCTCCCCGGGCCGCCCCCAGCTTCGTCAGCAAATAGAGCGGATAAATACGGTTCGGACAGGTGTAATAAGCCCGCAGGTAAGCCGCTTCACTCCGGTCATATTGCTTTAATGCCAAAAAATTATTCCCCATCACATTCCAGAACATCGGATCGGCACTGTGTCTCACTCCTTGTTCCAGGACAGCATTGCTCTCTTCGTATCGCCCTGTTTTATGAAGGGAATGTCCGTATTCGAACAAAAATTTATATTCATTTTTCAATGCAGGATAAAGTTGCCCGTATTTTTCGACTACACCTGCATAATCCTCCATGGTGTAATAGGCAGACTTATTTTTCCAATCCCGGTATACCTCCCGGAGCCCATACGCCCGGAGATCGGCACACAAGGCTACTCCCCCCATCATTCCGAATATCAAAACGTTTGCATAACGCGTCGTTCCGATCCGCCGGTCGGATGACTGTGCCATCGCAAAAAGAAATAAGATAGCAATAGAGGGAATATAAAACGGATAAGAAAAAAGCGAGGCAACCAACAATGCCACTGCCACACAACCATAAACCCGTCGGTCTCCGTAACTTAAAAAACAAGACGAGTACAGCCAATACCCCTCCTGTTACCCCCAGCAATAAAAATAAAGCAAGGGGTTCGTTAAACGCCGATTCCACCACTCCTGCCAACTCCGTATAGCGACTATCCTGTTCCAACGCATTTCCTTTTTTAAAATAATCATGCTGAGCCTCCGCATAAGCTCTCTCGAACCCATCGATCCCAACCCCGAATAAAGGGGCTTCCGACCAGGCCATGATCGTATTTTGCCAGATAAATAGCCGTCCGTTAGCCGAATCCTTTTTCAAACCATAAAACAACGCCAACACGATCATGACTCCCACAATTCCTCCCCCGATCACCCAACGACGGCTTCTCTTCATCCAACGGATAATTCCTTTACGATACAACAAAATCACCCCCACCGCTGCTCCGATCCATCCGGCACGGCTCATGGTCGGTACCATAGCCACCAGGATCATCCCAAACGCCACACAAGCGATGACGTAACGCACGAACATCAGATTAATACCAACCTTCCGGTATCCTTTTTCCATCATAGCAACGGCAAGCACAAACACACCTGCCAAAAAAATACCGCAAGGCCCCGGATTAAAAAATGATCCGGTCACAACAAACCGAGAATGATTGGAAGCCTCGTATCCCAGCAATTGTTCCAACACCAAATAAGACTGGTAAATCCCGCAAAGCAATACGGCCAAGGCTGCATAATTCGTCAGCCGCATCCCTTTTATCACGCGGAACACCGCATAAAGAGCAAAATAAGAAATACTCAGATAAAATTCCCTACTCTGCATAGCATGAGTCGCCCAGGTATGCACCAGAAAGTAAACGAACAACAGAAATGCCACCACATCTCCCCAATAAAGTGTCCGTGGTATTTTGACCAAGCCCACCGTCGCCACCATCGTCCCCAGCAACAAGGTAAAGTAGTTCGAGGTGTCGATCCCGCCATAAAAACGATCCGCAACCTGAAACTGACTCAGGAAAAGCAGACTTACACCCGCAACCGCTAATATCATGAAATATTTTCTCATCTTCCCTCTTTTCTCCTTTACTATTTTTTCAAACTTTTCAGCAACCTGTCCCAACGGAATTCTCCGCTTTCCCGGTCGCGGGAATACGTGATGCGGGTAACTACCCCGACGATAAATTCCTCCGGGACGAATCCCCAGTAGCGGGAATCGTTGGAATTCAGCACCTGATCGCCGCAAAAAAAGTAGTAATCACCTTGAAATGTATAACTGTCTATCGGTTTCCCACCCAGCGTCAACCGGCGTTGAGCGTCAACCCGGAGTTTTTCCCCCGTCTCGTACTCGATTACCAGCCGATAGAGTTGAAAATTAACCGTATCGAGCATCACCTGTCCCCCTGCCCGGGGCACATAAAGCGGCCCGAATTCCTTGACCGTCCAGCCATAATGCCGGAAATCGAACGGGAAAGCGTGGAGCACATTATCAGCAATCAACGAATCGGGTGTCTCCGACAAGCGACGTTGTTCCTCCTCCACTCCCAAAACACCGTCATAGTTACTATTCCTGAAATACCCGTTCCGGATCCTAACCGTATCCCCCGGCAAACCGATACACCGTTTAGCGTAAACATAATTAATTTTAAACTCCATCTTATACTTTCTCCGGTTAATCGGGAAATTAAAAATCACAATATCGTTGTGTTCCACTTTGCGCAAACCTTTCGTACGGTGGCATTCCAA
>OGQR01001416.1_pt1 | contig 16523 bp, 18 predicted proteins | sample 1553271 | NCBI WGS metagenome assembly OGQR01 (sample SAMEA2579970, study PRJEB22360) | human gut metagenome | biome: human gut; feature: human-associated habitat; material: faeces | place: Denmark | collected 2008/2010 | reverse complement strand
GTGCGCAGCCAAACCTGCCGGGGCCGTTAGTGGGGTTAGCCGGTCGCGGGGTCGGTGTATTCCGGCGTAAGCAGGCCGATGGTCTCATAGTGGCGCAGGCTGCTCACGCTCAGGTGAAACAGCTGCGCCACGTCGCCGATGGAAAACAGCTCCTGTGTCCGCGCCATGTCACGCCTCCTCCGGCACGAGCCGGCCGCGCCGGCGCAGCACGAGAAACGCGATCACGCAGATGATGACCGACAGCAGCGAGCCCGCCGCCGTGGCCAGACCCATGGGCAGCAGCGTCGTTGGAAACCACTTGCTCATCAGGTACGCGCCCGGCACGCGCACGAGCACCACGGCCGTGATGTTGTGCAGAAACGACAGCTCCGAGCGGCCGATGGCGCAGAAATACCCGCTGAAGCAAAAGTGCAGCCCGGCAAAGCAGCAGTCGAGGATGTACCCGCGCAGGTACTGCCCGCCCGCGGCGGCGACGGCCGCGCTGTCCGTGAACAGGCTCACGACGGGCTCTGCCACGAACTGGATGACGATCGTGATGAGCACGCCGAAGCCGAACGCGATAGCGATGGCGTACCACAGCGTCTGCAGCGCGCGGCGGGGCTTGCCCGCGCCGATGCATTGCGCGCCGAGGGCCGACACCGTCGAGAGCATGGACGACGGCACGAGGAACAAAAAGCTGATGATCTTCTCCACGATGCCGACGGCGGCGGCGTCCGTGAGGCCGCGGCGGTTGGCGATGACGGTGATGAACAAAAACGCGATCTGGATCAGCCCGTCCTGCAGTGCGACCGGCACGCCGATGCGCAGGATGCGGCCCATGACCGCCCGCTGCGGGCGAAAATCACCCCGTGTGAGGGCGATGCCGTCGCGCTCGCGGCGGATAACGAGCAGCGACACGACCACGCTGACCGCCTGCGCGAGCGTGGTGCCAAGCGCGGCGCCCGCCGGGCCCATGTGCAGCGCGCCCATGAACAGATAGTCGAGCGCGATGTTTGCCGCGCACGCGATGGCGATGAAGTACATCGGGCGCTTCGAGTCGCCCAGACCGCGGAAGATGGATGCGATGATGTTGTACGCCGTGATCAGCGGCACGCCGAGAAAGCAGATGCGCAGGTAGGCGACCGTGCCGGGCACGGCCTCGGCCGGCGTGGACATGACCGCCGCGATCGGCCGCGCGAGCGCCAGCAGCACCCCCGTCACCACGACGCTCAGCGCCAGAAACAGCGTCGTCGTGTTGCCGATGTAGCCCGCCGCGCCCCGGCGGTCGCGCGCGCCGACGGCCTGACCGATCGTGACCGTCGCGCCCATGGCGAGGCCCACGATCATGACCGTGAGCATGTGCATGACCTGACTGCCGATGGACACGGCCGTTGTGCTGGCCACGCCCTCGTACTGGCCAATGATGAACAGGTCGGCCATGCCGTAGAGCGTCTGCAGGAAGTACGAGAGCAGATACGGCAGCGAAAAGCGCACAATGTTGCCAAAGACGCTGCCGGTCGTGAGATTTTTCTCCATGGCGTTTGCCCCTTTGCGTGGAATACCGTCATTGTAAACTCTACAACGGTTGTAGAGTCAAGGTTTTGTTTTGCCCCGGCGCGGATTTTTTTCGCGCCGGGGCTGCATTTTTCAGAACGTCAGGCGCATCTGATACCAGACGACGCCGCCGTGGGTGGATTCCGACACGCCCTCGCTCACGAAGCCGAACTTCGCGTAGTAGTGCACGAGCCGGTCCTTGCACGTGAGCACGAGGCCGCGGCGGCCCTGCGCGCGCGCGTCGGCGATGGCGCGCTCGATGAGCTGCCCCGCGCAGCCGTGCCGGCGGTAGTCTGGCAGCGTGTTCACGCCGAAGATCATCTGCCACGCGCCGTGCGCGTCGTGCAGCGCGGCGTCCGCGTAGAGGTCGTCCGTGAGGTCGGCGCGATCCGTGACCATGCCGTCCACGAACGCGATGAGCGTGCCGCCGTCAAACATCAGCCAGAAGTGGTCGCCATAGTGCGCCAGCCGGTCAGCGAGTTCTTCCCGTGTCGCGGCCTCCGCCGCCGGGAAGCACGCTGCCTCCACCGCCGCCACGGCGTCGAGATCGGCGAGCGTCGCCGTGCGAATCATCCTAGTATCCATCGTTATGCCTCCGTTTCGTCCAGCAGCAGCGCCGCCAGCTCCGCCACCGTGCGGCAGTAGTGCGGGCAGATGCGCTGCATCGTTTCGATGATGTGCGGCACGGTGTGCGTCCACCCCGCCGCGATGAAGTCCACGCCCGCGCGGTCAGCCATGTCCTTGCCGGGCTTGAGATCGTCGATGACCACGAGCTGCTCCGGCCGCAGGCCGAGCTCCCGCTCGATCTGGTAGATGGGCCACGGCGCGGGCTTGCGCCGCTCGGGGTCTGAATCCCAGCCGTAGATGCGCTCCGGCGTGGGCAGGTCGTGCGCGCGGTAGTCGCGCAGGATGTTTTCCGGCACGGAGTGGCTCACAACGCAGATATGCCCGCCCGCGGCGTGAAACCGCTGCAGCAGGTCACGCATACCGGGGAACGTGTCGGGCACGTGCGTGCGCACATAGTCCAGCCACGTCTGGTACTGGATGTCCATCTCCGCATCGGAAAAGCCCAGAATATCGCTGCACAGCGCGCCGAAGCCCGGCTCGAACGAGTAGGAAAAAAAGTCGTCGAGCGTCATGTGTACGTCCGGCCGCAGCGTTTTGAGCGTCTGCACGAAGGCCGGGTAATTGATGGTCGCGGTGCTGTTGACGACGGTGTCGTCATGGTCGAGCACCAGACACTGGTAGCGCACGCGCGCCGCCTCCTTTGTCTCACATTGCACAGCATTTTACCACGAACCCCGGCGGAATGCCACCACCGGGCGCAAAAACGCCCGGACGAAGTTTTCCCCCGTCCGGGCGGATGCCGTTGTGCACATTGCCGTCAGAAGCTGCCGGCGGCGGTGGACGCCCCCGCGCCCCAGAGCAGCACGCGCAGCACGCCGATGAGCGCGAGGTGCGCGGGATAATAGACGTAAAAGAGCCAGCCCATGCCGCGCCATTTGCCCCGCGTGCCGTCATAGCACCGCAGCAGCGGGATGGCGAGCGCCGTGCCGAGCTGCACGAGCGCATATACCTTATCTATAAAGAAGAAATACACGAGCGCGTACACGGCCGACCACACCATAAGCCAGCCCATCTGCTTTCGGAAGTCCCCGCGCGCCTGCCCCATGAACAAGATCGCCATCGCGGCCACGCAGCTCCAGTCCGACGGGAACGTGACCGCGCAGATCACAAACGTCAGCGCGATCTTGACCCAGTCTTTCAGCCGCGCGTCGTCGTGGATGACGAGCAGCACCAGCCCCCACGCGAGCGACCACACGACGCCCGTCTGATTGAACGGCCCGGTGGACAGCGGCACAAACGGGATGCCGAAGCAGAAATCATACGCAAAGTGCGAGATGAGCGCGAGCGCGAACAGGCGCGCGGCGTACTTTTTCACATCGTGCGTGTAGTGGTAGCCCTCGACGATGAAAAACCACATGATCGGCGCCGTCACGCGGCCGAGCACATGGCACACGAGCACCCACCAGTCGGTGGCGTAGCCGGGCCAGAGCGTCCACGTGAGGTGGTCGAGCGTCATGGCGAGGATGGCGATGCCCTTGAGCGCGTTGCCGCTCAGGGCCGGTCTGCGGGTCTGGAGCATGGGGGCACCTCCGGAAAACGAGTTTTCTCTTTTTCAGCATAGCAAATCCGCCCCGCCGCGTCAATGCCCGCGGGCGGCCCAGCGTGTCAAAAAAGCCTCACAGAGTTTGCCGCCCGCAGGCGGCAAAGCATTGCAATCATTTTCTCTCGCGACATGTGCGTGAGAGAAAATACTTCTCTGGCTGCAAGTGTGGACTTTGTGCGCCCCCTGCGTACAAAGTCTGCGTGCAGCAGCCAGCAGGCCTTTTGTCGGGAAAGCCAGAGCTGCCGCGGGCGGAACTGTCCGGAGGCGTGTTCAGTTCTCGTCGGTCTCGGCCGTCTCGCCGAGACCCGCATCGTCCTCCCCGAGGATGCCGAGCTTGCCGATGGCGTGGCGGCAGAGCGCCGTGTACGTCTGCTCGCTGATGTCATGCTCCATCTTGCAGGCGTCCTCCTCGGCGGTCTTGGCGTCAACGCCGAGCTCCATGAGAAACTTCGTGAGCGTGTGGTGCCGGTCGAGCATGCGCGAGGCAATGTCCATGCCGCTCGGCGTGAGCGTGATGAGCCCGTCGCGGTCCATCGTGATGTAGCCGTTTTCGCGCAGGCGCTTGGTCGTGTAGGTCACGCTCGGCTTCGTCACGCCGAGCTGCTCCGCGATGTCGATCGAGCGGATGTAACCGTGTTTCTGCTGCATCATCAGCATTGCTTCCAGATAGTCTTCCGCAGCTCTCAAGATCTGCATAGCGGATTCCACCAACCTTTTCGTAAAATTGCTTCTAGGTTAGCACACCTTAACCAAAAATGCAAGCAATGCAAAAATTTTTACAAATACCCCTTGACACGCGATGTTAGATAGATTAAACTTTAGCAAGGTTAGGGAAGTTTAACTCATGTTAAACAAATATAACCGTTCTTTTTTCATCCAAGGTTAGCACGCTCTAACCGTTACCAGTGGAGGGATATCTATGATGCCGCTGAATCTCGCCAATATCGGCGAGGAGACACTGATTCTGAAAGTCGGCGGAAACCCGGAGACCAGAAAGCACTTGGAAGATCTGGGTTTCGTCCCCGGTGGGACGGCCACGGTCGTATCGGCGATCGGCGGGAATCTGATCGTGAAGGTCAAAGAATCCCGCGTTGCCATCAGCGATGAAATGGCACGCAAAATCATGATTTAAGGGAGGAAGCACGATGAAAACGCTGCGAGAAGCCAAGATCGGCGAAACGGTCAAGGTGGTGAAGCTGCATGGTGAAGGTGCCATCAAGCGCCGCATCATGGACATGGGCATCACGAAGGGCACCGAAGTGTATGTGCGCAAGGTCGCACCGCTCGGCGATCCGGTGGAAGTCACGGTCCGCGGCTATGAGCTGAGCCTGCGCAAGGCCGATGCCGAGATGATCGAGATCCAGGCATAATCATCCGTAAGCAAAATTTATTACATAAGGTAGGATCCCCCATCAGCAGAGGAGAATATCGCAAAGGAGCATCCGAATGGAAAAGCAAATCAAGATTGCCTTAGCCGGCAACCCGAACTGCGGCAAAACGACGCTGTTCAATGCGCTGACCGGCTCCAATCAGTTTGTGGGCAACTGGCCGGGCGTCACGGTTGAGAAAAAGGAAGGCCGCCTGAAAAAGCATGACGACGTTGTCATCATGGACCTTCCCGGCATCTACTCGCTCAGCCCGTACACGCTCGAAGAGGTCGTCGCCCGCAACTATCTGATCGACGAGCGTCCGGACGCCATCCTCAACATCGTGGACGGCACGAACCTCGAGCGCAACCTGTACCTGACCACGCAGCTGACCGAACTGGGCATCCCGGTGGTCATGGCCGTGAACATGATGGACATCGTGCGCAAGAGCGGCGACCAGATCAACATCAGCCAGCTGTCGCAGCAGCTCGGCTGCAAGGTCGTGGAGATCTCGGCCCTGAAGGGTGACGGCGTCATGGCCGCGGCAGAAGCCGCCATCGAGGCCGCCAAGTCCACCAAGACCGTGCCGATGCACACGTTCTCCGGCCCGGTCGAGCACGCGATCGCCCACATCGAAGAGGCGGCCGTGCACAAGATGCCGGAAGAGCAGCAGCGCTGGTACGCGATCAAGATCTTTGAGCGCGACGACAAGGTGCTCGCCAAGCTCCACATCCCCGAGGATGTGCACCAGCACATCGAGGCGGACATCAAGGCCGCCGAGGAAGAGCTCGACGACGATGCCGAGTCCATCATCACCAACGAGCGCTACGTCTACATCGCGGAAGTCATCCGCGCCTGCTACCGCAAGAAATCCAAGGCCACGCAGTCCACGTCCGATAAGATCGACCGCATCGTCACCAACCGCTGGCTGGGCCTGCCGATCTTCGCCGTGGTCATGTTCCTGGTCTACTGGGTCGCCATGGTCGCCGTCGGCGCGCCCGCGACCGACTGGGCCAATGACGGCGTGTTCGGCGACGGCTGGCACCTGCTGGGCATCGGCTCGAGCGCTTATAACGACGCCAACGACGAATACACCGCCGCGACCGAAGCGGTTGATGCGTTCCTGGGTCTCGACACCGAAGCCGAAGACTTCGACGCCGACGCCACCCTCGCGGAAATGAAAGCCTTCCAGCCCACCTCCGACACCGCGACCACCATGGTCGAGGATGAGGAGACCCTGGCTGAGAATGAAATGACCGCCTACTACGACAACATCCCCGATGACGCCGACGAGGACAGCACCGTGGGCATGACGTATGTCGACGCGGTCGCCTACCTCGAAGCCAACGGCTTTGACGCGCCCGATCCGGCCGACTACGGCGTCTGGGTCCCGGGCATCCCGGTCCTGATCGGCAACGGTCTGGAGAAGGCGGGCTGCGCCGACTGGCTGCAGGGCCTGATCCTCGACGGCATTGTCGCCGGTGTCGGCGCGGTGCTCGGCTTCGTGCCGCAGATGCTCGTCCTGTTTTTGATGCTGGCCTTCCTCGAGGCCTGCGGCTACATGTCCCGTATCGCCTTCGTGCTCGACCGTATCTTCCGTAAGTTCGGCCTGAGCGGCAAGTCCTTCATCCCGATGCTCATCGGCGTCGGCTGCGGCGTGCCGGGCGTTATGGCTTCCCGTACCATTGAAAACGAGCGTGATCGCCGCATGACGATCATGACCACCACCTTTATCCCCTGCGGCGCGAAGGTGCCGTTCATCGGCATGATCGCCGGCGCTCTGTTCGGCGGCAGCGCCTGGGTCTCCACCTCCGCGTACTTCATCGGCATGGCCGCGATCATCGTCTCCGGCATCATGCTCAAGAAGACGAAGATGTTCGCCGGCGATCCGGCTCCGTTCGTCATGGAGCTGCCGGCCTACCACTGGCCGACGCTGGGCAACGTCCTCCGCTCCATGTGGGAGCGCGGCTGGTCCTTCATCAAGAAGGCCGGCACGATCATCCTGCTGTCCACGATCCTCGTCTGGTTCACCACGTACTTCGGCACGGTCGACGGCACGTTCCGTATGCTGTCCGAGGACGAGATCGACTACTCCATCCTCGCTGCCATCGGCGGCGTCCTCGCCTGGATCTTCAAGCCCCTCGGCTGGGGCAACTGGCAGGCGGCAGTCGCCTCCATCACCGGCCTCGTTGCCAAGGAGAACATTGTCGGCACGCTCGGCATCCTCTACGGCGGCGGCGACGGCACCGTGTACCAGAATATCGCAGCTGCCTTCAACGGCATCAGCGGTTACAGCTTCCTGGTGTTCAACCTGCTGTGCGCACCGTGCTTCGCGGCCATCGGCGCCATCAAGCGCGAGATGAACAGCCAGAAGTGGACGTGGTTCGCCATCGGCTATCAGTGCGGCTTCGCTTACCTGATCGGCCTGATGATCTACCAGTTCGGCTGCGCCTTCACGGGCAACCTGAACGTGATCGGCCTCATCTGCGCGATCCTGGCACTGGCCGGCATCATCTACATGCTGGTGCGTCCCTACAAGGAAGCCACCACGCTCAAGGCCTGAGCCTTTCCAAAATTCGCAAACGCAAAGGAGTGATTTTCCATGTTCAGCTGGATTGGCGCGAACCTCTCTACGATTTTGATTTCGATTGTACTTATCGCCATTGTCACCTTCATTTCCCTTTCCCTGATCCGCCAGAAGCGGCAAGGGAAATCCTCCTGCGGCGGCAACTGTGCCCATTGCGGTGCGCAGTGCCATAGCTGCCACCCCAAAAGGCAGTGAATCCGATTTGGGCAGACAGAGTCCCCCCACTCTGTCTGTCCATTTTTTATGCGCCGCGCAATATCTTAACAAACAATTCAGGCGATTCTTCACAGAATCGTCATCCTTTTTTCGGGAACCAATTTACAATGGTAGCGTCTCATCCTGTAAAGCACCGCAGCCCATGGAGCGCGGGGAAAGGAAACCAACACCATGAAATTTCTCAAACGGGCCCTGCCCATTGTACTTGCCGTGTGCCTGCTCGCAAGCCTTGGCGCCGTGTCGGCCATTGACGCCGGCGAGACGCGCACCGTCATCGGCGCAGACCTCACGGACGACCAGATCAAGACCGTCTACAAGACCTTCGGCATCGAGCGCGGCAGCGTCAAGGAGCTGACCGTCACGAACAAGGACGAGCGGCAGTATCTCAGCGGCGTCATCAGCGACGCGCAGATCGGCACGAAGTCCATCTCCTGCATCTCCATCGAGGTGCTCGATGCCGGCAAGGGCATGACCGTCAACACGTCGCACATCACCTACTGCACGAGCCAGATGTACATCAGTGCGCTGGCCACCGCCGGCATCACGGATGCGAAGATCACCGTGACCGCGCCGTTCGACGTCTCGGGCACGGCGGCGCTGACGGGCGTGTACAAAGCATACGAGGACATCACGGGCACGAAGCTCGACGAGACCGCCAAGGCCGTCTCCTCGCAGGAGCTGGCAACGACGGCGGAGCTCGCGCAGGCCATCGGCGACTATGACTCGGTCGAGATCGTCAATGAGCTCAAGCTCATCCTCAACGAGACGAAGGACATGACCGACGCCGAACTGCGCGCCAAGATCAAAGAGATTGCCGCCGAGTACGACGTCACGCTCACGGACGACCAGATGACCCAGCTCGTAAACCTCTGCCGCTCGCTCGAAAAGCTGGACACGAACGCCCTGCTCTCGAAGGTGCACGCCGTGCAGGATACGCTCAAACAGCTCGCCGGCGCGAAGGACAAGATCGCGTCCTTCACCGGCAAGGTCAAGGACGTCATCACCGCCATCGGCGATTTCTTCGACCGTGTGATCGCCCTCTTCCGCAAGTAAACCCGGATATGCTGACCCGCCCGCAGGCAGTGCCTGCGGGCGGGCTTTTATGCGCATTTTTCGTCTTAGCCGCGCAGCGCCCGGTCCGTGCGCACGAGCACCGGCACGGTCACGATAAACGTCACCGCATCGGCCGCCGCCATGAAATACAGCACGCCGTCGAGCCCGAACCACACCGGCAGCAGCAGCACGAGCCCCACGCCCAGCACAATCTCGCGCAGGAGCGACAGCGCCGTGCTCGTCCACGCCTTGCCGAGCGCCTGCAGGTAGATCATCGCGCCCTTGTTCACGCACGAGAGCGCGGCCGCACCGAGAAACCACCGGATGCACCGCACGGCGAAGTCCGTGTAGTACGCGCTCTCGTTTTTCGCGCCGAAGAGATCGGCAAACACGCCCGGGCAGCTCTCAAACAGCGCCGTCGCCATGAGCCCCACGACCGCCTCGGCCAGCAGCAGCCGGTGCAGCAGCGCCCGCGCCCGGTCGCGCCGCCCGGCGCCGATGTTGTACCCCACGACGGGGATGCACCCGGCCGAGAGCCCGATGGCAATGGAGATGACGATCTGGAAAAACTTCATGACGATGCCCACGACCGCCGTCGGGATCTGTGCATACTGCGCCTGGCCGAACACGGGGTCGAGCGCGCCGTATTTGCGGCACATATTGAGCACCGCCGCCATGGAAAACACGATGCTGATCTGCGACAAGAAGCTCGTCATGCCCAGCGGCAGAAACGCGCGCAGCAGCTCACCCCGCAGCCGGAAGCTGCCGCGCTGCAGCCGCACGGCCTTCATGTGCAGCAGATACGCCGCCGCCAGCACAGCCGAGAGGATCTGGCCGATGACCGTTGCAACGGCCGCGCCCATCATGCCCCACCCGCACGGGAAGATGAAGATGGGGTCGAGGATGATGTTGCACACCGCGCCCGCCAGCAGCGACAGCATGGCGTAGCGCGGGCTGCCGTCGGAGCGGATGATGGGGTTCATCGCCTGCCCGAACATGTAAAACGGGATGCCGAGCGCGATCCAGAAGCAGTATTCGCGCGAGAGGGCGAACGTCTCGGCGTTGACCGTCGCGCCGAACGCCGTCAGGATCGGATCCATGAAGATGAGGTACACCGCCATGAGCACGACGCTGACGATGAGCGTGAGCACGATGGCGTTGCCGACGCTGCGGTGCGCCTGCTCCTGCTCCCCCGCGCCGAGGCGGATGCTGACATAGGCGCAGCAGCCGTCGCCGATCATGGTGGCGATGGCGAGCGCGATGACCGTCAGCGGGAACACGACGCTGTTGGCCGCGTTGCCGTAAGAGCCGAGGTAGCTCGCGTTGGCGATGAAGAGCTGGTCGACGATGTTGTACAGTGCGCCGACGAGCAGCGACAGGATGCACGGCAGCGAGAATTTGCGCATTAGCGCGCCGACCGGCTGCTCGGCGAGAAAGAAATTGGACTGGGATTCGTTCATGCTTGCCTCCGATTTTCCGCCCAAAGGCAAAAAAACGGCACACGCCGCGCGTGTGCCTGCAAACCTCGGAAGCCGACACACACCACGCTCGCATACCGTTTCGTATCCGAATGCTGTGCATCCGTGTATCGTGCCTTCAAGCCAGATTTGAAATTTTACGGGAGATATTATACCAGCCCGCGCCCGAAAAAGCAAGCCCCCGCATACCCGGCCGGGACGGATAAAGCGCGGGCGGTGCTGCTGCACCGCCCGCTGCGATCAATGCTTTTCGTATTTTTCAACCCGCCGCTTTTTCCGGCGCTTTTCGCGTGCCTTTTTGCGCTTGGCTTTCCATTTCTGCCAGTCGCGCGCCCGCTTCTCCTTCGCACGTGTGTAGGTTTCTGCTCGCGACTGAAACATGGGTTTGTACCGTTCCGGAAGATATTCGCTGAACACCGCCGCATCCCGCATCAGGAACTGATACTTGATCAGTCCATCGCCGCTGCGGATTTTTTCAACCGGTTTCTGCGGCAGTGGTTTTGAGGACAACAAAAGATACATATGTCCGTTTCCATAAAGGTCTGGAACATCATGCTTTTCATCTATGCGCCGTATCTCAACATAGCGGAGCTCCGAATATGGGATCTTGATGCTGCGCATAAAGAGCCCATGCCACTTGACATAGTTCTCTGTCAGTGTTACTTTGCCAAAACTCAGTGGCCAGAACAAATAAACACCAATTATGCATGGAACAATCATACTTAAAGCGCAAATGTAGTAAAAAGCTGCTAGGTGTTCATGAATCAGTATGTATACGAGATAGCAAGGAAATAACGCGATCACAAGGCCTCCTATCCTGCCACCAGTTAACAAAAATATATGTGGGTACAGAGTTTTCCGCTTCTTTCGCGCGGTGGTTTGGCACTTTCCTTCATGCATGGCGTCATTTTTCCAGCGCGGCGAGCTTCTCGCGGCGGATGCGGTCGGCGTCCCGGCGGACGAAGTACGCGGGGATGAGGATGAACACCGCGCTCACGGCCGCGGCCAGGAACAGCTCATACGGATAGAGGTAGCTGCCGGCGTAGCTCGGGTACTTGGCGAGAATGGCCGCCGTCGGCTCGAGCGCGACGGCCCGGATGATGAGCGGGTCGATGATGCTCGCAAGCACCATGGGCAGCATGATGTAGATGACCATCTTCACGCTCTGCGACGCGCCGGCGCGCCCGGCGGGCGTATAGTCGCGCGACGAGGCGGTGAACAGCCCCGCCATGGCGAGGTTTCCGGCCATGATGCACGTGCCGCCGACGCACAGCAGCGGCATGGCGTGGCCGACGAACTTGATGCTGTAGGCGATCAGCCCGCCGAGCACCTGCAAAATCGCCACGGGGTAATAAAACTTCTCCTTGCCGAAGCGGTCCATGGCCTTGCCCGCGAGCACGGACAGCACGGCCGAGGCAAGCACGACGATGCCGATGGGCAGGATGTAGTTGTCGATGCCGAGCGTGACCTCGACGAGTGAGATCATGTACGGCTGCCACAGCTGCATGGCAAGGCCGGAGAACATCATGCCGAGAAAGCAGATGTAGATCATCTTGTTGGCGCGGATGTTCGCCGGGCGGAAAGCGTAGAGCACGTCGCGCAGGTACGTGTCGCCCTGCACGGGGCGCAGGGCCGGACTGTCGCGGAAGATGCACAGGCCGAGCACGCCGGCCGCGCTCGTCAGGCCGCCGAGCACGAGGAAAAAGCCCGTCCAGTTGCCATGCACGGTCATGCCGTCAAAGCCCGCGAAGATGACGATGAGCGCGAGGATGGGCATGATGCTCAGCACGATGTCCACGACGCCGCGGTTCGTGACGTCGGTCACGTCCGTGACCCAGGCGGAAAAGGCCGAGTCGTTGGCCGTGCTGCCGATGGCGGACATGATGCAGTCCATAACGACGAAGAGCGTCACCGCGAGACCGACGTCGCCGCCGACCTGCCCGTTGCCGAAGAGCGCGAACGCCGCCGTCGTGATGCCCCAGAGGATATACCCCCAGCAGACGAAGGCGCGGCGCTTGCCCACGCGGTCCGACCACGCGGCGCTGAAGATCGTCGCCAGCGCGGCGGCGATGGCGCTGGCCGCGACGGGCGCGGACGTGGCCCAGCCGGCGGCCGTGATATTTTTCTGAATGTAGGTGGAAAAGTAGACGTTCTCGACCATCCAGGCGATCTGCCCGATGAAGCCGAACACCAGCAGACTCGTCCAGACGCGCGCGCCGAGCGGCGTCGCCTTTTTGACGACCAGATTCTCCTGCATGAAAGTTCTCCCCTTTGCAAGGCGTTGTCACCCGATTATACCATGTTCTCCCCCCGCCGGCAACCGGGAAACCGGCTTTCTGCCGCGCGGCGCGGCCGTGTCAAAAAATTTTCAAAAATTTTTTTGCGCCCATGCATTAAAAAAAGAAGTTGGCGCATTATTATGGCAGAACGGAAATGAAACAAGTTTTCGTGAGACAGAGCTTGCTTTCCTCATAAGGTTGTTTACCGGTTATTTACAACTTTACCCCACACACACAAAACTTTTGCTTGCTCTGCAGCGCCTGCGCGACACCGCGCGGGCGCGTTCTCTTTTAAACGCCGTGTTCTCTTTCGAAAGAAATAACACCGCCCGAGGCTGCTTTCGCCCCGGGCGTTTTTCCGTTTTCCCCTTTTGGCGGCGATCTGCCGTGCGTTTGGAAAGCCTTCCCCTTTGCGGGGAAGGCTTGGGGTGCGCCCCGATCACGCAGTCTCTCGCAAAGCATCTGAGCCGCAGGGGAGCCCGAGGGGGCAAGGCCCGCCTCGGATGTGATCCTGCATCGCCGTTCGGCGATGCCCTCACCCCTGCTGCGCCAGCCGCGGGATGTCCCCCACGCCGTCGAGCACAACGCTCGGCCGGTAGGCAAACTCGTCGAGCGTCGCGCGCGTGGACACGCCGCTGAGCACGAGCACGGTGGACATGCCGCTCTCCATGCCGGAGATAACGTCGGTGTCCATGCGGTCGCCGATCATGACGGCCTCGCCCGAGTGGCAGCCGAGCATGCGCAGGCCGGTGCGCATCATGAGCGGGTTCGGCTTGCCGCAGAAATACGCCTGCTTGCCGGTGGCGATCTCCACCGGGGCGATGAGCGCGCGGCACGCGGGGGCGATGCCCTCGTCCGTCGGGCCGCAGGTGTCGGAGTTCGCGCCGATGAGCTTCGCGCCCGCGAGCACGAGATTCGTCGCCTTCGTGAGCGTGTCGAGCGAGTAGGCCCGCGCCTCGCCGATGACAACGTAGTCGGGGTTGACGTCGTTCATGGTGATGCCGCGGTCATACAGCGCATTGAGCAGCCCCGCCTCGCCGAGGGCGTACACCGAGCAGCCGGGCGCCTGGTCGGCCAGAAAGGCCGCCGTGGCCAGCGCGCTGGTGTAAAAATGCTCCTCCGGCACGTCGAGCCCCATGCGCCAGAGCTTCTGGTGCAGCTCGCGTGGGGTCATGCCACTGTTGTTGGTCAAAAACAGGTATTCCTTGTGCGTGTCCTGCAGCCAGTGGATGAACTCCGCCGCGCCGGGCAGGATGTGGTTGCCGTGGTAGATAACGCCGTCCATGTCGCACAGGAAGCCTTTTTTCGCGTTGAAATCGATCATTTCCATGTCCAGTCTCCTTATTCTTGCTTCTGCTCTAAGCTTACCACGCATCCTGCCGCCGGGCAAGCGGCGGGCGCGTCAAATTTGCGTAAAGTCACAGGTCCAGCCGCAGGAAGATCGTCGTGTCCAGCGGGCTGTCGTTGTAGGGCGGGATGTCGTAAAACCCGAGCGCGCGGTACATCCGGATCGCGCTCGTGAGAAACGGCAGCGTGTCGAGCAGCATGGCCGTGTAGCCGATGGCGCGGGCATCATCGAGGATGCGCTGCATCATCGCCCCGGCGATGCCCCGGCCGCGAAACGCGGGACGCACATACAGCCGCTTGAGCTCGCACGTCGTGCCGTCGAGCCGGCGCAGCGCGATGCACCCGGCCGGCTGCCCATCGCACCACGCGACGTAGAGCCGCCCGTCCGGCAGGCCGTACTTTTGCGTCGGGTCGGCGACCTCGGCGTCGTAGTGTTGCAGGTCGAGATAGACCTGAAAATACGGATCGTGCGCGACGAGCATGTGCGTATATTCCGCAAACAGCTCCCGCACCGCCTCCGGTGTGTCATAGCCCAGTTTCAGCTCCATACGTGTCCCTCCCGCGTGTCTCGATGGCAGTATTTTACCGCATCTGCGCCCCGCGTCAAGCCCCCGTGAAAAAGGACGCGCCGGGCATTGACGCGCGCGGGCAAAGCGGCTAAACTAGACCTCAGTTTCTGTTCTCGGAGGCGTCTATGAAAACGACAACCACTCCTTCCGGCACCGGCCGCGCGCGGCTGGGCCTGATCGTGTCCATGACGGTGTTCGGCACGATCGGCCTATTCGTGCGCCGGATCGAGATCACCTCGGCCGAGCTCTCGCTCTGCCGCGCGGGGCTCGCGGCCGTGTTTCTGCTGCTGTATTTTCTCGTCACGCGCAGGCGGCTGTGCCTGAGCGAGATCAAAAAGTCGCTCTGGCTGCTGCTGGCTTCGGGCGCGGCCATGGGCATCAACTGGATGCTGCTGTTCGAGGCGTACAAGTACACGACCATTTCCCTCGCCACACTCAGCTACTACCTCGCGCCCGTGCTCGTCACGGCGCTGTGCCCACTGCTGTTTCATGAGCGGATGACGCGCACGCAGCTGCTCTGCTTTCTCATGTCCACGCTCGGCGTCGCGCTCATCATCGGCTCGGGCGGCGTGCAGGGCGGCGGGTCGGATGTGCGCGGCATTGGCTTCGGCGTGAGCGCCGCGGTGTTTTACGCCACTGTCATCCTGCTCAACAAGTATATCACCGGTGTTCCGGCGCTCGAGCGCACGTTCGTGCAGTTTCTCGCGGCCATTCTGGTGCTCACGCCGTATGTCGCGCTCACATCGGGCTTTCACCCGGGCGTGATGTCCGCGGCCGGGTGGGTGAACCTGCTCATCGTCGGCCTCGTGCACACGGGTCTGACGTACTGCATGTATTTCTCCGCCATCCGGACGCTGCCGGGGCAGGAGTCGTCGCTGCTGAGCTACATCGACCCCATCGTGTCCGTGCTCGTGTCGGTGCTGCTGCTCGGCGAACCGCTCGCCCCGGTGCAGATCGTCGGCATCGTGCTGTTTCTCGGTTTCGCCATCGTAAACGAGCTCACGCACAAAAATGCATAACGCATGAAAACACGAAAAGCACCACCGGCCTGCGATGTTCGCGGGATGGTGGGACTCAGCGTGTCAAAAAAGCCTCGCAGAGTTTGCCGCCCGCAGGCTGCAAAAAAGTGAAATCATTTTCTTTCGCGACATGTGCGTGAGAGAAAATACTGCTCAGGCTGCAAGTGTGGAATTTGTGCGCCGCAGGCACACAAATTCTGCGCGCAGCAGACTGCGGCCTGCGGAGCATTCCGCAGGCCGGCCGGCGCTAGAAGAGCTGCCGTTTTTATCCGATATCACAAAACCATCAGCAGCGTCCCCGCGCCGATGAGCAGACAGCCGATCAGGGACTTGGGCGTGAAGCGCTCATGCAAAAACACGAACGCCAGCACGAGCGTGATGACCACGCTGAGCTTATCGATCGGCACAACCTTCGACGCCTCCCCGATCTGCAGTGCGCGGTAATAGCACAGCCACGACGCCCCCGTCGCCAGACCCGAGAGGATCAAAAACAGCCAGCTCTTCTTGCTGATGTCCGTGAGTCCGCCCTGCGTGTTGGTCACGAACACCATGCCCCATGCCATCGCCAGCACGACCATCGTGCGGATGGCGGTCGCAAGGTTGGAGTTCACGCCATCGATGCCCACCTTGGCCAGAATGGACGTCAGCGCCGCGAACACGGCCGAGAGCAGGGCAAATACGAACCACATACCTATCCCTCCGTTTCCCACGCGGGTCACGCGCGCAGCACCGCCGCCCGCAGGCGGCAAAAAAGTGAAATCATTTTCTCTCGCGACATGTGCGTGAGAGAAAATACTGCTCAGGCTGCAAGTGTGGAATTTGTGCGCCGCAGGCACACAAATTCTGCGCGCAGCAGACTGCGGCCTGCGGAGCATTCCGCAGGCCGGCCGGCGCTAGAAGAGCTG
>OGQR01001395.1_pt1 | contig 16669 bp, 10 predicted proteins | sample 1553271 | NCBI WGS metagenome assembly OGQR01 (sample SAMEA2579970, study PRJEB22360) | human gut metagenome | biome: human gut; feature: human-associated habitat; material: faeces | place: Denmark | collected 2008/2010 | reverse complement strand
GTCACGACGAGCGCGAGCAGACGCTCAACCAGCTGCTCGTCGAGATGGACGGCTTTACGAATAACGAGGGCGTCATCGTCATGGCGGCGACCAACCGCGCCGACATTCTCGATAACGCGCTGCTGCGCCCCGGCCGCTTTGACCGGCGCGTGTATATGGGTCTGCCCGATATCAAGGGCCGCGAGGAGATCCTGAAGGTCCACGCCCGCGGCAAGCCGCTGGGCGACGATGTGGATCTCAAGAGCATCGCGCGCGGCACGGCCGGCTTTGCCGGTGCGGATCTGGAGAACCTCCTCAACGAGGCCGCCATCATGGCCACGCGCAGCAAGCGCCGCTTCATCATGCAGGCGGATATCGACGAGGCAATCCTGAAGGTCGTTATGGGCCCGGAGAAGAAGAGCCGTGTCGTGTCCGAGCGTGCGCGCCGCCTGACGGCGTACCACGAGTCCGGCCACGCGATCGCGTCGTTCTTCCTCAAGAACTCCGACCCCGTGCACTATATCACCATCATCCCGCGCGGCGCTGCCGGCGGCTTCACCTGGTATCGCAAGGCCGAGGACGCTGAGAACTTCACGTCCCGCGGCGAGATGTTTGACAGCATCGTCTCCGCGCTCGGCGGCCGCATTGCCGAGCAGCTCTTCCTTGACGATATCTCCACCGGCGCGTCCAACGATATCCAGCAGGCGACGAACATCGCCCGCGACATGGTCATGAAATACGGCATGTCCGAGAAGCTCGGCCCGATCTCGTTCGACGATTCGAGCCACAGCATCTTCATCGGCCGCGATTTCGGCACCACGAAGAGCTATTCCGAGGAGACCGCCGCCACGATCGACGAGGAGGTCAAGCACCTGTTCGACCAGGCCTACGCCAAGTGCGAGGCGCTGCTGCGCGAGCATGCCGATCTGCTGACCGGCCTCGCGGAGTACCTGCTCATCCACGAGACGATCGAGGGCGATGACTTCCGCTACTACTGTGAGCACGGTGTGATGCCCGTCCACCCGGACGACACCATTGAGCCGCCGGCGAAGGTCATCCGCAGAATGGATGAGGCCCCCGAGACCCCGCAGCCGGACGCGGAAGCGCCGGCCCAGCCGGAGGCACCGTCCGCACAGGATGCGGATGCTCCGAACAGCGATCCCGGCGAGCAGCCGTAAGCCGTCCGCGCGCAAAACACGATCACGATCAAAAGGCCGCAGCGCATATGCGCTGCGGCCTTCTTGCTGCCCGGCGCGCGGCGTATGCGCCGCACACTGTCCGGGGAAGCAACGATATCTAAACGATATATAGAAGAGCCGCCCCCGGGAAAGGGGGCGGCTCTCGCTGTTGCTGCGGCGCGGACGCGGCTGCATCCGCGCCTTGAGTGGGGGGAAGGAAATAGGGGTGGATGTATAGAAAGGATGGTGTGTGGAGCGTGTTATGCGATCAGAAGGACGCCTTGATGCTGTTGATGGTCTCTTCGGCTTCCTTGACCATGCGGTCGAGCAGAACCTTGACCGGCACGACATCGTGCACGAGACCCATGCCCATGCCGGCGCAGAAGATCGCGCTGTCTACATTGCCGTCCTGGAAGGCTACGCGGGTCTTCTGGCCGGTGATGACGGGCATCTGCTCCTTGAGGATGTCCATCGGGCCCTTGCCGGTGCGCAGGCCGCGGTTCTCGATCTCGTTGGCGAGCAGGGAAGCGTTGTTCTTGGACACGCGCATCATGCTGCCGATGGTCTTCTGGCAGAGTACGGTGTCCTTTTCGGTGTGGTTGATGACCCACTGGCGGTGGTTGTCGGAGATCGGGCACTCATCGACGCACACGAAGCGGGTGCCCATGGCAACGCCGGAAGCGCCGAGCGCGAGCGCAGCCGCGAGGCCGTGGCCGTCCGCGATGCCGCCGGCGGCGATGACCGGGATCTTCATGTCCGCGGCGCAGCGGCGCGCGATGACGAATGTGCCCACGCCGTCAGCCGACGGATGGCCGCCGACCTCGTAGCCGGCGATGATGACGCCGTCGAGTCCCTTGCGCTCCATACTCATGGAGACCTTGTAGTTCGGGCACTTGTGGAAATGACGCATGCCGGCGGACTTGATGTCGGCGATGAATTCGCGCGGATCCTCGGCGCTCGTCTCGATGGCGGCAACGTGCTTTTCGCCGCACAGACGGATGGTCTTGCGGATCTCCTCGTTGTCCAGACGCTGGGTCGGGGCGAGGGAGATGTTGACGATGTAGGGCTTGTTGGTCAGGCTGTTCATCTCGTCGAGCGCGTCGGCAAACTCGTCGAGCGTCGGCCAGCAGGTGACGTTGATGGTGCCGATACCGCCGGCGTTGCACACGGCGGCCGCGAGCTGCGGCACGGCCAGCCACTGCATGCCGCTCTGGACGATCGGGTACTCAATGCCAAACATTTCAGTCAGTTTTGTTTTCATGTATGCTACCTCCTAATGATGTTTAATGGTTTGAAAAAATGCGTCTGTCGCCTTGCTAATCAAAAATATATCAAAGCGGGGCGGGGGTCTCAACAGTATTCAGACCAAAGTTGCGGCCGGGCGCAGCGACGTGTTTTGGAGGAAATGTACAAAGCGCGTACGGCTTGCAAAAAACGGATAACCCAGCGCAATGCGCACCCGTTTTTGTACAATTCGGGCGGAAAGTGTGCAGAGAATACCTAATTTAATACTTGAAAATCAGCAGTATGTGTGTTTTCCGGCCGCTTGGTTATGGAGTACAAAAAAATGATTTTTCTCTCTGCGGATTTCGTAGTCTTTGTTGGTGAAAAAGCGCTGAATTCGGTGTAACCTAAAACCAACTTGACAGATAATTAACTAACGAAAGCGCAAGTTGAGAACCATTCATTAAGGAGGAGTGAAACTCATGAGCAAGCAAATGAAAAAGACGATTTTCGGCATTCTGGGCGGTATTGTCCTGATGCTGCTGATCGCCTACCTGCCGCCGGAAACGGAAATGATGAGCCGTCAGGGCTGGCAGTATCTCGGGTGCTTCGGCTTCCTGCTGACGTGCCTGATCTCCGGCGCCCTGCCGGACTGGGTCGCGACCCTTGCGACCATGGTCATGCTGCTGGTATTCAAACTCGGCAAGGTGGCGGACGTCACGGTCGAGTTCTCCGGCACGACCGTCTGGCTGTGCATCGGCGTGTTCATCATGTCGGTCGGCATCAACAACAGCGGCTTCATGAAGCGCCTGGCGCTGTGGGTCCTCACGAAGTTCCCCGGCACCTATCGTGGCCAGGTCACGGCCATGATGCTCGCGGGCATCATCACCACCCCGATGATCCCCAGCTCCTATGCCAAGACCTCCATCATGGCGCCCCTGATCGGCCAGGTCTGTGAGGCTGTCGGCGCGGAGCCGAACAGCAAAGCGGCCCGCGGCCTGTGGTTTGCCAACTTCATGGGCACGTACATCCTCGGCATTGCCTTCATGTCCGGCTCGGCGTTCGTTGCGCTGATGATCGGCTTCATGCAGGGCCTCGCCTTCACCTGGGGCTCCTGGCTCAAGTGCACGATCGTCTGGTATCTCGTGCTCATCGTTCTGACCTATCTGTACTGCACGATCATCTGCAAACCGAAAGAAAAGCTCGCCGGCGACGTGACCTTCCTCAAGGAGCAGTACAAGGCGCTCGGCGCCATCTCCAAGAAGGAGAAGCAGGGCATCATCATCGTTGCCATCGCCATTATCCTCTGGATCACCCAGAAGCTGCACGGCGTGGACGCCGGCTTCGTGGCCATCGCGGCTGACGTGGCGTTCTTCGCCGCCGGCCTGCTGACGGCGCCGGAGGCCAACGCCAAAGGCCAGTGGACGCTTGTCGTCTTCATCGGCGGCATCCTCAGCATCGCCAAGTTCATGAACACCACCGGCGTCAGCGCATGGCTGGCCAGCCTGCTCGGCCCCATCTTCGCGCCCATCATGAGCAGCCCGTATATCTTCGTTCCCTGCCTGTGCATCATCACGTTTGCCCTGCGTTACGTGATCGTGTCCCAGACCTGCATGCTCACGATGATGATCGCCATCTTCGGACCGCTCATGGAGGCACACGGCATGAGCATGTTCATCCTCGTCTTTGTCGAGTGGCTGTGCGGCACGTACTGGAACACCGCTTACGGCAACCCGTCCGTGGTCGGCTTCATCAAGATGACCGGCGACAAGTGCGTCGACTATCCCTGCGCGCAGAAGGCTTCTTACGCCTACATGGTCATAACGATCATCGCCATGCTGGCCAGCGTCCCGCTCTGGCAGGCGATCGGTCTCTGCTGATCCGAATATCCCCGTCAGATCCACCGTCCCCTGTGCAGACATTCTCTGCACGGGGGACACTTTCCAGATGCGCCGCTGGTCAAGGTGCCTAATTTCGCCGCTGCGATCGGCGGTCACTTTCGTAGCCGGTGCTCTGGGATGCGGTGTGCAGAGTTGATATAGTAGTCATAGTCAGGAAGGTAACATTCCGGCACATTGCCGGTCATACACAGCGTTTGAAAGGAGAAAAACATCATGATCAAAACCAGACTTACCGAGCTTGTCGGGCTCAAATACCCCATCATCCAGGCCGGCATGGGTCCGTATCCGGTCACCAGCCTGTGCATCGCGGCGGCCAACGCTGGCTGTCTCGGCCTGTGCAGCACATTTGCCACCACGTCCCGCGAGACCAACCCCATCGTCTTTGAAGACTTCTGCAAGCAGGCACACGCCGAGACCACCGATGACGATGTGACCATCTTCAAGAAAATGTTCACCCGCGTGTTTGAAGAGACCAAGGAGTCCGACGGTATCTTCGGCGCGAACGTCATGGTCTCTGCGGAGGTCAAGGCCAATGCCATGAAGGTCATGCAGGCCATCAAGGAGCTGCGCGAGGCCGATCCCGAGATGAAGCGCCGCTTCCGCGTGCTCGTCACTACGGCCGGCGACCCGATGCCCTGGGCAAACTTCGTCAAGGAGCAGGGCATGATCTGGATGCACGTGTTCCCGGGTGTGCGCACCGCGGCCCGCTGCAAGAAGGCCGGCGTGCAGGTGCTCATCGCCTCCGGCCACGAGGGCGGTATGCACACGGCGTGGCAGCCGGTGCACAGCATGACGCTGTTGCCGGACATCATCGAGAAGTTCTCTGACGAGAACACGCTCGTGTGCGGCACCGGCGGCTTCTGCGACGGCAAGTCGATCGCGGCGGCCTTCGCCATGGGCGCTGACGGCGTGCAGATGGGCACCCGCTTCCTCGCCACCGAAGAGAGCGATTTCTGCGAACTGTGGAAGAAGATGGTCGTCGACTGCGCCGACGGCGGCACGATCATTGCCCGCGGCTTTGTCGGCCCGGCGCGCTGGCTGCGCAGCGACGTGTCCCTGCAGCATGCTTACAACACCGCCAAGGAAGCCCCCGGCTCCTACGTCGGTGTGCCGGATGACTTCTCGAGCATCCCGATGGAGCTGCTGACCTTCGAGCGTTACGGTATTGCCGCGACCTATAAGGGCGACGTGGAGCACGCCATGGCCGGCGCCGGCGAGTGCGCGCAGCGCATCACCGATCTGCCCAAGACCAAGGACATGGTCGAGAAGGTCATGGGCGACGCCGAGACCATCATCCGCGGCCTGGCGGCAAAGTATGTCGCCGACTGAGCTCTGCGCAAGAGAAAGGAGCCAGACATGGCGGAAATGAACGCAGCCTTTTTTGAAGAGGCGAAATACAATCTCCAGCACGGGAAGATCAACTTCCTGAACGTGGCCGGGCTCATCCCGGAAGTCGCCGAGGAGCGCCATGTGGTCGTGCGTCTGCCTGCCAACAGCATGCACCTTAACCACGTGAACATCGTCTATGCTGGCAGCTATTTCGTGCTGGCCGAGTCCTCGGGCGCCACGCTGATCAAGTGCACCTATGCCGGCAAGTATGTGCCGATCATCAAGAGCGTGAACATTGATTACCGCAAGCCGACCAAGCGCGACCTGATCGTGGACATCTCCATGACGGAGGAAGAAGCCAAAGAGCGCATTGCCTATGTCGAAGAGCACGGCAAGGGGCAGTACCCGCTCGATGTGCCCGTCATGGACGCCGACGGCGTGCATTGCGCCGATGTGCACATCGTGTTCTACCTGATGCCGAAACCGTAAAGAGCGATTTTTCCCTTTGTTTCCCGCGCCGCATCCGCCCGTTCGGATGCGGCGCTTTTTTCGTGCCGGAAGCGCCCGAAAATCTATGGCAACACAGCACAAAAATGCACGTCCGCAGGGGCAAAAGAATTGTAAGAAATACAGGTAACAAGCGCCAAAATAATCGTTATAATATAGACAAAGCATCGGATCCATTTCATTTCAACAAACTGAAAACCGTTGCAATTTCAGAAAAAATCTGCATCAACAAGGAGGCTATATCCATGAGAAAACCACTCGAGGGACTGTTCGTGGTCGAGATGACCAGCTACTGGTCCGCGACGACGACGGCGCGGTTCCTGCGCGACATGGGCGCGCGTGTCGTGCGCGTTGAGACCCCGCCGATCGGCGACTTCTGCCGTTACTACGGCCGCTCTATGGGCATGCCCATCACGGCGGAAGAGAACCCCATCCACGATATTTTCAACGGCGGCAAAGAGTGTGTCGCGCTGGATCTGAAAGATCCCAAGAACCTCAAGCTCATGCAAAACATGCTCGCCAAGGCGGACGTATTCATCACTAGCACCCGCACGGCCGGCCTGAAAAAGCTCGGTCTGGACTGGGAGACGCTGCACGCCAAGTACCCGAAGCTCGTCATGGGTCAGGTCACCGGCTACGGCATCAACGGCCCGCTGGTCAACCGCCCTGGCATTGACGCGATCGCTTATTTCGGCGCCAACGGCGTCATCCTTGACACCCGCACCGATCCCGACAGCCCGCCGATCTACCCGCCTGCCGGCATGGGCGACACGACGACCGGCATCACGCTGCTCAGCGGCGTGCTGGCAGCCCTGCTCGCAGCGCGCGAGACGGGCGTGGGCGACTACGTCATGACGTCCCTGTACGGCACCGGCAACTTCGTCACCGCCGGCTTTGCCACGAACTGCAACTACGGCTATGAGTGGCCGCGGGAAGCGCACACCATGAGCCCGCTTGGCCAGGGCTACAAGTGCCGTGACGGCCGCTACATCTACGTGTTCGTCAACGACTATACGAGTGTCTGGCCGAAGTTTGCCAAGGCGCTGCGTCTGCCGGAAGAGGTCGTGACCGACCCGCGCTTCACGACCAAGGAGTCGACGACGATCATTGCCAACCGCTCCGCGCTCGTGGACATCATCCGTGAGTACGCGCTCCAGCGCGACGCGCAGGATATCCTCGACGAGCTCGTCGCCTACGATGTGCCGAGCTGCATCCTTAACCAGTACAAGGATCGCTTTTCCGGCGAGTGGCTCGAGCAGTCGGTCTCCAACGGCTACCTGATCGAGCACACCTATCCGTCGGGCAACAAGGCGTATCTGGCGCAGATGCCGATCTATTTTGACAGCCTCGGCGTGCAGGATCTCTATGCACAGCACAGAGCGCTGGGCGCGGACAACGAAGCCATCGAGAAGGAATTCGGCGACGGCGAATAAAAGCGCATCTCCCGATCAAAAGCAGGGCCGCAACAGCGGCCCTGCTTTTTTGCGTCTCCGTGGTCAGAACGGCAAAAAGCGTCCCCATCTGCCGGGCAGACGGGGACGCGCCAGTGTGCTGTATTTTCGCGTGCTCAGCGGTTTTTCAGCGCCTGGATGAGCACCTTGCCGGTGGCGTTCTTCGGCAGCTCCGGCAAGAATTCCACCTCACGCGGCATGCGGAACGACGGCATGTTGGCGCGGCAGAATGTCTGCACCTGCTCGACCGTCAGTGACCGGCCGGGCTTGCAGACGATGCTCGCCTTCACGTGCTCGCCCCACTTCGGGTCGGGCATGCCGTAGACGGCGGCTTCGGCGATCTCGGGCATTTTCAGCAGCACGTCGATGACTTCCTCGGGGTAGATATTCTCGCCGCCGGAGATGATGAGCGAATCCTTGCGGCCGCGCAGGTAGAGATAGCCGTCCTCGTCGAGATAGCCCACGTCGTGCGTGAAATACCAGCCGTCGCGGATCACGTCCGCGGTCTTTTCCGGCATCTGATAGTAGCCGAGCATCATGCCCTGCCCGCGCACGCAGATCTCGCCCTCCTCACCGGCATCGCACAGCGAGCCGTCCGGCCGCACGATGCGCACGGCGGCGCCGGGCAGCGCCCGTCCGACCGAGGTGAGATACCGTCCGCCGAGGATCAGGTGATCCTCCGGGAGCAGCGCCGTGACGGTGCTGGACATCTCCGTCATGCCGTAGGACTGATAAAAGCGGCAGTTGAGCCGGTCGAGCGCGCGCCGCAGCAGATCCGGGGAAATGGGGCAGGTGGAGTAGTTGATGACCTTCAGCTGCGACAGGTCGTAGTTTTTGCGGTCCATCTCATCGAGGATGCCCTGCAGGATCAGCGGGATGACGCCGATGGCGCGCACCTTTTCCCGCACGAGACTCTCCACATAGTCGCTCACGGTGAAGTTCGGGATCATGATGAGCTTACCGCCGGTCGCCAGCGTGAGATAGGCGCCGGTGCACGCGGAGTGGAATAGCTGCGAGATGTACTGATAGACCTGCCCGTCCGGGAACTCCAGCGTTTCAAGCATGCTCTCAAGCTGGTTGAGATAGCGCGCGTGGGAGTAGACCACGCACTTCGGCCGCCCGGTCGTGCCACTCGTGTGCATGTGGTAGGCGGGGGCGTCGGGCGCAACGACGGTCTCCACCGGCGTGTCCGGCATACCTGCGAGCAGGGAATAGAGGGCGGAGCGGCCGTCGGCTTCCGGCGTCAGGGACAGGAACGTGATGCGTCCGGCATAGTGCTGCCGCAGGGCGTCGCCCCAGTCCTCGCGCTCCGGCTTGAAGAAGGCACACCGGACCTCGTTGAGATCGAGCAGGTAGGTCATTTCTTCCGGCGCGAGCCGCCAGTTGAACTTGACCACGGTGCCGCCCAGCTTCAGGACCGCAATTTCCGCGATCATGACCTCCGGGCAGTTGCGCGAGATGATGGCGACGCGGTCGCCCGGCGCAATGCCGAGACTGCGCAGGCAGTGCGCCGTCCGGTAGATGAGTGCCTGCAGCTCCCGGTAGGTGATGCGCCAGTCGCCGAATACAATGGCCTCGCGCTCCGGGCAGCGCGCAAAGCTCTCGTCGAGGATCTGACCGACGCCGGTCGTTTTTTGAAATCTGCTGATGTTATCCATATCTGGCTCGCTCCTATACAAAATCATTCGAACGCTCCGACGGCTTGTTAATTTATTATCTTATTCGCATTATATCGAACCACCGCGGACAGGTCTTCATAGGAGACTACGAATTTATGCGCCGCCCGGGTGTCTGCTTTTAGGCAAAATGAAAGCAGCAGCGCCCTTTACGCGCACGCAATCGTAGGAAATGCACAGTGCACGGCGGCGAGAAAAACCGCATTTCGTAACAAATGCCCTGAACAATTCGCCGTGATATTGTTACAATAAAGACAAAGATGAGGCGAAAAAGCCGCAAAAACACGGAGAATTCGGACAAAAGCGCGAAAGTTGCGCCAATGGCTTCCAATTTCATCGTAGAAGTCTCCAAAAATTCGGATCTCCGGTGTTTTTGCGGAAAGGAACTTTTTTCCTCAAAATTTGTGTGGGAATATGCACTTGTGACTGCCGTTTTGCGCAGCGCGGAAAGGAGAGAATCATGACGCTGTCCGTGGAAATGATCGCCGAGAGCATGCAGCCGTTCGGCGCGCGGGTCGTAATGCAGCAGGAGCGGACATTTGCCTTCCGCCGGGTCCAGATGCTCACGCCCGAGTCCGAGAACACGCTCGAGGAAGACGTGCTCTACGTCAGCGAGCCGAAGGTGATCCGCCGCTTACCGAAGGGGCTGCTGCACGACCACTTTTTCGTTGTCCGGGCGCGCCCGGAGGATGCGGAGCCCGTTCGCCCCGGTGCCAATGCGCTGCTGTATGACGAGCAGTATTCTCTCGGCGCGGTGACGAACCACCTGCTCACACTGTTTGACCGCCTGCAGACACTGGAGTATCAGATGCGTCTGGCCGTGCGCGCGCACGCCGGGCTGGAGCCGCTGATGGAGGTCGGGCGGAAGATGATCCCGGACGCGACGATCGTCGTCGTCGACTCGGCGTATAACATCATCGGCGCCACGCGCGAGCGCGGGTCGGGCAATATCTATGTCGATCAGATGCTCGAGCAGGGCTATTACGACAAGGACTCGCTGCAGCTCATGGCGGAGGCCGGCTATTTTGAAGTCAGTGACCGGTACCTGCGTCCGGTGCTGTCGGTGCCGCCGAATATCTGCAACGACCCCGTGATCCTGCGCTCCTACATTGCCAACGGGATGTTTTATTCCTTTGCCGGCTGCTATTTCCCTGGCCGGCTGCCGACGATGGTGGATCAGGAGCTGTTCCGCTGCTTTACCGAGCAGCTCGACCATTACTTCCGCGAGACGGGCTTTTACAGCCAGAGCATGCCGCAGCGCCAGCAGATGATCCATGATCTCCTGCGCTATGGGGAGGAGAATCCGGAGCTGGTGCGCGACCGTGCGCGCGGCCTGCGCCTGCCGGAGACGGGCGACTTCCGTCTCGGCTATGTCGAGTTCGACGAGCAGGCGTCCACCTCGAAGGCAGGGTACATGGTGCTGCAGCTGCGCGCGTGGAGCAACGTGGCCAATTATGGCGTGATGCAGTATCAAAACAGCGTGCTCATCCTCTTTCAGGACTGGCACGATTACCCGGTCGGGGAGCAGCTTTTGTTCCGCGAGCGGTGGGACGAGCTGCTGACGCTGCTGGGCAAGAACCATGCGCATATCGGCGTGAGCCTGCTGTTCACGGAGCTGGGACGCCTGCGCATGGGCTACGATCAGGCGCGGACCGCCATCGAGATCGGCCGCAAGCTGGATCCCGATGCGCTGGAGTATCACTATTCCAAGTATTATCTCAACGACATGCTCGAATGCTACCGGGAAAAATTCGCGCTCGATGACGTCATTGTGCGCTATCTGGATCAGCTTGCCGGGGAGCGCGGCTACAGCAACAGCAACCTCCTGCTGCTGTACCACTATCTGAACACGGAGCGCAACATTTCCCTGACCGCTAAGCGCGTGCACATGCACCGCAACAGCGTTATTTACCGCCTGCAGCGCATTCAGGACGTGCTCAATCTCGACCTGGACGACCCGGATGTGCGTCTGCGGCTGATGATCACGTTCAAGATCCTGCGGATGGAGGGCAAGCTCCCGGAGATCACGGACGAGCCGCCGGAGCCGGACAACGGCGGAAGCGACCGCCTGACGCTTGTGGAATGAGCCCGCGAAAAGAGAAGAACAGCACACGGCAGCGCCTCACGGGGCGCTGCCGTGTGCTGCTTCCGATCGGGGTCAGGTCTGCTGCTCGGCCTGTGCCTGCAGCGCGCGCTCGCGGGCTTTGCGCTCGCAGTGCGCGTAGTAGCTGTTGCCCATCTCCTCAAATTTCTCTTTCGGCAGGAGGAGCTGCTTGAGCCGGTTGGTGGGGCACCAGCGGCAGCTCTTCGAGCGGTTTGCGCGTCTTCGGCAGGATTGTGCCGTAGCTGCCGTAGTCCTCGCCGGCCTGGCGGACATAGCCGAGGTATTCTTCCACACGCTCCTGCAGCGGCGGCACCGGCATCATCTCGCCCTCGCCGCAAAAGAGCGTCGTGTAGTTGCCCACGCCGAGCATGAGGTCAAACTGTGCGAGCACGGCGTCGTAGTTGCCCTTGGGGGAGAAAAAGCCGCAGGTCGAGATCAGCACATGCCGCTGGTGCGACTGGTCGTAGCGCGTGACGTGCTTACCGTTGCCCTTGCCGTCGGTGCGGTCGCACATGACGGGGCGGTTGATCGGCACCGTGCGGTCGAGAAAGCACTTGAGCTGGCCGGGCAGGGCGTAGTAGTAGAGCGGGAAGCTCCACACGACGAGGTCGGCCGTGACGTAGCTTTCGATCGCGGCGGCCATGTCGTCGTCGCGGAAGCACTTGCCCGGCGTGCGCTTCCAGCAGTTGAGGCAGCCGAGGCACGGCTCAATGTGCATTTTGGCCACGGTCAGTTCTTCGACCTGCGTGTCGCAGGTCTTGGCGAGCCCTTCGAGAAAGGCGCGCGTCATGCGCAGCGAGTTGCTGCGCTCCATGCGGGGACTTCCGTTGATGACAAGAATGTTCATGGACGTTTCCTCCTGGTTTATTCGCACGTGTAGCGGCCGGGGCGCTTTTCGAGCATGGCGGCGGCCGCCTCGGCCTTGTCCTTGGTCGATACGGTGTAGATGCCCTGAATCTCCTCGGCCAGCAGGCCCACGGAGGTGCCGGCGTCGGTAGCGATGTTGATGCACTTTTTGCACATCTGCACGGCGATCGGCGGCTTGGCCGCAAGCTTTTCGGCATAGGCCAGCGTCGTCTGCTCCAGCTCGCCGAGCGGCATCACGCGCTCCACGAGCCGGATGCGCGCGGCCTCCTGCGCGTCGATATCCTCGCATGTCATGGCCAGCAGCTTTGTCATGCCGGGGCCGATGAGCTTGGTCAGGCGGGTCGTGCCGCCGAGATCGGTGCTGATGCCGACGTCGACCTCCCGCAGGGAAAACTTTGCGTTGTCGGCGGCAATGCGGATATCGCACGCCGTGATGAGCTCGATGGCGGTGCCCATGCACGCGCCCTGGATGCCGACCACGACCGGCAGGTTGCACTCGCTCCAGAAGCGGTAGGCCTGCTGCCAGTGATAGACGCCGTAGAGGCTGCGCCCCGGCTTGCCGATCACCGCTTTGGCGTAATTGAGGTCGATGCCGGCGGAGAAGTGCCGGCCGTCTGCCAGCAGCGCAATGGCGCGCAGGTCGTGATCGCCGACGATCTCGGTCTGCTGCAGCTCGATCATGGCCTCGTAAAACGGGGCGCTGATGGTGTTGAGCTTTTCCGGCCGCGCGAGCCGCACGATGCCGACGGCGCCGCGCCGCTCAAAGCTCAGAAATTCCTGATAGGACATGGTCTGGCTCCTTTCTTTATGCTTTTATGCCTGCTCCGGTTTCCGGCGCTGACGCAGCGCCTTTGTCAGAGCGGGTACGATCTGGAACAGGTCGCCGACGATGGCGTAGTCCGCCACCTGAAAGATCGGCGCGTTCGGGTCGCGGTTGATGGCGATGATGGTGTCGGATGCGCTCATGCCGATCAGGTGCTGGATCGCGCCCGAAATGCCGCAGGCAATGTAGACGCGCGGGCAGACGGTCTTGCCCGTCTGGCCGACCTGATGGATGGGGGAGATCCAGCCGGCGTCGACCGCTGCGCGGGATGCGCCCACGCAGCCGCCGACGGTGTCGGCCAGCTCCTGCAGCAGCGCGAAATTTTCCGGTCCCTTCAGGCCGCGTCCGCCGGAGACGATGATCTGCGCCTCGGTCAGATTCGCGGTCGCGGCGTCGAGCACCGGGATCAGCTCCAGCAGCTCCGTGCTGCTCCGCCGGGCGTCCTCCGGCAGCGATTCCACAAAGACCGCGCCGGTGCGCGCAGGGTCAAATGCCGGCGCGCGGAACACGTTCGGCCGCACGGTGCCCATCTGTGGCTTCGTGTCGGGGCAGATATTGGTCGCCATCAGATTGCCGCCGAAGGCCGGCCGCGTCCAGAGCACGCAGCGGTGCGCGTCCACGTCGAGATGCGTGCAGTCGGCCGTCAGCCCCGTGTGCAGCCGGCAGGAGATGCGCGGCCCGAGGTCGCGCCCCACGTTCGTCGCGCCGATCATGAGCACTTCGGGCGCGTATTTGCGCACGAGGTGGCACATGGCGGCGGTGAAAATGTCCGTATTGTAGTGCGCCAGGGCGGGATCTTCCATGGTGATGACCGTGTCGGCGCCGCAGCCGATCGCCTGCGCGGCGAGCGTGCCGGCGTGCGGGTCGAGAATGACGCCGACGAGCTGTTCACCCATCTTGTCGGCGAGCAGGCGCCCCTGTCCCAGCAGCTCCAGCCCGACGCTGCGCAGCTGCCCGTCCTCCGTCTCGAGGAAGACCCAGACGTGTTTGCTCTCAGACATGATCCCCGCCTCCTTCCAGCGAGATGTGCGCCGCGTCGAGCTGCGCCAGCAGGGACACCACGGCGGCCTCCGGCTGCGCGCCGTCGATGCGCACGGTCTGCTTGGTGCGCACGGGCACGAATGTTTTTGATACCTTTGTCGGTGAGCCGTGCAGGCCGATGCAGTCGGGATCGAGTGCCGGCAGATCGTCCGCCGTCAGCGTCTGCGGCTGCATGCGTTTGGCCTGCAGCTTGCGCATGACGTTCGGCAGCCGCGGCTCGTTGATGGCCTTCACGACCGTGACCACGGCCGGCAGCGGCGCGCGCAGCACGCGGTAGGCGCGCTCGCCCTCCTGCCGGATGCGGATCGCGCCGTCCTCGATCGTGATGGTGCATGCGCACGTGAGCTGCGGCAGCCCCAGATGCTCGGCCAGCATGGGGCCGACCTGCGCCGTGTCGCCGTCGATGGCCTGCCGGCCGCAGAGGATCAGGTCAAAGCCGCCGAGCGCCCGCACGGCCTGTGCGAGCGTGTAGCTTGTGGCATAAGTGTCCGCGCCGCCGAAGCACCGGTCGGACACCAGCACCATCCGGTCGGCACCGAGGGCGTAGCACTCGCGCAGCGCCTGCGCCGCCTGCGCCGGCCCCATGGTCATGGCGGTCACGGTGCCGCCGAGCGCCTCGCGGGGCTGCACGGGCGCCTCGCGCGCGCCGCTGGAAAAGGGGTTGACGGTGCTCGGCACACCGGCGCGGATGAGGGTGTTGGTTTTCGGATCCATGCGGATCTCGGTCGTGTCCGGGACCTGCTTGATACAGACGAGAATGTTCACGCGGCACCGCCCTCAGCCGAGCAGCGTCTTGCCGATGACCTGACGCTGCACCTGGTTCGTGCCCTCGAAGATGCTGTAGATGCGCGCGTCGCGCAGCAGCTTTTCCAGCGGGTATTCGCGGCTGTAGCCATAGCCGGCAAAGACCTGCAGGCCCATGTTCACCACGTCGTAGCACATTTCCGAGGCAAAGCATTTGAGCGAGTTGCCGAGCGTGCCGATCGGGATGCCGGCGTCCGTCATCTGCGCGCCGTAGACCGCCATAGCGCGCGAGGCCTGAATGCGCATCTCCATGTCCGCGATCAGGAACTGAATGCCCTCGAGTTTTGCGATCGGCCCGTGCTTGAAGCTGCGCTCCCTGGCGTAGTCCACGGCCAGATCCAACGCGCGCTGCGCCACGCCGACGGCGCCCGCCACGCTGACCGGGCGTTTGCCGGCGAGGAATTTCATGGTCTGGGCAAAGCCGTTGCCCTCCGTGCCGATCAGGCGGTCGGCGGGGACGAACACGTCCTCCATCACGAAATCCGCCGTGTCCGACAGGCGGATGCCCATCTTGTCCTCGTGCTTGCCGACGCTCACCCCGGCGTCGCTTTTTTCCACCAGCAGCAGGCTCATGCCGTGATAGCCCGCATCCGGATTCGTCACGGCCAGCACCACGCACGCCGAGCAGAGCGTGGCGTTCGTGATGAAGCACTTGACGCCGTTGAGCACGTAGCCGCCGTCCACTTTCTTTGCACTCGTGCGCGTGCTGCCGACGTCCGAACCGCTCTGCGGCTCCGTGATCGCCATGGAGATGCCCTCACCGCGCAGAATGCGCGCGCAGGCGGCCTGCTTTTGCGCCTCCGTGCCGTCGGCGAGGATCGCCGACAGGCCGAACGAGTAGGAATTGTTCGAGATCGTGAAGCCGGCGTCATGCTTGGCCAGTTCCTCGCTGATGCAGTAGCGCGTCACGGCGTTGAGTCCCAGTCCGCCGTACTGCTCCGGCACGTCCAGACCAAACAGACCCATTTCGCCCCATTTTTCGTGCAGCTGCACCGGGAATTCGCCCTTTTCATCATATTCTTTCACGATCGGGTCGAGCTCGCGCTCGGCAAATTCGCGGATCATTTTGACGATATCCTGCTGCTCCGGCGTCATGCCGAGATAGTAACCGTATTTGCTCATGAAAATCTTGCTCCTCTCACGGGAAAGCACGTACTCTCCCAACTTTGATTACATTTTAACGAGGCGCGCGGCACGGAACAACGTCATTCAAAACGACGTTTTTTCCCGCCGCCGCACAAGCGACTGTGCAGAAATGACGAAAAAAAGCGCCCGCTTTCTCCTGAAACAGGAGAAAGCGGGCGCGAAACGGTGGTCACTCTTGATGCACGATGCCGCTGTTGCCGGCATCGTTCTCGCCGTGCGGCGTTTCCCAGTGCGGGATGCGGCCGGTCATTTCGAGGATCTTGAACGAGATCATCAGCCGCAGACGGACATCCGGATCGTCGAGATCCAGCGCGAGGATGTCCTGGATCTTCTGAATGCGGTAGATGACGCTGTTGCGGTGCATGTGCACATGCTTGGCGGTCAGGGAGATATTGCGCTCCGAGCACAGGAAGTAATACAGGAGCTTGATGTTGCTGCAGACGCTGTTGTTATCGTCCATGAGCCGGTCCAGATAGTGCGTATAGGTGTCTTCGAGGGGCATGGTGTCGGCATAATGCTCGAGCATGTCCTCCAGATAGTATTTCGAGTAGAAATAGGCGACGCCGTCCGTATCACGGCGCTTGCCGATATTCGATGCGGCTTCGGCCTTCCCGGAAGCGGCCGAGAGGGTGCAGTGCG
>OGQR01001379.1_pt1 | contig 16807 bp, 15 predicted proteins | sample 1553271 | NCBI WGS metagenome assembly OGQR01 (sample SAMEA2579970, study PRJEB22360) | human gut metagenome | biome: human gut; feature: human-associated habitat; material: faeces | place: Denmark | collected 2008/2010 | reverse complement strand
ATTTTTGTTCGAAAAAATTCGCTTAAAAAGTTTTCATATGTGCCTGCCGTCTGTTATAAGTAAGCGCTCGCCGGTAGCTTTCAAACAAAATGGAATATGGCGAAAAAGTTTTGGAATGCGATGCGGGCCGACGGGTCATACTAAGAAAAGCAAGACCACGGACAAAATCGATTTTGAAAGGAATGCACGAGATATGAAAAGAATCATCGCGTCTCTTGTCGTCGTCGCGCTCGCGGCCGCGTTTGGCTGCGCGTTCGTATCGGCCGCAGAGACGAGCGGCACGCAGACGATCGACGTCAACGTCGTCGTCAACCACTACGGCAAAAACACCGAGTGCGAGATCGACACGTCCGGCGCGCTCAAGGATGCGGCGAAAAAAGTTTTCCGCGGCACGATCGATTTCAAGACCGGCTCGTCCAACTCCGTCGGCAACGAGAAAGAGACGGTGCTCATGCTCGGCGACGATGTCATCAACAAGACGGTGCCGCTCATTCTCTGCGCCGAGGAAAATGTCGTCGGCAACCACGGCGCGACCATCGGTGAGCTCGATGACGAGACGCTGTTTTACTTTGAAAGCCGCGGCATCTCCCGCGCTCAGGCCGAAAACATCCTGGCCCGCGCATCGATCGAGCGCTTTGCGCGCACGGTGGACGACGAGGCGCTGCGCGCGCAGATTCTTCAGACGCTGGAGGAGGAACTCAACGATGACGTATGATTATAAGCGGGATTTTCCGATCTTTCAGCACACGGACGTCGCCTATATCGATAACGCGGCCACGGCGCAGCGCCCGCAGTGCGTGCTGGACGCGGTGGCGGATTTCTACCGCTGCCACAATGCCAACCCCCTGCGCGGGCTGTATCCGCTGAGCGTGGAGGCGACCGATATCTATGAGCAGGCGCGCGAGACCGTGCGCGATTTCATCGGGGCACGCTCGGCGCGTGAGATCGTCTTTACCCGCAACACGACCGAGAGCCTGAACCTCGTCGCCTACAGCTACGGCCTGACGCACGTCAAGGCGGGCGATGAGGTGCTCGTGTCTATCATGGAGCACCACAGCGATCTGCTGCCGTGGCAGATGGTCTGCCGCCAGACGGGCGCGGAGCTGAAGTTCATCGAGTGCGCGCCCGACGGCAGTGTGGATCTTCAGCAAATCGAATCGCTCATTACCGAGCGCACGAAGATCGTCGCCATGACGCAGGTGTCGAATGTTCTCGGCCGGAAGTACCCGCTCAAGGAAGTCGCCGCCATGGCGCACAAGAAGGGCGCGGTCATGGTCGTGGACGGCGCGCAGAGCACGCCGCACATGCCGGTGAACGTGCAGGAGCTGGGCGCGGATTTCTTCGCCTTCTCCGGGCACAAGGTCTTTGGCCCGATGGGCGTCGGCGGGCTGTACGGCAGGGAGGACCTGCTCGAGGAAATGCCGCCGTTTCTCTCCGGCGGCGAGATGATCGAATCCGTCACGCGCACGGGCGCTGTCTATGCCGAGCTGCCGCATAAATTCGAGGCCGGTACGGTCAATGCCGCCGGCGCGGCCGGTCTGGCTGCCGCCATCCAGTACGTGCAGAGCGTCGGCTTTGACACCATCCAGCAGCGCGAGCACGACCTGACGGCCAACGCCCTCGCGCGCGTGCTGGCCGTGCCGCACGTGCACGTGCTCGGTACGGACCGTCCGGAGGATCACAACGGCATCATCACCTTCACGGTCGACGGCGTGCACCCGCACGATATCAGCGAGATCATGGCGTCCGACGGCGTGAACATCCGCGCCGGCCACCACTGCGCGCAGCCGCTGCTCGCGCACCTCGGTCTGAACGCGACGGCGCGCGCCAGCTTTGCCTTTTATAACACCGATGAGGATGTCGACCGGTTCCTTGAGAGCCTCTCGACCCTGAGGGAGCGTATGGGATATGGAAAATAGAAGCTTCTATAATGAGATCCTGACCGAGCACAACATCCATCCGGAGTTCAAGCACGACATTCCGGACGCGGACATTGAGCTCGCGGGTGTGAACCCGAGCTGCGGCGACAACATCGTCCTCAAGCTCAAGACCGACGGCGATGTCATCACCGATGGCGGCTTTGTCGGCGACGGCTGCGCCATCTCGCAGGCGTCGGCCGATATCATGCTCGGCATGATCGTGGGGCAGAAGAAGGAAAAGGCGCTGGAAATGGGCCGCACCTTCCTGCGCATGATCCACGGCGAGGCGACCGAGGAAGAGATCGAGAGTCTCGAAGAGGCCTCGGCTCTCAAGGACATCGCGCATATGCCCGCGCGTGTGAAATGCGCCATGCTCGGCTGGCGCACGCTCTCGGAGGCGCTGACCGGCAAGGTCGAAGAATAAGCCGTTCCCGCCGCCGGCGGATGCCGATGCGGTGTCTGCCGGCGGCTTTCTGCACGCTGGAAATCCCCGGTTTGACAGCGTGCGCCTGTGGGATTATGATAAGACATCCTCTTGACGGCAGGTGCTGTGTATGACTGATTTTGAACCCGCTCTTCTGCGGCGCATCCGTGCGCTCGCGGCCGCGCAGCCGCGCGTGCTTGTCGCCATCGACGGCCGCTGTGCCGCCGGAAAGACCACGCTGGCCGCGTCCCTGCAGGCACAGTTGGCGTGCAATGTGTTTCATATGGACGACTTTTTCCTCCGCCCGGAGCAGCGCACGCCCGAGCGCCTGCGTCAGCCGGGCGGCAATGTGGACTTCGAGCGTTTCCTGACTGAGGTGCTCCGTCCGCTGCGCGATGGCGCGCCGGTGACGTATCGCCCTTATGACTGCCGAACGCAGCAGCTGTGCGCGCCGGTTCACGCGGAGGCAAGGCCGGTCAATCTCATCGAGGGGTCCTATTCCTGCCATCCGGCGCTGTGGGATCTTTATGACCTGCACGTGTTCCTCTCGGTCGGCCCGGAGGAGCAGCACCGCCGCATTGCTGCGCGCAATGGTGAAAAAATGCTGCCGATGTTTACAAACGTCTGGATTCCGATGGAGGAGACGTACTTTGCGCGGTTTCAAGTCGCGGAGCGCGCCGACCTTTGCCGGGAAAATTGAATCAGCCTGCGGATGACCGCGCGGGGCTTGTGTCCCGCGCGGTTTTGTGCTACATTAAAAGAACATATACGAAGTGAATTTTCACAGAAAGGCGGGAGCTACATGGATGTTCTGCGTTTCAAACAGGCCAACTGCAAAAACTGCTACAAATGCGTCCGGTTCTGCCCGGTCAAGTCCATCCGCGTCTATCAGGGTCACGCACAGATCATTTCCAGCGACTGCATTCTCTGCGGCAACTGCGTGTCCGTCTGTCCGCAGCACGCCAAGGAGGACATCAGCGACGTCGCGCAGATCCAGGAACTGATCGCGTCCGGCCATCAGGTTGTTGTGAGCGTCGATTCCTCCTACATCGCCTATTTTGATACTCCTGGTTTTGCGGGCATCGCCGAGCCGCTCAAAAAGCTCGGCTTTGCAGCGGCGCACGAGACGGCGGAGGGCGCCTACCTGGTCAAGAAGGAGCTGGAAAAGCTCGCTGCCCAGCCGGGTGATGCGCCAATCATTACGTCCGGCTGTTCGACGATCGTGCTCTATGTGGAAAAGCACCTGCCGGAGGCACTGCCGTATCTGGCCCCGGTGCTCTCACCGATGCAGGCGCATGCCGTGCTGCTGCGCAAGCGCTATCCCGGCGCGACCATTGTCTATGTCAGCCCCTGCATTTCCAAGAAAGAGGAGACGACGCGCTTTGAGAGCGTCGGCGCCGACTATGATATTACGTTCACGGAACTCGAGGACTGGATGCACGAGGCCGGCGTTGCCGTCAACCCCAATGTGCCGGCGGATGAGCCGCTGCTCTCGCGCGGCTACACGATCACGAACGGCGTTCTGCATTCCATGTCGCTCGATTCCGGGCGCGATTATCTGTTCCTCGACGGTCTGGATGACAGCATTCAGACGCTCAAGAGCGTCGTCAACGGTGAACTGCGCAACTGTTTCATTGAAATCGCCGCCTGCCACGGCAACTGTGTCGGCGGCCTTGCTTTCCGGCAGAAGCACACGAACCTGCTCGAGTCGCGCCGCCGCGTGATCAAGAGCGCCGGCGGCGGAAAAAACTTTGACATTCAGGAGCCGGTGGATATGCGCCGTGTGCTCGTGGACAAGAAGCACCCGACCGACCTGCCGCCCGAGTCCGTCATCAACGGCATCCTGCGCAAGATGGGCAAATTCAGCCCGGCGGATGAACTCAACTGCGGCCTGTGCGGCTATCGCACCTGCCGCGACAAGGCCATCGCCGTCTATGAGGGCCGCGCCGAGATCAGCATGTGCATGCCGTACATGAAAGAGCGCGCCGAGACCTATTCCGAGAAGATCATCAACGTCTCGCCGGAAGGCATCGTCACCGTCGGCAAGAAGCTGAAGGTCAAGCAGATCAACAAGGCTGCCTGCAAGATCTTCGGCATCAAGGATCCGGCGGACATCATCGGATATCCGGTGTCGCGCATCATGGATGAGTATGACTTCGTGAAGATGATCAGTCAGGACGAGACACAGGTCACGGACGAGGTCTTTCTCGCTGACTACAACGTCTATCTCGAGCGCATCTTCATCTGCGACCCGGAGCGGACACTCTTTACCTGCATCATGCGTGACGTGACCAAGGCGCGCCAGCGCCGCAACAAGATCCAGAAGACGAAGATCCATGCGGCCGATCTGGCGGACGATATCATTGCCAACCAGCTGCGCATCGTGCACGAGATCGCAAGCCTGCTCGGTGAAACGGCAGCGGAGACCAAGGTGGCTGTGCATGATCTGAAGGAAGCCATCATGCTTGATGAGGACGGCGATGATGATGCGTAAACGAACGAATCGCTGCAGGAACACGGTCTGGGACATCAGCGTCATCAGCCGCAACAAAAACGGGGAGACGCTCTGCGGCGATCAGTGTGCGCTCGAATGGGACGACAATGACGCGACAGTCATCCTCTCCGACGGTCTCGGCAGCGGCGTCAAGGCCAACATCCTCTCCACGCTGACAACGACCATGCTCACGACCATGCTCAAGGGCAACGTGCCGATCGACGAGTGCGTTACGACCGTGGCGGAAACGCTGCCCATGTGCAAGGAGCGCAAGCTCGCCTATGCGACCTTTACGATCCTGCAGACGGCCGGCACCCGCGCGCGCCTGATCCAGTATGACAACCCGAACGCTGTGTTCGTGCACAACGGCGCGATCGGGAAATACAACTACTCCGTCAATTTCATTCAGGAAAAGGAACTGCACGAGAGCTACCTGCATTTTGACGTGGGCGATATGCTTGTGCTCTTCAGCGACGGCGTGTCGGAGGCCGGGCGCGGCGTGACGACGGACGCCGGTTGGGCGCGGCAGGACATTGAGGATTTTATCCTGCGCAATTATTCACCCACCGTCTCCTCGCAGCGCATGGCGGCCAGTATCCTCTCGACCGTCAAGACGCTGGACATGGACGCCATGCATGATGATACGACTGTTGTTGTCGCGCGCCTGCGTGAGCGTTGTCCGGTCAACGTCATGATCGGCCCGCCCGAGAGCAAGGATGATGATCTGAGCACCATGCGCCTGTTTTTCGGCAAGGATGGCAAGCATGTTGTCTGCGGCGGCACCACGGCCAACGCTGTCGCGTCATATCTGGGCGTAAAGGTGCACACGCTGCCCGGCAGCGGCACGGAGGAGGTGCCGCCGATGAGCGAGATCCACGGTGTGGATCTGACGACCGAGGGCGTCGTTACGGTCAATGTGACGATGAAACGCATCAAGGACTACCTCGCGGATGGCATGTACACGCTCGAGCTCGCCCGCATGAAGGACGGCGCGTCCAAGCTCGCGCTCGTACTGCTCGAGGAGGCGACGGAGGTCAATGTCCTCTTCGGCAACGCGAGCAACCTCGCCCAGCAGGATACGGAGTTCAGCTTTGAGCGCAAGCTGCAATTGGTGCAGGAGCTGCGCGATATGCTGACTCTGGCCGGAAAAACAGTAAAAATGAGCATCTGCTGACAGATGCGAAATCATCACGGAGTGACCCTAACGAATGAAAATCCGAACTTTTTTTGCAGTATTGCTGTGTAAGCTTGCACGCGGGCTGCTGCGGCTGCTGCGCCGCGGCGGCACGGCGTTTCCCGGCCGCGTGGCGCTGAAAGTATACCCGCAGGTACTCGGCGTGCTCTCGCGGGGGGTGCGCGTTATCCTCGTCACCGGCACGAACGGCAAGACGACCAGCTCGCGCATGATCGAGCAGGCATTCGCCGATGCGGGCCTCAATTACTTTGCCAACCGCTCGGGCGCGAACCTCATCTCCGGCATCACGGCGGAGTTTGCCATGCACAGCACCCTGACCGGCAGGCCAAAGTGCCAGTTTGCCGTCATTGAGTGCGACGAGGCTGCATCCAAGACCGTGCTCAAGTACCTCAAGCCGGAGGTCATCGTGGCCACGAACGTGTTCCGCGACCAGCTCGACCGCTACGGTGAGATCACGCACACGCTCAATAACATCATCGAGGGCATCCGCCACACGCCGGAGAGCGTTTTGTGCATCAATGCCGACTGCTCACTCATCGCGTCCATCCCGGCGCAGGTGCCGAACCCGGTTGTGCGCTTTGGCGTGAATGTGCCGCTCGGCGGTGACGACCTGACGGAGATCTCCGACGCGCCGCACTGCATCCACTGCAAGACGGAATATGTCTACGACTACCGCACGTACGGGCATCTGGGCGCATTCCGCTGCCCGAAGTGCGGCTACCACCGCGAAGCCCCGCAGGTCGCCGTCACAGCGGTGCTGAATCTCGGCGTGGACACGAGCGATGTCACCATGGCCATCGGCGGACAGGAGCACGCCGTGCATATCAACCTGCCGGCAGCTTATAACATCTACAATGCCGTCGGGTCGGCGGCTGCGCTGTACGCATTCGGCTTCACGCCGGAGGCGATCGTGCACGCGCTCGGCGCGTTCGGCTGCGGCTTTGGCCGTATGGAGAAATTCGACCTGCGCGGCACGCCCGGGCGCATGATGCTCGTGAAAAACCCCGCGGGCTGCAACCAGACCATGCGCTATCTCGCCGGGCTGAACGAGGACGCGACGTTTGTCGTCTGCCTCAACGACCGGGACGCCGACGGTACGGACATCTCGTGGATCTGGGACGCGGACTTTGAGCGGCTCCCCTCCGGCGTGTGGGGCGGCTCGCCGCCATGGGCGAGCATCTTCGCCACGTGTTCGTGTCCGGCACGCGCGCCGACGAGCTGCGCCTGCGCCTGAAGTATGCGGGCGTGGACGAGACGAAAATTCAGGTGTATTATGACTATGACCCGCTGATCGACGCCATGTGCGCGTCGGAATACCCGGTGTTCATCATGCCGACGTATACGTCGATGCTGGATCTGCGCGGCCGGCTGCAAAAGCGGCTCGGCGGAAAGGAGTTCTGGGAATGAGCGAGAAGACCCTGCGCATCTGCCACCTGTACCCGGATCTTCTGAACCTCTACGGCGACCGGGGCAATATTCTCTGCATGCGCCGCCGTCTGGAGTGGCGCGGCATCGGCGCCGAGGTGACGGAGGTCACGGTCGGCGAGCAGGCGGATTTTACGCAGTTTGACCTGTTTTTCATCGGCGGCGGTCAGGACTTTGAGCAGGAGGTGCTCCTGTCTGACCTGAAAGCCGGAAAGGGCAGAGAAATCAAGGCTGCCATTGCCGACGGCAAGACGTTTCTGACCATCTGCGGCGGCTACCAGATGCTCGGTAGCTACTACCGCACGTGGGACGGCAAGCAGTGCGACTTTATCGGCGCGATCGACTACTACACCGTCGGCTCGAAGGAGCGTATGATCGGCAACTTCCTCTTTGAGTGCCTGCCGGAGTCCGGCGGCAGCACGGTCGTCGGCTTTGAAAACCACAGCGGCAAGACCTATCTTGGCAGCGGCGTGTCGCCGCTCGGCAAGGTGCTCGTCGGCGGCGGCAACAACGGTGAGGACGGCTATGAGGGCGTACGCTATCAAAATGTCTTCGGCACATACAGCCACGGCCCGGTCCTGCCGAAAAACCCCGCGTTTTGTGACCATTTGCTCACGACAGCGCTGCAGCAGCGCTATCCGAATCTGGAACTCCAGCCGCTGGACGATGCGGCCGAGCTCGCCGCGCACAATACCATGCGCGACCGGCTGCTGAAAAAATAACTGCATGGAAAATGGGCGCATCCGTCTGGATGCGCCCACCGTGCGTCTCATATTAAAAATCCGGCGGGATCGGAATGTCCGCGCGCGGGACCTTGTCCCAGGAAAAGTCCGCTGCCAGCTCGATTGCCGTCACCGGCGCGTCCGTTGGCCGCAGACCCGCGAGCTTGGCGAGTTTTCCGGTCAACTGCTCGGGTGTGTATTTCTGCCGCAGGGCCTCCATGTTCAGGTCGCCCTCGCGCTTGGAGAGCTTGCGCCCGTCCGGCGCGACGAGCAGCGGCGCGTGTGCGTATTCCGGGGCCTTGCCGCCGAGCGTTCCCATCAGCCAGATCTGCCGCGGTGTGGAGTCGAGTAGGTCGCGTGCGCGCACAACGCGCGTGATGCCCATGTCGAGGTCGTCCACGCTTACGGCAAGCTGGTAGGCGAATACACCGTCCGAGCGCCGGATGAGAAAATCGTCGCGCCCGTGCAGCAGTTCGGCTGCCTGCAGACCGTAGTGCGCGTCAACGAAGGCAATGTCCGCGTCCGTGACCGCAAGCTTTTTCGCCGCGCGGCGACCCATGCGCAGGCGCTTTTGCACCTCCTGCTCTGACAGCGTCCGACAGGGGCAGCCGGCCTCGCGCGGCTCGCCGGGGTGCGGTGCGCTCGCGGCCAGACGCTCTGCGCGGCTGCAATAGCAGTCATACACCATGCCGCGCTCGGTCAATGCATCCAGCGCGGCGGTGTAGCGCTGTGCGCGCGTGCCTTGACGGCAGTCCTGCGAGCCGGGGCGCCAGCCCTCGTCCCAGTCGAGCCCAAGCCAGAGGAGGTCGTCGGCCATCAGGTCAGCATAGTGCTCCCAGCTGCGCTCCGGGTCGAGATCCTCAAGGCGGAACACCATCGTCCCGCCGCGTGCGCGCACGTCCAGCCATGCAAGCAGAAATGTCAGCATATTGCCCAGGTGCAGCCGCCCGCTCGGGCTGGGTGCGAAGCGGCCGCGGATCGTGTTATCCGGCATCGGTCATCCCTCCGGTTTCATACTGAGCGTATTATAGCATAACCGCGCCGGTTGGCAACGCTTTTGCGCCAAATCCCTTGAAACTATGCAGGAAATCGGATATAATAAAGTGTTATTATCAGCGGAGGAATGTCTCATGGCGAAATCATCCATCGAAAAAACAAATGTCATGCGTCTGCTCGACCAGAAGAAGGTGCCCTACACGCCACACACATATCCGCACGGCGACGATGCGGTGGACGGCGTGACCGTCGCACAGATGACGGGCATGGACCCGGCGAAGGTGTTCAAGACGCTGGTTGCCCGCGGCGCGAGCAAGACACCGTACGTGTTCGTCATTCCGGTCGCGTGTGAGCTCGACCTCAAGAAAGCGGCGAAGGCCGTGGGGGAGAAGTCCATTGCCATGCTGCACGTGTCCGAGCTCACGCCCCTGACGGGCTATGTGCGCGGCGGCTGCTCGCCGGTCGGCATGAAAAAGCAGCTGCGCACGGTCTTTGCTTCTCAGGCGCTCGCGCAGGAGACCATCCTTGTCAGTGCCGGCAAGATCGGCTATCAGGTCGAGGTCGCGCCGCAGGCGCTCATCGCGCTCGTGCGTGCGGGCACGGCGGAGCTGACCATAGAATCCTAAGCAACCACGGAGGCACCCATGCGGGATCATATTGTAATCAAAGGCGCGCGGGAGAACAATCTCAAGAACATTGATGTGGAAATTCCGCGCGATGCACTGGTCGTCATGACCGGCCTTTCCGGCTCGGGTAAGTCGAGCCTTGCGTTCGACACCATCTTTGCCGAGGGCCAGCGGCGCTATATGGAGAGCCTCTCGTCGTATGCACGGCAGTTTCTCGGGCAGATGGATAAGCCCGATGTCGACTCCATCGAGGGCATGAGCCCGGCCATTTCCATCGACCAGAAGACCACCAGCAAAAATCCGCGCTCGACCGTCGGCACGGTCACGGAGATCTACGACTATCTGCGTCTGCTGTGGGCGCGCGTCGGCGTGCCGCACTGCCCAAAGTGCGGCAAGGAGATCCGCCGCCAGACGGTCGACCAGATCGTCGATCAGATCGCGGCGCTGCCGCAGGCGACGCGCGTGCAGATCTTGGCGCCGGTCATCCGTGCACGTAAGGGCGAACACCAGAAGGTGTTCGACGACGCCCGCCGCGGCGGGTATGTGCGCGTGCGCGTGGACGGCAGCATCTACGACCTTACGGAGACGATCACGCTCGATAAAAACCGCAAGCACAATATCGAGATCGTGGTCGACCGCGTCGTCATCCGCCCGGATCAGAACCGCCGCCTGACCGACGCCGTGGAGATCGCGTCCGCGCTCTCCGGTGGTCTCGTGCTGGCAGACATCCCGGAGGAAAAGCGCGAGATCCTCTTCTCGCAGAACTACGCCTGCGACGACTGCGGCATCTCGATCGAGGAGCTCACGCCGCGGATGTTCTCGTTCAACAGCCCCTACGGCGCCTGCCCGACCTGCGGCGGCCTTGGCACGCGGCTGCGCATCGACCCGGCGCTCATCATTCCGGACCCGTCGAAGTCCATCATCGACGGCGGCATCACCGCGAGCGGCTGGAACGGCGTCAAAGATGAGAGCATCAGCCGGATGTATTACGACGCACTGGCGGAAAAATATCACTTTGACCTTGCAACGCCCATCGGCGACCTGCCGGAGCACGTGCGCGAGATCCTGCTCTACGGCACGGGGGATGAAGAGCTCACCCTGCATTATGATACCAACCGCGGTTCCGGCGTGCTGCGCCGCCCGTTTGAGGGCATCGTCTGCAACCTTGAGCGCCGCTATCAGGAGACGCAGAGCGATGCCATGCGTGCATCGCTCGAGGACTGCATGGCAGAGACGGCCTGCCCGGACTGCCACGGCGCGCGGCTGCGGCCGGAGGTGCTGGCCGTCACGGTCGGCGGGCTGAATATCTCGGAGTTCACTGCACTGCCGATCACGGAGGAGCTGGCGTTTCTCAATCGGCTCACGCTCAGCGAGAAGGATGCGCAGATCGCCGAGAGCATTTTGCGCGAGGTGCGCTCGCGCCTGCATTTTCTGCAGAGCGTCGGATTGCAGTACCTGACGCTCGCGCGCTCGGCGTCCACGCTGTCCGGCGGCGAGAGCCAGCGCATCCGGCTCGCAACGCAGATCGGCTCGTCGCTCATGGGCGTGCTGTATATTCTGGATGAGCCGTCCATCGGCCTGCACCAGCGCGACAATGAAAAGCTGCTGGCCACGCTGCGCGAGCTGCGTGATCTCGGCAACACGCTCATCGTTGTCGAGCACGACGAGGACACCATGCGTGCGGCAGACTATCTCATCGACATCGGCCCGGGTGCGGGTGTGCACGGCGGGGAAGTGGTCTGTGCCGGTACGCCGGAGGAGGTCGCGCGCTGCGAGCGCTCCATCACCGGGCAGTATCTGTCCGGCAAAAAGAAGATCCCCGTGCCCGCGCAGCGCCGCACCGGAAACGGTCACGCGCTCGTGATCCGCGGCGCGACCGAGCACAACCTCAAGCACGTGGACGTGCAGATCCCGCTCGGCGTCATGACGTGCGTGACCGGCGTGTCCGGCAGCGGCAAATCCTCGCTCGTCAACGAGGTGCTGTATAAAACGCTTGCGGGCAAGCTCAACCATGCGAAGCTCCGTCCCGGGAAATGCGACGGCATTGACGGTGCGGAGTATCTGGACAAGATCATCAATATCGACCAGAGTCCCATCGGCCGCACGCCGCGCTCCAATCCGGCGACGTATACCGGCCTGTTTGACGATATCCGCAGCCTTTTTGCCTCCACGCAGGACGCGAAGCTGCGCGGCTACAGCGCCGGGCGCTTCTCGTTCAACATTCGCGGCGGCCGCTGCGAGGCCTGCTCCGGCGACGGCCTGCTGAAGATCGAGATGAACTTCCTGCCGGATGTTTACGTCCCGTGCGAGGTCTGCAAGGGCAAGCGCTACAACCGCGAGACGCTCGAGGTGCACTATAAGGGCAAGAATATTGCCGAGGTGCTGGACATGACCGTCGAAGAGGCGCTCGCATTTTTTCAGAACCAGCCGAAGATCCGCGACCGGCTGCAAACGCTCATGGATGTCGGCCTCGGCTATGTCAGGCTCGGTCAGCCGTCCACAACGCTCTCCGGCGGCGAGGCGCAGCGTATCAAGCTCGCGACGGAGCTCTCCAAGCGCAGTACCGGCCGGACGATCTACGTGCTCGATGAGCCGACGACCGGTCTGCACGTGGCGGACGTCGCGCGCCTGATCGATATTCTCAATCGTCTGACCGACGCGGGCAACACGGTGCTCGTCATTGAGCACAACCTGCACGTCATCAAGGTGGCCGATCATATCATCGATCTCGGTCCGGAGGGCGGCGACGCGGGCGGCAGCATCGTCTTTACCGGCACACCGGAAGATTGCGCGCGCTGCGCCGAGAGCTACACCGGCCAGTTTTTGAAAAAAGAACTCGAAAGTTAACGGCCAAGCCCCTTTTCTCATACGCTGAAAGGAGAGGGGGCGGTGAACATGGTCATTCAGATCACCTTATGCGTTCTACTGATCCTGGGCTTTGCCTGGCTGCTGTGGATGCTGGGCTGCGCGCTGCTCACGCCGGTGCGCTCCGGCAGGGACACGCGCATTACGCTCGTCGTGCAGGCGCGCGGGGACGCGCCGGAGCTGGAAAATCTTCTGCGCGGCGCGTTGTGGCTGCGCGAGAGCGGCACGGCCGCGGCGGACATTCTGCTCGTGGACTGCGGCCTGACGGAGGAGGCGGCCGCGCTGGCCGAGCGCCTTGCGCGCCGGCGCGAAGATCTGAAACTGTGCAATACAGAGGAAATTTGCCAATGGATGCAAACACCAATCCAATAGAATTATGCGGCACCGTCGCGGCGGTCATCTATCAGAACGAGGAAAACGGCTACACCGTGCTCAAGCTTGACGTGGATGACGGCAGCCAGACGATGGTTGTCGGCTGCATTCCGTACGCCGTGCCGGGCGAGTCCATGATCGTTACCGGCAGCTGGATGACGCACCCGGCACACGGCCAGCAGTTCAAGGCTGAGTTTGCCGAGCGCACCATGCCGGAGACGGCGGATGCGATCTATGCCTACCTTGCCGGACGCGCCGTGCGCGGCATCGGCCCGGCGACGGCGTCACTGATGGTGTCGCGCTTCGGTGCCGACACGCTCAACGTGCTCGAATACGAGCCGGAAAAGCTCTGCACGATCAAAGGCATCAGTCTCTCCAAGGCCAAGGCCATGTCGGCAAATTTCCGCCGTCAGGCCGGTATGCGCCGCCTGATCGAGTTTCTGGCCTCGGCGAACATCCGCCCGGTCATCGCCCTGCGGATGTACCAGTATTACGGGGATGATGCGCTCCAGCTCGTGCAGGACAACCCTTACATACTCGTTTCGGACGCCATCGGCGCAACATTTCAGGAGGCGGACGCGCTGGCGCTCGGCCACGGGTTTGACGATCAGAGCGCAGAGCGTGTCGCCGCGGCGACGCTGTATGAGCTCGCCTATAACGCCGTGCGCGGCCATTGCTTCATCTCGTACCGCAACCTGCTGGCGGCGACGTCGCAGCTCAGCGGCGTGCCGGACGAGCTGGTCGCCGAGAGCGTGGACACGCTCGTGCAGAGCGGCGAACTGGTGCGCGAGCGCGTCGCCGGGTGCGACGGATGCTATCTCGCGCGTCTGCACGAGGCGGAGGCCTACACGGCCGAGCGCCTGCTTGCCATGACGCAGACGGAGTACCGCCGCATGCCGGACACGGAGCAGATCGCCGCGCGCATTGAAGCGCAGCTCGGTCTGACCTTTGCCGACCAGCAAAAGGAGACGCTGCGCCTCGCCTGCCAGCATCAGGTCATCGCCATCACCGGCGGCCCCGGCACAGGCAAGACGACCTCCATCCGCGCGATCCTCGCGCTGTTTGATGTGCTCAAGCTCGACACGCAACTCGCCGCCCCGACGGGCCGCGCCGCCAAGCGCATGAGCGAGCTGACCGACCGGAGCGCGCAGACGATCCACCGCCTGCTCGAGGCCGGCATGAGCGACGACCATCAGGACACCACTTTCCGGCGCGACGAGGACGACCCGCTCGAGTGCGACGCCGTCATCCTCGACGAGTGCTCCATGGTGGACATTTCGCTCATGTGCGCGCTGCTGCGCGCCATGCGCCCGGAGTGCCGGCTCATCCTCGTGGGCGACGCTGACCAGCTTCCGTCCGTTGGACCGGGCAACGTCTTTTCGGACATCATCCGCAGCGGCGTCGTGCCGACCGTGCGCCTGACGGAGATCTTCCGTCAGGCCGCCGGCAGCAGCATCGTCTCCTACGCGCACGCGATCAACCGCGGCGAGCACCCGAAGCTTTCGCAAAACAGTGGGGACTTCTTCTTCCTCCGGCGTGCGGATGCGCAGAAGGCCGCCGACACAGTCGTCGAGCTGTGCCGGACGCGGCTGCCGAACAATATGAAGATCCCGCCGTCCGACATTCAGGTGCTCACGCCGACGCGCAAGTATGACACCGGCATGGAGGCACTGAATGTGCGCCTGCAGGCGGCGCTCAACCCGCCGTCGCCCGAGAAGAAGGAGCGGCGCTTCGGCGAGACCGTCTTTCGCGAGGGCGACCGCGTCATGCAGATCCGCAATGACTATGACATCGTGCTCAAAAACCCGGACGGTACGACCGCCGGAACGGGCGTTTATAACGGCGACGTCGGTCAGATCACGGCCATCGACCCGCAGACGGAGACGCTCGCCGTGTGCTACGACGGAAAGACCGCGACCTACGGCTTTGAGATGCTCAACGAGCTCGAGCACGCCTGGGTCATGACGGTGCACAAATCGCAGGGCAGCGAGTACCGCGCCGTTGTGCTCTGTATCGGCAGGGCCGGACCCATGTTACTCACGCGCAGCGTACTCTACACGGCCATCACGCGCGCCAAGTCCCTGCTCATCATCGTCGGCGACGAGGGCGCGGCCTATCACATGATCGACAACCAGACGCAGACCCGCCGCTACAGCGGCCTGCGCGCCCGGCTCTGCGGGGAGTGCGGTGCGATATGAAGGTGGTCACATTCCTGCTCGACCTGCTCTATCCGCCGCGGTGCGCATTCTGCCATGATTTTCTTGAGACCAGCGGCGACGGCCTCTGCGCGCACTGCAGGACAGGTCTGCCCTTTGCACAAAACGGCGGGCGGCAGCACTTTCCATTTATCCCTGCGTGTGTTTCGCCGCTCAATTACGAGGGCAATGTGCGTGAATCGCTGCTGCGCTACAAATTCGGCGGCGCGACGGGGTACGCCAAGGTCTACGGCTGCCTCGTTGCCGGCACGGTGCGCGCGGAGCTGGCGGGGGAGTATGACCTCGTCACGTGGGTGCCGCTGAGCCGCAGGAGACTGCGCGAGCGCGGGTACGATCAGGCGCGTCTGCTGGCGAAAGCGACGGCGAAGGAGCTCGGCCTTCCGCTCACGCCGACGCTGCATAAGCAGCGCAACACGCAGCCGCAGTCCGGCACAGGCGACGCTGCCAAACGCCGCGCGAACATCACCGGCGCCTACCGCATGAAGCGGGGCGCGGACGTGGCGGGAAAGCGCGTCCTGCTCATCGACGATATCGTCACGACCGGCGCCACGCTCTCCGAGTGCGCGCGTGTGCTCGGCAAGGCGGGCGCGGAGCAGGTGGTGTGCGCCACGGTCGCGCGCTCCGCTGACTAAAACAGCCGCCGGACGGCTACGATTGACTATAACATCCGCTGTGCGGATGATACAGGAGTTTTGCTTTATGATGATTTTTGAACGTGACATTGCCATCGACCTCGGCACGACCAACATCCGCGTGTTCGTGCGCGGCAAGGGCATCATGCTGCGCGAGCCGTCCATCGTGGCGGTCGACAAGTACACCGGCCGCATGCTCAAGGTCGGTCAGGACGCGCAGAAGATGCTCGGCCGCACACCGGCGAACATCGTGGCCATCCATCCGATCAGCGCGGGCGTCATCTCGGACTATGACATGACGGCGCTCATGCTCAAGGAGCTGCTCTCGCGCGTGACGTCGTTCAGTCTCTTCAAGCCGCGCGTGCTCGTCACCGTGCCGAGCAGCGTGACCGGTGTGGAGGAGCGCAACGTCATCGACGCCGTCATCGAGGCCGGCGCGCGCAAGGTTTACCTTGTCGAGTCGGCCGTGGCCACGGCGGCCGGTGCGGGCGCGGATATCTCCAAGCCGGACGGCCATCTGGTCATCGACATCGGCGGCGGTACGACGGAGGTTGCGGTCGTCTCGCTCGGCGGCGTGGTCGAGAGCGAGTCCATCAAGACCGCCGGCGACGCCTTTGACGAGGCGATCGTGCGCTATGTGCGCCGCAAGCACAACATTCTCATCGGCAAGCGCACGGCCGAGGAGCTCAAGATCGGCATCGCGTGCCTCGTCCCGCGCGCCGAGGTCGGCATTCAGGAGGTCAAGGGCCGCTGCCTGACGACTGGCCTGCCGAAATCCGTGAAGATCAGCTCCGTCGAGCTCGTCGAGGCCATCGCCGAGCCCGCGCGCGACATTCTCGAGACCATCCACATGGTGCTTGAGCGTACGCCGCCGGAGCTCGTGGCCGATGTGGCGCAAAACGGCATCATCATGGCCGGCGG
>OGQR01001367.1_pt1 | contig 16896 bp, 10 predicted proteins | sample 1553271 | NCBI WGS metagenome assembly OGQR01 (sample SAMEA2579970, study PRJEB22360) | human gut metagenome | biome: human gut; feature: human-associated habitat; material: faeces | place: Denmark | collected 2008/2010 | reverse complement strand
CATCGTCCCGGACAAGCTGCATGGTCTGGTTCACCACCAGATCTTCCAGCCACTGCTTGCGGACTGTCTTTTTCTTGCAGCCCTTCTTCTTTTTGGCAGTGGCACATTTATAATAGCGGTGGACTTCTCCCGTCCGACTCGTTCCGCTCTCGCCAAACATCAGTGCACCGCAGCAGCCGCAGAACAGCTTAGTGGTGAGCAGGTAGTCGTCCTCTGCCTTTCTTCGGGCAGGGGCTTTCTTGTTTTTGGCAATCTTCTCCTGTACATCCTCAAACAGTTCCAGAGGCACGATGGGCGGAATCGCATCCGGCACGACCACATCCCGGAATTTCAATTCTCCGATGTACCGCCGATTTTTGAGCATATGTTCGACACTGTTATAAGTAAACGCACCGCCCATCGGGTTCTTGATGCCGTTTTCATTCAACCAGTCCCGGATCTCCTTCATGGTGGAACCTTCATTGTACTTCTTGAACGATTCCAGCACAAAAGGAGAGGTGAGCGGGTCAATATGGAACTTCCGTTCCGAATCCAGCGTATAGCCAAATGTTCCACGACCACCATTGCAGCGGCCCTTCAGGATGTTCTCAGTCTGTCCACGGACAACCTTTTCGGCAAGGTCAGCGGAGTAGTATTCCGCATAGCCCTCCAGCACCGATTCCAGAATGATGCCCTCCGGTCCCTCGGAGATGATCTCGGTGGCAGACATAAGCTTGACACCGTTCTTCTTCAGCTGGGTCTTGTACCGTGCGCTATCGTAGCGGTTCCGGGCAAAGCGGTCAAGTTTCCAGACCAGTACAATGTCAAACAGCTTCTTGTCACTGTCCTTGATCATCTGCTGGAACTGTGGGCGGTTGTCTGTCTTGGCAGAGATGGCACGGTCGATGTAGTGCTTGACGATGGTAATGCCGTTTTTCTCGGCATATGCCGTGCATTCACGAATTTGACCTTCAATGGATTCTTCACGCTGGTTATCGCTGGAATAGCGGGCGTAAATCACGGCAGTCATGGCAAGCACCTCACTTTTACACATCATTGAACGGTGATACGTTCATCAAATCAATGTTTCGTATAATGTATATACCATATTTTACTGCCGCTTTCAAGATTTATTTCTCGTTTTATTATAAAATTTTTGTTCTACTCTTATCATGTAATAAAAATTTGCAATTTAAGCCCTCTGAATTAAGGAAACATTTTAGCAAGGAACGGTATAGCTGGACGGCTATGCCCTAAATACTCAACGCGCTCCAACATAAAGGAAACGGTTTCGGTCGCCCAGCCGTAAGGGTTTTTCGGTGGCTTGGTGGGCGTCTTGATGCCCTTGGACTTCCAGTAAGCGGACGGGCAGAGGATTTCATGCTCCTTCAACCACCGTGCGATCTGTGTCGGCCCCAATCCGTCAATGCAGAGAGAGAACACCTTTTGCACAATGGCGGCGGTTTCCTCGTCCACGATCCACTTCTTTTTGTCCTCCGGGTCTTTCATATACCCGTAGGGTGCGTTTGTGCAAAGACGCTCGCCGGATTTACCCTTGGTCTGCCATGTGGCACGGATTTTCTTGCTGGTGTCCCGTGCGTACATTTCGCTAAACACATTGCGGATTGCGGTAAACTCGTTCTCGCCCCGTGTGCTGTCTACGCCGTCGTTGACGGCGATAAAGTGAACGCCGAAGTCGGGAAAGAGAGCATCCGTATACATCCCCACTTGCAGATAGTTGCGCCCGAAGCGGCTCATGTCCTTTACGACAACGCGCTTGATCTTGCCCTCCTTGATGTCGGCAAGCATCCGCTGGAAGCCAGGGCGGTTGAAGTTCGTCCCGGAATACCCGTCGTCCTCGTCGTAGTGCCGGAACGCCGTGTAGCCGTGTTCTTTGCAGTAGCGTTCCAAAATCTTCTTCTGAGACGAGATTTGTCAAGGGTAATTTCTGCGAAAGCGTTTATTGGTAATATTCAAGGAGATTGATTATCGCTATTGAATACACAGCTCCCAGTATAAAACTAAGACTATCTATAAATGAGAAACACAGGGCGAATAAAAAGGCAACTCCCGAAAGAATTGCCAGATTGACAAACTCTTTCGGGAGCTGTTGATTACATCTTCCAATATTTATTTCATAGTTCAAAATGCAGTTGCTCTGGTGGGACTCGATTTTCCATCAGATATTTAAACCCGGAATTGATCCTTACTTCATCGTGTGAAACCAGAGCGTAGTGCCATGGCTTACCTGCATGATCTGCATTCCACGTGGAAGCTGCCTCGCAATAAACCGTTGCTGCTTTTGCCTTTTCCAGGACATCTGCATCTTTTAGATCCTTTTGGGCCTTTGTTTCTACCATAAAGATTTCATTTTCTGTCTCAACAACGAAGTCAGGCTCATAACGGCTATATCCACCTGGGCCATAATAAATATTAAATTGCTTTGGAGATGGTCTCATCCATTTCAGAACCTCTGCATCATTTTCAAGCACCATTGCAAAAATTCGTTCTGTGTTGCTGTCAAATTTATAGAGCGTATGACAGGCTTTCTTAAAGCCCTTGAATATTTTACCTTTAACTTCGCTGGCCGGAATATTAGCACGCAAGTCATAAATTTCATCAGACTTAAACTTGCCACCAAAACTCGGCTCAATGCGGGAAAATGGGCGCATTTCTGATGCTTTGAACTTCGTTTCTTCTCGATAAAAATGTTCACGCATCTGCTGGTAAATCATCTCTGCAATGGACTTTTGACGATCCCGCATAACCTTCTCGGTTTCCTCCTCGGTCAGGTAAGTCAAAAAATGTTCTTTTGCGTCCTCAACCAATCCATACAATAAATCAGCAGTACTCTGATAATCGATATCATCATAGACAATCAGGTGACGCACAATCTCATTTTCAGGTGTATCTACTACATCCTGCGCATGGAAATGAGTGTTTACCTCAAAAGTATCGCCATCTTCTTTCAGTTCTGTGCCCAGCAAAGTATCGTCGCCGGGATGCCATGTCATATTACGAGTATCTAACTTAAAAGGATAATACCCCTGCTTAATAGACATGAATGGTTGAACAACCGCTTGCGGAACAGGGATAACCTTATCTGTCAGAACCTGAACACAAGTCTCTATTGCCTTAGCAACGACTGATGCAATATCTTCCTTATTAAGTTGTAGGGAGGAAAATTGCTGTAAGGTCTTATTCACAACTGTCTGCTGCACAAATTTCTTAGCATCTTCGTCTTTTGCTGCATCGTATGTCTTAACCTGCTTATTTAGCTCCATAACCGACTGTGCTGTAAAGTGCGCTACAAATTTTGCAACTTCCAGAGCCTGTTCCTGTGCGGGGGCTTCTTCTGGAGCGGTTGTCTGTCCAGCTGACTGCATAAATGTCATTGCCAGTTGTTCCATAAAGCTGTCGTCAGAGGTTGTCTCATCATAAGAAGACGGCATTTCTACGGTTTCACGTGGTTCCTCTGTCTGTGGTGCAGCTTCATCAATGTAGTAGACTTTTCGTACCAGAGAATTGGGATCGTTAGCAAGATCAATGATTTTTTGATACTTATCATGGCTCACAATAGAAAGACGATCCACTTCCGGGACACCTGTTCGCTGACCGTAAGGCAACCGCAATCCTCGTCCGATTGTCTGTTCGGTGAGAGTTTCAGAAGCAGATGCACGCAGTGGAATAATTGTGTACAGATTATTGACGTCCCATCCTTCTTTCAGCATATTCACATGAACGACGATTTCAATGCTGTTGTCGGGATCTTCCAAGGACAGCAGCTTTTCAATATTTTCATCCTTTTCTGCACCACGCTGGGCAGAGTTGATTTCCAGGATCTTGTCCTTATAGTATCCCCTGAAGAACTCATCCGAGGTAAGATATTCTCTGATTTGACGAGAGTGTTCGGTATCACGAGCGACCACCAAAGCAAAAGGCTTAATGATTTTCTTTCCATAAGTACGAGCATAAATTTCAAGCTGACTCTTAGTTTCTTCGTGAATTCGGATGCCATCATTGAGCTTTTCCCGGTCGAGCTGCTCCGGAGTGTATTCCTCCGGATGGAAATTCTTCCGGGTTATAACGGCAGGAACTTTTACATATCGCTCTTCATTCAGCGCATGTGCCAGAGAATACTCATAGACCACATTTTTAAAATCAATTTTCTTTGCTCCCTTCTGAATCTGTGGAGTTGCTGTCAGTTCCACACCCAGAATAGGTCGCAGTTCATTGATGACGCTAAAGCTCTTATCAGCGTGGTAATGGTGGCTTTCATCCATGAAAATGCACAGATCCGGCAAGGATTGCAAATATTCAAAGTAGGACTCACCTAAAACTTCGTTTAGCCGTTTGATTCGAGCGGGTTTTCCATCCTTCACTTTACTGTCAGAGTTCAGCTTGGAAATGTTAAAGACGTTGATGATCACTTCATTGCTTTCTGTCCAGGACAACTGGTCTCGGGTCATACGGAAGTTCTCATAATTATCTCCATCAATGATACGAGGAGGGGTGACAAAACGATCCAGGCCCCGAAACACATATTTAGGGCTGGAGGTATTGCTGAGGTCGTCTTTCAGTTTGTTATAGATGGTCAAATTGGGAGCCATGACGAAGAAGTTGCTGATTCCTTTTTCGTAGTGCAGGTATGCAATACAGGCACCCATCAAGCGGGTTTTTCCAATGCCGGTTGCCAGCGCAAAGCAGACAGACGGAAAGTCCCGCTCGAAAGATGTTAGTGTAGGGCAAAGCTGCCGAACTGCTGCCAGATCTTCCCGGTAAAACTCTTTTGCCGCAGTGCTGGCCAGTTTTTCAATGAGAGCCTGACGCTTGTCATTTGTAGGGCAAGCATCTAATTCAGCTGCGTGATCGGCGCAAATTTGCTCGGTGGTCATAGGATTTTTCCGCAGAGAGAGCACATCACACAGACGGGCAAAGATTTCCAGACTGTCATGCTGAGGGTCACGCAAAGCCAGAGCATTGTGGATATACTTGGAATTGTAGGAATAGAATTTTTCCATATAGGGAGCTTTAAGCATCTTCCCATTCCTCCTCATCTAACTCCGGGGGATCAATAATGTTCAAATCATAATTGTCCACACCGTACTCGCACTTATTCAGGACCGACTGAGGAATTTTTCGAACGGTAATGTTCTCATATCGCTTATTCAGACCAGTATCAAAAGCCGGAGCGCAGATCAGCAGATGCTCGAACTCGTCCACATCGGCGGCAATCCCATCCAATAATTCTGTTGTCAGGAACTGGGTAGTCACATAGATGAAACTGTTATCCTGAGAAAATCCTTGCTTCCAGAATACTTCTGCGTCCGGGGCATAGTGATAGCCGTTGATTTTAGACACTGCCGCTACCAGCATTTCAGGGCTGTACTTTTCCGAAAACACAGGATTACCATACTTGTCCTTAACAATCAGCGTGGGGGCAAGCTCATAGAATTTGTAGCCGCCACCACCTTTCCAATCAACGAATTCCGTAATTCCACCTGAATCGTTTCCGTCTATAACGCTGTCTAAACGAGGTTTGCAGTGCGTGTAGCATTGCTGCCCCAACTCTATGCCGATGTATTTTCTTCCTAACTTATGGGCTACTGCTGCCGTTGTGCCAGATCCGAGGAACGAGTCTAACACCATATCTCCCGGATTCGTTGTCATTTCAAGTATCTGCCTAACAAGTTGTTCCGGCTTTTTCCCTTTAGGAAAAGATACCCCGCCTTCTTTGGCAACATTTTTCATCCAAGCATTCATGTCCCAATAAGTACCCTGGAGATCTTTTTTATATAATTCGCCATCAATAACTTCAGAGGTATCTCGAAGCCAAACGAACAAATTACAGTTATCATCTTTGTAAAATTGTTCATAGACAGTTCCTTTGTTTTTACCTGTTTTAGGAATATATTCAATAGAAAGGACACTTTCGGAAATATTCATTTCTTTGCGATAATTAATTATTCGTGTACGGATTGATGTCTGGGCATTAGTAGTTCTAAAAATATCAATGCCGTATTTCTTATATACCTCTTTTTCCGTTATTCCATCTCTTTTGGCCACCTGTCTAATCGACATCATCTCTGGATTCTTGCGTAAATATACTTTTATTTCATTTCCGTCACCATCAACGGTAGAACCAACATATTCCTTTTCTCCTGGGTTAAGAAGAACGGTCGTATACTTCCAGCTTTTTCTTTCGTCCTTGTACTGCTGAATCAAATCGGACATTTCGGTATATTGATATGGTCCATTAAACAATGGTAGTAAATCGTAGTTCTTAGCATATACCAGCAGAAATTCACAATTCTTTTTTAGCCGTTTATCTTCTCCACCACCAGATGCACCTGCAACATTTTTCATATTCACAGAAACCATATTGATGAAGTTACTTCTTCCAAAGATTTCATCGCAAAGGACTTTCAAATAGGCTTGTTCTTCATCATCAATTTGAATCCAAATTGTTCCATCTTCAGACAAAAGATTTTTTAGAATAGCCAGTCGAGAACGCATTAAGCCAAGCCAAATGGAATGTTCCAGGTTATCATCATAGTGTTCAAATGCTTCACCTGTATTATAGGGTGGATCAATGTAAATGCACTTAATACATCCCGTGTAGTCCTGCTCCAATGCTTTCAGTGCCAAAAGATTATCCCCATGAATCAGCATATTTTCGGCGAGAGGGTCGCCGTAGTCTTTAGAGGGATCATGGAGCAAAATCCGGGGTTCTACCTCCGGGTCCTGTCCTTTTCCCACCCAGGTCAATTCAAGCTTTTGTTTAGGCATGATTCAGCCCCTCCAGTAATTTTTTCCCGCCAATGTACATCAGCTGACGGTTCAAATTTGCAGCAATATCACAATTTGACATTTGGTCCACCGGAATCACATGAGCTCCAGTCATTCTTGATGCTTCAATACCTGCACAGTATTCAGGATGCTTGGTGTTGAATTCTTTGTATTTCCTGATAGCATCCTCACGATTCAAGTTGCCAGTCTGGCGGTAGGTAAGAATAAGACTGCTGTGTTCAGCAATTGTTTTTGCATCGTCTGCAAGTTCTTCCATTTCTTTTATTTCATGCTCGTTCATAATGGCTCTCCTATACAATCTCAAAACCGATTGTCATAATATGCCCCGTTGTGCACCTGTCCTGTAATTTCTGACGAACCTCATCCTGCAGCCGCTCTTTTTCTTCATCGATTTCATCTTCCCGAACACAAAGATTCCGCCGCATCTTTTTATATTTCACTTCCAGCTTATTGATTTCATCTTTCATATCCAGCATTTCAGCCAGGGGCAGGGAGGTGCTTGCACGAAAGGCTTTTTTCTTCTCTTCAATGAGTTTTTTCAGATCCTTGAGGTCATGCTGCAAGCCCTCTTTCAGATCTTCACTGTAAGCATCCAGCTTATCACATTCTGCCAGATAGTATTGCTTGTTGTTCTCTTCTGCAAGCCGCTGTCTTTGGGCAAGCCCTTGTTGCCGTAACTGGTTTAATGCGGCAAAATCAGTCGGACAATCGCCAATGACCTCAGCGGGAAGCTCCAACATGGCATTGATTGTCTCATCATCCAGATTGGTTCCGTCATCTGTGATAGCTGAGAACACCAAATGTTCTTCATCACTAATTGCGGTATAGGATAGTTTGTCAATCGAAAGCACACCCTTAAGGTGCGGATGTGTGTTCAGGAACGAAATATTCCGTTCAGAATGGCTATGGTCAAAACGAAGCGTTGCTGGGGGAAGAGACACAGCCATAGCTTCTTTCAGCCAGGATTCATATAACGGATCTTCCCGGCGCAGGAACACGTCTCCGGACTCTTCGGCATCCTTCCACTTTAAGTTATAAGTACGTTCTACGCCATTGTCATGGAAGCGTAGCCGCCACTGTTCCAAGGGTTTAACTCTTTCTGCACCGTGAATCATAAAGAAATAGTAAATCCACTGTGTGAACTTATCCAAACTTGCAATCGTATTATCTTGGCAATCTTTTAGACGAGCCGCTACTACCTCGTCAAAGTTTTCCAGAATAGACTGACGGGCCGACTGCATCTTATCTTGGATTTCCTCAGATAGCTCTTCCTGCAGTTGATCAAACTCCTGTTGAATTTCCTCGGCGGTTTTACAAGTCTGATAGATCGAAGCAATTCGCTTTTCAAAATCCACACCGGATTCGATAGAGCCCAGTACATCATCCGAAGAGCCAAATACGCCACGGAACAGGCGAAATTTTTGGTCCAGAAGTTCATAAACACGTTGGTCAGCGGCATTCTTTTTGTTCAGGAAATTGATGACAACCACATCATTTTTCTGCCCATATCGGTGGCAGCGTCCAATGCGCTGCTCAATCCGCTGCGGGTTCCAAGGCAGGTCATAGTTGACAAGCAAGCTGCAGAACTGCAGGTTGATACCCTCAGAAGCCGCCTCAGTACCAATCAAAATACACGCATGATTGCGGAACTCTTCCACAACTGCCGACTTCATATCGGCTTGTCGGGAACCTGAAATTTTGCCATCGTTTTTATGCCGTTCTTTCCAGTCAGCGTAAATCTTTTTGGAAATGTCATCATTATTTACACCATTCAGGAATACAATTTCTCCCTCATATCCGTTATTGGACAGAAGATTAAACAGATATTCCTGTGTACGCCTGGACTCAGTAAAAATAACAGCTTTTCGCTGCCCACCCAGCTGCTCAATCTTTTTGAAGCCCTGTGTCAATGCAGAGATCAGGTTATCGCCCTTTGCGTTTGTTTTGATCCCAGAAGCAAGGTCAGCAAAGCTCTGCAACAATGCTAATTCACTCTGAATCCCGTCCTGATTACGACGAAGTTCCTCTTCATCCATCTCTGTAAAATCGGAGGTATCATCTTCATCATCGTGCAGTTCTGTAAAGGTGTCATAATCATCAAGATCCAACTGCCGCTGAATACCATCCAGCAATCCCTGCAACCGATCAATCAACGAATTAAGAGTACCTGCAATAGCAAAAGAGGACGAAGCAAGAAGTTTTCGCAGCACCATTGTGATAAGCGTCCGCTGCCCAGCAGGCAGCGCATAAAGATGGTCTGTCTGCAAATAGCTGGAGATAGAATTATATAGAAGTTCTTCATCTTTGGTAGGAGTATACTCCTGCAAAATTGCATGGCGCTCCGTATACCGCACATATTCTGTAACCTGCTTACGAAGGGTACGCTTGCAGAACACACTCAACCGATCACGAAGATTTCTATTGCGCAATTCTGCATTGTTCACTGCTACATACATTTCACGGAAGGTCTTTGCATCGCCAAACACATGTTCATCAATAAAGCTGACCAATCCATATAGTTCCATGAGATTATTTTGGAGGGGAGTCGCAGTAAGCAGAAGTTTTTTTCTTCCCTTCAACGCATTCTTCAGCTTATTTGCAGTTACATTTTGAGGCTTATAAACATTTCTGAGGCGGTGCGCCTCATCAAGCACAACCAAGTCCCAAGGCATTGCATGTACAAAGCTGTCTTTATTTGCTGCAAAATTATAGGAGCAAATAACTACTTGATTTTTTGCATCGAACGGGTTCAAGCAGCCTTCTTTACGCATTTTATTGAAATTAGAAGATTCTAAAATCAGAGAATCAATATAGAATTTTTCACTGAGCTCTGAACGCCACTGAGTTCGCAATGCAGCTGGAACAATCAGCAGAATATTGCGTTTTCGTTCTGCCCAGTACTGTGCTAAAACCAGGCCGGCCTCAATGGTTTTGCCTAAGCCGACCTCGTCTGCCATCAATACACCGCTACTCAGTGGGGACTGCATTGCAAACAGTGCTGCATCTACCTGGTGAGGGTTCAAGTCAACTTTTACACCAGACATGGCAGACGCCAGACTGTCATAACTTGATTGGGGCCGCTTCAAAAGAAGCTGCTCTGCAAAATAGCGGTCTTGGTAAGAGGTATATTTTGTCATTTATTCCTCCAAACACGCATTATAAAACTGTACATTGAGAAGTTTTATTCCAATTCGATTTCTTCTTCGGCCTGAAGGTAAATATCCAGTCGATTCTGTACATCGAGTTCATTTACCAACCATCCACGAGCCATACATAACCGCTTAAAATCTTCAATACGGTTTACACCGTTCATTTCTTTTAAGGTTACCACAACACCAAAAGGAAGGGACTTTTTCCCGTTTGGCTCCATTCGTTCTTTTGTCTTGATGCTCAGCCCCCAAAGCCCGGAATCATACGCTTTACGAGGCACAGCTCTGGACTTTATAATATCGCTAATGTGCTTGACATTATCCCATTTGCGATATTCTTTTCGAGCATCCTCTTCGTAAATAACATTCAAGCCCTCGTCAGACTGCCTGTTTGCATTAATCGAGGCAATGGAAGTTTTACCATTCTTCGTGACAATTCGTCCAAAATGAATATCCATTTCTGTGCTTGTGTAATCAACGCCTTGATTACGATCACACTGAGGGAAGTACACCAGGGTCGCACGGGCGTAAAACGGATGTGCATTTTTCACAACGGGGACAGGCAGATTGTAGTTGTATGTTTCAAATGCCTCGGTGGTTCCGCTCAAGATGAAACGGATCTCATCATCTCTGGAATGAATGATGTCCGAAATATGGATAGGAACCACACCATAGCCGATTGTATGAGAAGGATCATCTTTACGATCCCAGCCAGCGGCTGCATCGATAATGAGGGCCTTTGCAACCTCTCTTGTTAATCCCATATTATAGACGAGATATGCCAGCTTTCTCGTAATCCAGGGTGCAGCAAAGGAGGTGCCCGAAACATACACAGCACCCAGATCATCTCTGCACGTAACAATTTTATCGTAATAATTTGGACCGTCTCCGCCATAATAGCTCACATCTGGTTTGTTAAAAAATGACAGCACCGGTCCAACACGGGTATAGGAAGCGCTATTCTTCCTAAAATCTACAGAGTTAACCACGAGAGCATTCAAAGAATCGGCCGGCGAGCCGATTTTCATCGGTGTTTTAGTTTCATTGGCCGGACGATTGGTGCCAGCCACAACGAAAAGCACGTCATATTCGCTCTGAATACGATCCAATTCAGCGGCTTCTGGAGAGATGAAGTTTTCTTTTATCTCCATTGTAGAACCCAGAGACAGATTCCAAACCTTGATATCTCGGTTAGAGGAAACGATCTGCCGAATCATCTTCAGAACAGAAAAGGAACTCACAGGGCCATCTGTTGCAACACCAAAATGTCTAACACGAAAACGTCCACAGCCATCATCTATATTAGGATTTGCGTGAGGACCATCTACAATAATGGATGTAACTTCTGTCCCGTGATAGAAGTCACTGGCTTTCAGTGGAATATTTGGGTCGAGCATATTGTAATAATCAACCCATGCGTGAAAATAAACTTTTTCGTTGAACTGGGTATCAATGACTCCAACAACAGGTTCATTTTGTGGTGTCGGAATCAGATTTTCCTCAATTCGCTCCTCATCAGCATCTAATTGCAGGACATCATCCTTTGTAAGTTCTGCAAAGTTCTTCACATCCATTGCAATCAAATATGGTGCTTGGTTCAAAAGAAGGTCAATCTCATCAGGGTTCAATCTAAGCGTCGTTTCATCAATAATTCTATCATCAAAGATGTTAATCCCAAATTTTTGCAAGAGTACTTTGGTATCCACATTCGTTTTGAAAATGGTGACAATAGATTCTTCCTTTATTTCATCGGAGACACGATCAATTCCAAAAGATTTCACATAAAGTCCATCGAGAACCACTTTCAAGAAAGTGGATTTTGTGAGAATATCTTTGTAAAGATAATTGCCTTGAGTATTGATTTTTTCGGTATCTGCAGATTCAATCTTTCCGGAATAACCCGCATCTATAATATCAGCAGCCTTTGATAATAACTCGCTGGATTTTTGTAAGGTCACTAAAGAGACATAATGTGTAAATACGTGCTTCTGAACGAGTTTTCCATTTCTATCAGGTTCCCAAACGAATTTTGCACCACGAATTGACGTCGTAGGAGCTTTACCATTGTCAGAAAGTAAAATGCGGATACGATTACTTTTTGCTACAACGTGCTTATAGTGCACACTGACCAAGGCACCAGCAATTTCTCGATGCTGTGTCCAGAATTTCAGAATATCCTGTAACTGGGCAGACATCGTCCGTAAATGAGTTGATGTTACACACTTGTTTTTCGGCAAGTTGAGAGGTCCAAATGATGATGGATTAGGGCGCTGTTCAAAGTGTCCTTTGAGTGTGAGGATATTATTCATTCAATGAACCACCTTTCAATTCCCGAGCAACACTGCTTTTGGATTTTTTTGTTAGGATTTCAATTTCTCGCACAGTAAAATTCTGAGACTGAAGAAGCTGAAGATTTTCGGGCTTTTCGCCATATGCAGCAGAATAGAGCCTTCTAAGATAATCCTGTCCGTCTTGCGGATCACTAAATGCAATTGCACTACGAATCATATTTTTTAGGTCGCCAGGATAAGGAATTGGATTCATTAGATTCATGATTTTTCGGAACAAACGGACATCTCGGTTAGCTAATTTTAGCTTGCTAAGATATCGATCAAGCATTTTTTCTGCAATCGACATGAGATCTTCATGGCTGTATTGATTAAAATTGATGACAGAATCAAACCTTCTAATTAAAGCCTTATCGAAATGATCATACAAATTTGTCGTAGCAATCAGCACAATATTTTCATTTATACGATCAAATCCTTTGAGCATGGCCGAAGTAGCCCTTCCCATTTCACGTAGATCATTCGGATTGGTTCGATCCAGCGCTATTGCATCAATCTCATCAAAAAGGACGATCACACGTTCTGGCTGTGGAAAGCTGTTAATCTCAGAAAAAAGTGTTGCCAAGTTCTTTTGCGTCTGGCCTAATTTACTGTCAATAACCGTCGAGAAATCAACCATAAAAATTTCACGTTCAAGTATACGTGCAAGTTGTTTTACAGCCTCTGTTTTGCCTGTGCCAGGCGCTCCTTGAAAAAGGAATTTGTTGATTCCGATCCGATGAGCAATAGCATTTACAACTCCCAGGAGATCCTGCGTGATGGAATCTGGTAGCAAAAGCATATCTTCTTTTGCCTCTATCCGCTCAAAGAAAGTAGATTCGTGCCCCTCCATTTGAGGCACAAAGGTGTTCACATTTGAGAGCAGAGACATAATGTACTCTGCTAATTGGTGGTCGCCAGATGCATCAAAATCTCGTGCTATTTCATAAGCTTCATTACGAAAGCCATCGTCATTCTTTTCGGCATAACAGCGAATAAGACTAATAATGTTTTTCTTCTTCACAGAATGCACCCCCCTCTAATACGCTATTATGAATTATAGCAGTCGGGGACAGAAAAGTCAATAATGGGACAATAATTAAAATTTTAATGGTGTGTATAGCACCGGTGACCAATCAGGAAAGTTAGCCAACAGTATCTGTTTTCAACAATATTACTCTTTATTGAAGAGTTCAAGTTATCGTTCGTTGTCGCTTCGGTGATTCTTTTCTCTGTGCACCTGTTGTTTCTTCTGCTCCCGCTCTCTTTGGTAAGCCCGCTCCTCTGCATCTTCGTGAAGGAGTTCAGCTACATCCCGCTTATTATCAATCTGCGGGACTACTACCCATTCTATACATCGGATTGCTTCATGGAAGTATCGGACGAAGTTGCTGAAATGTTCAAAGAATTTGACCGCAAGGAGGCTGCTTACCGGCTGCGTACATACCGTCATAAAGCCTACTATTCCCTTGATCGGGACGACGGGCTGGAGCATGAGGCTGTTTTTGTCGCTTTACAATTCGTCTGTCTACAAGAATTTGATACTTCTTGGAGAGCTTATCTCCTATAAGTCCTACTATCACCGCTTTATCACAATAAATTTTGCAAAACCATCTTGACGCACTTTGCAAACCGTGATACCCTTTATCGCAAATCCCGCCAATTTTGTAGAAAAGTACAGAGTGGCGAGGATTTGTTCCCTATGAAGATTTTTACCGCCCCGCAACACACCCGATTCATTTTGCCGCCGTTTCACCCCGACAAAATCCTTCGCCTGCGCTGCGTGGGCGGTATTTTTCTTTTTAACAAATAAAATCTTATGTAGTTGTACATATCTCCGAAAATCGTTTTTGGTTGTTGACCGCACAACTTCAAAGTGTTATCCTTGCGTTTGAAAGAAGCAAGACGTAGTGTCTGCACTGCGCCCAGCTTTCTTCATACCGAACCTTGAATCCTTCATAAGCCGTCTGAACGAGATACTGCGCCATGACCTCACACTTTCTGTGGGCGAGCCGGACAACGCCGCTGCAAAACAGGGGCAGGAACTTCGTTCGGAGCAAACGGTGACCCCATTACATGAGCAGCACCACCTCTACTTATTTTTGCGTCTTAACAATTCGGAAACATTTGTTGAAAATGCGTTTTGAGCGCAGCGGTAGAGGGCAAGAACCGTCCCGTGGCCACAAATTTTCAATTCTTGAAAATTTCCTGTCCATCCGGGACTTCACTTCTCAAACTCTTGCGAGTTTTCCAAGTGATCTTGTTGGGGCGTGCCTGCCCCAAACCCTGCTCATGGTTCGCACCTGACGGTGCGAACAGCAACGGCGTGTCGTGCTTACATAACTTCACCGAGGAGTTATCGAACAGACAGGAGGTACAATGACCAAAACGAATGTTCAACTGATTCCTAGCAATTCCCAGCACCACGACACGCCGAACAACAAAACGCACGTCATCAAGTTCCGTGTGACAGCGGAGGAAAAAGCGTCACTGGAACTCACTTGCAAACTCCTGAATCTCTCCCTCTCCACTTTTATCCGCCGAGCCATTCACAACGTCAAAATCGAGAAAACGGTCATCGTTGCCGGCGGCGGTGAAGAAACCCTGACCGCTGTTTCCACCCTGCTTGCTCAGTGCAGCAAGGTGGGCGGCAACCTGAACCAGCTTGCAAGGCACTTCAATTCCGGCGGTGCAGACACCGAACAGATCCGGGCGAAACTCCTTGACGAACTTGCAGACCTGACCGCATTTCGGCTGCACGCCGAGAAAGTTCTGGGTGAACTGTATGGCAACGCTCAAGCATATCGCCTCTAAAAACTCGGACTACACCGCCATCGAAGCGTACCTCGTTTACCAGCACGACGCGTTCACCGGAAAGCAACTTCTGGATGAACAGGGCAAGCCGAAGCTGCGGGAATCCTACCTGCTCGACACCCTTGAGTGCGGTGATTTCTCATTTGCAACGGCCTGTCTGCTGGCAAACCGCAAGTATGGCAAGAACACCCAGCATGGTGATATTAAAAGCCACCAGTATATCATCAGCTTTGACCCAAGAGATGCAGCCGACAACGGCTTGACCATGGAAAAGGCACAGGCACTTGGCCTGAAATTCTGCGAAGAAAACTTCCCCGGTCATCCCGCCATCGTCTGCACTCACCCGGATGGGCACAACCATTCGGGAAACATCCATGTCCACATCGTGATCGGCAGCATCCGAATGCGAGAAGTGGAACGCAAGCCCTATATGCAAAAGCCCCGCGACTGGTGTGAGGGTATGAAGCACTCCAGCACGGCCCAGACCATGCGGCACTTGCGTGTCGAGGTCATGGAGCTGTGCGAAGGTGCTGGACTGTACCAGATCGACCTGCTCAACGGCTCGAAGGTTCGTGTGAGCGAGCGCGAATACTGGATGAAACAGCGAGGTCAACTGAAACTCGACCATGAAAACGCTGCCCTGCTCGCAACAGGTCAGCAGCCCACACAAACGAAGTTTGAAACCGCAAAAGAAGTCTTGCGGAGACAGATTTCGGAGGTTCTCAATGTTGCAACGAGTTTTGAAGATTTCTCGGACAGGCTCTTGCAGCAGTACGGCATTACCGTCAAGGAAAGCCGTGGACGGCTCAGCTATCTGCCTGCTGGAAGGACAAAGTTCATCCGGGCGCGCAGCATCGGTGACAAGTTCGAGAAAGAACTTGTGCTTGCCGCTCTGAAAGCCAATACCGAACGCAAGCGCACTATCCAGTCCAAGTCTGACCGCATCGGGAAACTGATCGATATTCAGGCGAAGCTGAAGCAGGGTAAGGGCATCGGCTACGAGCGTTGGGCGAAAAAACACAACCTCAAAGCTATGGCACAGACCTTGATCCTCTTGCAGGAAAATGGTCTGCTCAACGAGGACGCACTCGACCAGAGAATTACAGAGCTTGATACCAAGTTCCACGATTCGCTGGCAGTGGTGAAAGATCTCGAAGGTCGCATGAAAGCCAACAAAGAGCTGCGCTATCATGTCGCAGCCTACGCCAGCACCAAGAGCGTCGCACAGCAGTTAAAAGCTGCAAAACGACCCGCAGCCTTTGAAGAACAGCACCGTGCAGAGCTGACAGCGCACCGGGCGGCAGCAGCCTATTTCAAGGCAAATGATATCACCAAGCTGCCCAGCCCGAAGAAACTGGAAGCCGAGTATGCGCAGCTGGCATCCGAAAAGGCACAGTTCTACGAGCAGTACAAGGAAGCCAAGAACGAGCTGCTCAAGCTGAAAACCGCAAAGCAGAATGTTGCGTCCTTTTTCCGGGAGGAAGAACCGGCGCAGCAGGAGAGATAAAGGAGTGTGCGTATGATCAACCTGAAAATCGACCCGGAGTTCCAGTCTCAGATTCCTCCTCTGACCGATGATGAATTTAAGCAGCTTGAAGAAAACATCCTCAAGGAAGGCAAGCTGCTCTCTCCTTTGATCGTTTGGAACAATACCCTTGTTGACGGCCACAACCGTTATGCCATTCTCCAGAAGCATCCTGAGATTTATTTTTCCACTACGCCGCTCCAATTTGAGAACCGCGAAGAAACCATTGCGTGGATTTGCCGGAATCAGTTGGGACGGCGAAACCTGAGCCCCGAACAGAAACGCTATCTGC